>Ga0208647_1000592_pt1 | contig 9534 bp, 19 predicted proteins | sample AntAceMetag02UKA_FD_184765 | JGI IMG/M metagenome (GOLD analysis project Ga0208647, IMG submission 184765) | Saline lake microbial communities from Ace Lake, Antarctica - Antarctic Ace Lake Metagenome 02UKA (SPAdes) (version 2) | ecosystem: Environmental > Aquatic > Non-marine Saline and Alkaline... | reverse complement strand
TTATTTTGTTGAAAACCAGCTTTCTGATTTTATCTTGCTGTTCAGGGGTGAGTCCTGGTTTTGATCTTGGGTTTTCTGCTTGACCTTTGGTCCAATAATCCCACAAGGCATCGTCGCATTCATTCTGGTATTGGACTATTTTGGAACGGAGTTTGTTTGCAACCTTCATGGGGTTGATGGTCGCCAGGAAGCCCGGGAGCTTGCGGACTGGAATGCAAATCATCTCATATGATTTACCTTCTTTTTTAGTTGTGGTCATGATGCCCATAACTGACCATCGACCCTTATTGGTATTGATTTTCCGGTATTGCGTTTTCCAATCAAGGCCCATATTTTTAACGATAGGTTTGACTGGTGTAAATTGTTCTCCCCCGTGTTCGATTAAATAAATCGTGTCGCCATGGAATTGGATCGGGGTTAAAGATTTGGATTCGTTCATGGTGGATCTCCTTGGTTAAAAATGGTTTAAAAGATCCCGCCGCTTTGCTGCTAAACAAAAAAGCGGGCCACACACGGTTAGTAGACCAGTAACCAAGGGAACTGGCAGACCATTAAGGTCTCCGCGCATGACCCGCCAAAAAATACTAAATAAAAAAACGCCGTACTTTGGTGGGCGCTCATGCGCCTCGGTTATACCGGCTACTAAACCGGGCCGTGGATTTTGCCACAACACGATTACAATACCAGCCGGATAGAATAAGTCAAGCGTTTTTTTAGCGGTTTCAAAATTATTACTTATGTACAATATGAATAAAACTATATTCATTTAATGTTAATAAGTCAATATGTAATCTACATTGGGGTTGTTTTGGTTATGGGATATCATCAAAGACAATAGGGATCATAGTCTTAAGTTCTGCCATAAGGGGCCGCATGAGTGCCACCATTTGAGGATGACTATCCTTGGCACACCGAAGGTTGAAGATATGCCGCCATTCCCTGATGTTGGCTTTTACCACAATTTCTGTCTTCAGGGAGTTGGGAAGGACTTCTCGGGCTTTTTGGGCAGACCATCCTTCGTTCAAAAGTCTTTTGTAATAAACTTCTGCTGCGGCCATAGCCTCCCTCCAATAAATCGTTTGCTCAAATGTGGATGTTCCCAACCACACAGGCATGATAAACTCCATATCACCATCATATTTCACATATCTAGTGGATTCCTGGGCAAACGAACAGTGACGATGTCTGACAAGCTCGTGTGTCACACCTCTGTTGGTGATGAGCTTTACCATAATGTCACCAAATTCTATCATGGCGTGGTGTCCTCTCCTGACCAGCATGTCCACAAATTTTTCAGCAGAATCCCGGGTGATCTTATCTTCGGATTTGTAACAGGTTCTTCCTGCTTGTTCCAGCAGTTGAAGGCCCTGGTCCGGGAGGCTTAAAATTTCGTGGGTTTGTTCAATTATTTTCATTTTTATTTTCTACCTGCTGCCGTTGCCATTGGGTCTCTTCGTTGGCGAACCGTGTCAGAACCCAAATAGGATTAAGCCGTTCTCCACAATCCCCACACTTAACTTCACCATATTCTTCGCTGACAATGATAGCATTATGAGGGCACCCATGAAGTTCCCGGCGCTTTTTTGACAAGCTGATTATATTTATTGGCCCATCCATTACACCCTCTCCAGCCCAACCATGATTTTTTTTCCCCAGGAATAATTTTCTACTCCAACAACAAAGACATAGGCATGCGGCAATTCACCATCGGGGACCGGCTCAAAAGCAGGGCAATCTGCAATAAAATCAAAGGTGTCCTTTTCTCCGTTAAAAATAATACTTTCAATAACAAGGGGCATCGTAACTGCCTCAATAAGCACAGGGTGGCTCTCCATAATATCCGTTGGCAAAGAAAACCGCCCCCAACTTCTGTTTTGATCATCCATTTTATTCACCGTCATTCCACCATTTTTCAATCATGGCACAAACCTTGGCCCTGGCACCCGGGGTAAGAGCGGCAATGCAGGATTCAGGGATTTCACAGTCAACAGAATCAACGTGATTCCAAAAATTTTCCCACAGCCCTTCATAATAATACCCCCGGGGGAAGAACTGTCGTCTCAAACTCAAGCAATCCGGGCATGTTTTATATGTATGGGAATCGCCATCCCATATCCCGGTTACGTATTCATATTTAATCCCAGGTTCAATGATTTGCCCACACTCTGTGCATTTGTGTGGTTTTCTGGCCTTGGGTGTTGTAACATTACAAACATAGGCAGATTCATAGTCATAGTCATCAATAGACGCATCACATGAACATTCCATTATTATCGCCTCAAAGTAAGATATAAATTAAAAGCAACATTAACCGGCCATAGGATCATTATGGTGAAGAGAAAAACAATAACTCCTATGGTTTTTTGAGGATCATCGGGGCCTTCTCCAAATGATGGGTTAATAATACAACACAAAGAGTAGAAGACCCCAATGATCAGATATGTAACGACATATTCCATTAACCGGTCTCACCGTTCAGCCATCCATTAATTGCTGGCAGGATGGTATCATCCCAATCCCCGGATAAACGCGAATCAACGAAAGAGAAGAACAGAGTATCCAATATTTCAAAAATACTCCCATTCAGGTAAAGTTTTTCCAGAACAGCCCCTTCTATTTCTTCCTGCTTTTTTACTTCTCCGGTGGAGGGAGTCTTGAGGCTTTTTAAGGCAAGGTCATTGCTGGTGATGGTAAAGGAAAATTCATTTTCACCTATTGTGCAATGGAAATGGATTTCTTTAATGCTGCCACCTTCGCTCAGGGCAATCATAGCCTCTTTGTGACCGGCATCGGCACCCTTGATAGTGATCTTTGATTTAGGTTTTAACCCCTGGCCATCGTTCTCAATGGACATGCCGTTGCCAAGGGTTAAGATAACAGAGACTTCGCCATCCGGTTTAGCTGCATTGCTGATTGATTCGGCATCATTCTCAGATGCCCACCACAGCCATGCCAAAAATTCAGAACCAAGGAAAGCGTATTTATTGTATGCCACTGCAATGTCCATCATGATACACCTCCTATGCCGATTATCGATGGTGTGAGTTGGTCAAGAACTTCCATATCTATGGTAGCCTGGTTTATGCTGCCGGCCGCAAGAGTATAAGGGAACAACTGGAAAATTTTTCTTTCAAAAGATGCAATAAACAATGTTTCAAATAATTCATTGGCCGCTTTGTTGTTGGAAAAGAACATGACGGCACCGGACTCGTAGTTCCAATGGACCTCATGGATGGCAGGAACAAAGGGTACCTGTAAAATTAATTTCTCAAGAACGAGTTCCTTGATCTCTGCTTTTTCATTCTTGGATAAGAATTCCCTGCCGGTTGCTTCGCACTTGGCCTGGATTGCAACAGAAATTTTCTGGGCAAGGGCTTTGGCCGGGACCGTTTTCTTATCAATCCGCAGGGAGAAAACAAAATCTGTCCCATATATAAAAGGATGGATCTTAAAGTTTGGGTCATACGGTTTTTCAAAGGGTACCCATCCGATCATTATTTCCTGGTATTCTTCCTGGACCTCGGGCATGGCATTTTTAACGAGTGCCGCCTGGATGGTTTCCATAATTTTTTCATCTTTGATGCTACCTGCCTGATAGCGCACGATTGTTTGGCTGTTTGATAATAATGCCACTTTATTCTCCTTTTTCCTGTTTTTTGGCCCTGTACGTATCACTTTTGCGTCCACATAAAGGCCAAGGGTTTAATTTGATTACTTTTTTTGATTTAAAACAACTGATCAATTGTCAGTTGCTATGTTTTTGGCTCGCTCTCATTTACTGCTTTCAAAAAGCCCCCCGGCCCGTTAGCCAAGGGGCTTAAAATAAACAATAAACTATGCCGTGCTTTCTCCCTTACGCACGATTAACAGCGTCACAATCCTTAAATGCAGCGCTATATGCTAAAGAGGGATCGTTCGCCCATCCCACGGGAGCCAACAGGGTCCACTTCCCTGCGCTCGATGCCGATAACGATTCATGGGAGTTTTTAGCCGTGGCAATTGCCGCCCCCGAAAGCTGAATGATTTCTACCGTGCTGAAAAACTGATATGCGATTGTATTCATGACCCCTCCCTTTTTTTGATATCCCCGGACACAATGCCCGGGGATTAAGCTGATTTAAATACTGATTTTGATTTGATGTGTTTTAGGATATCTATTTCATATGGCCTCCTTTTTATTAGAGTTTAGTAAACAATTAAAAGTACCATATATCTTAAATGTAGATAGGTCAATAGATTATTTACATTAATTAAAAAAAGATTTATGCCCCTTTGTTTCTCGGCATCTCTCGGATTTTCTATACCTTTGGATCTTGTCTTTTTATGGATTTTCCCTCTTTTTCCGAATCCATATGAAACAGCCCGATTACTATTGGTATCTTCCTGTGTTTTCCTGAATAAAGCGATTTGTTTCCTAAACGGATACTTTATCATAAAACTGGCAACAGAAATATTAAATAACTGGATTAACAGGAATATTTTCTTTTTTTTGTGAAACAATGATAACTATTCCGCTTTTAACACAACTCTAGTGTAATATTCTTCGTGATTGAGCTTGATATTAACCGCGTCCTCAATCTTGTTGGCTTTGCGTTCGTTGAACGGCCCCATTTCCTTAGTAACTTCGTGCCCGTCATCATCCCATTGGACCACCTGGACATAATAATTAAGATCCTCTACCCTGCTCACCGCCTCAACACAAACATACCCAGACTTGCCCTTTAAGAAGACAACCGGATACCCACTGTCTGACATATAAGAATCGGTACGGCACTCATAAACCTGCCCTGTATGATCGCCACCAATGATGGGATGGTAATAAACCTTATCGCCTTTTTTTAAATACATGTTTTGCCCCTTTCCTTTTTGTTATTGATTGCCCCAAATCTATATCCTTAAAATGTAAACAAGTCAAGGAATAATCAACATACTAAGAAAACAAAAACGCCCATGATTAACTTTCAAAATCATAGGCGTTTTTTACACAAACAAAAGAGGGCTTGTTATTTGGTTTTAGCTACAACAAAGCTCCCCTTTACATCTGTCCGGTAGCTTCTTTCGGATTGGGGCCGTACTGGTTCTCTCCTGGCTTACTATCCGAGACAGCAAAGAAAAGGATGGCAAGCCCTCCTATAAGAGGTACAAGACCGATTAAAAGCCACCATCCGCTCTTCCCAATGTCATGGAGTCTGCGCACACCAACTGCCAGACAGGGAACCATCAAAGCAATTGCCAATATACTAGTTAAAATTCCGTCAATCCCCGCAAGGCCTTCCACAAAACCGATTGCCATGCTAATTAGAAGGATGAATAGAAAAAAATACCAATATTCTTTCCTTCGGGATCTACCTGTAAAAGTCGCGTACTTCTTTAACGCTAATGAAAACCAGCTCATAATTTCTCCTTTTTTTACTGCATTAAGATAAACCCTCTTCGTCAATAATTACCCCTATAATATAATGTAGGAGCTGTGGCAAGGGGATGTCCTACATTCAAAAAACCGCCTATAGCTTGAGAATGCAAACCTGGGGCTTGCTTTATTCATTCAGATACTTCCCATAATCCAAGGCAAGCCCCACAAAGATTAACCAGTTTTTCCCGGCCGTCCTTGGTGAAGGGCATCATTGCATCGGTGCTTTTCACCATATCCAGGAAAGAGCCTTTTTCTTTTTCTCTTTCTTGCGCTTCGGCCATGAGCCGTTCCAGGTGCTTGATATTCTCATACGGGTTCCAGTCGTTCGGAGCAACGCCACCAAAATACCAGCCCATTTCTTCCTTCAGCAATTCCAGCTTTTCCGCTTGTGATATCTCCAATTCAGATTTCAATACTCTGCTCCTTTTTAATTAAATTATACAAATAAAGCTCCATGATAGACGGGGTCAGATATTCACTGAGAGAATACTTATAAAATTAAAAAGCCTTTGTCAAACGTAAATATTTTTTTATTAATATGCAAAATATCAAAAAGAAGAACACTGCTCTTATAGAAAAAATAATGTTTTGTCAATTGGAAAACCCCCTACTTTAGGGTTGATTCGCCTATTTAACGATATTCTTTTTATTATTAAATGCTTATAATGACTCACCCCACCTTTGAATGCCTTAAAACGAATTTATTTGTTCTGTGAATATAATATTCACTGTAGTTATATCGCGTTTGCTTGCCAATTTCTTTCTTTGACATAAAAGTGGACATGCCCTATATAAAAAGAGCAGACTATTTATCTGCCAATGATTGTAACAAGGACTGGAGACTGACCGTTGAAGAAAAAAGAACTAAACATAATAGCAGGAACTCAATTGCGAAGGTTAAGAGAAGGAATGGGTATAACTCAAAAAGAGTTGGCGGCAGAGCTCACAAAGTATGGATTTTCTGTCAAACAAGTTAGCATTAGCCGATATGAAAAAGCCACTGTTTCAGTTCCAGCTGCGATAATTATAGCCACAAAACTTATTAGAGGATACTGATCCCCCCCCCCCTAAATAAAACAGATTAATCACTCCCTACACCATTCAAATATCTTTTTAAAAATGTAAATAAATCCTTGACATATCTACATGTATGGTTTAATTCTTTTGTGAATATCAACACAAAAAGGATACAGCTATGTTTAAAGTACCATGTAAAAATCGTGTCAAAACTGGTCGCTTCGGTAGCGACAATAGTTACGGCAACAATGGTATGTTTCTATTTCGGCAAAAAAAGAATAAACCGGACCTTACCGTGATAGCCTCGGACCAATTGTACTGGGAGCATGTCTCTGTTTCTACTCCCAATAGGACACCAACATGGGGAGAAATGTGCATGCTCAAGGACAAGTTCTGGGGCAAGGATGATTGCGTAGTCCAGTACCACCCGCCTGAGTCTGAATATATTAACAACCATCCATTCTGTCTGCATATGTGGAGACCTATCGGGGTTGATATACCTATGCCACCTTCGATCATGGTTGGGGTTAAATAAGTCATTTTATAATACAAACAATTTATAACAGGGAGAAAGCTCATGAGCGGTGGAATTGATGACGGATATTCAGACGGACTCACAATCGCAAACACAGAAGGCCCAAAAGTCATAGGTGTAGGCCTGGCTGCACCCGAAGGTGATAGGTCTGAAAAAATGGTGATAATTGGCGATGGCAGGGATCATGCTGCGAGGATCATGGCAATTACTCAGATCATGGCGGCAGGGATGGCACTTGGTACCATTAGCAGCTCCCCAAGGATGCCTGGGCTTAATACTTTCCGAAAAAAATACAAGCCCTGTGACCTACCAGGATGCAACAAACATACCGATCACCGTGGTGGCTATTGCAGCCCCGAGCATTGCCGGGAGCATCGAGTGCTATTGAAGGGCCAAAGGAGGAATAGAGATGAAAACATTAAAATTCAACTGCAACGGCAATAATGCTCCCACATATAGTTGCTCTGAACATGGCGATAATTCCGGGGAATATGTGGAATTGACCGAATTAAAAAACTCCCAACAGGAAACACAATGGGCAAGTGGTGATTGGTCAATCTCACGGCATGATGAGGGCCATGTTTCGATTGATGGCCCTTTCGAACACTGTATTATCACTGATAGAGATTTTAAATCTGCTCTTTCTGTTTTTTGCGGCATCCATTCAGGTGGTATCCGGACCGGGCTGAAAATGGGGAGAGAATGCCGTGCTGAAAATAGAGACGATTAATCTTCATTGCAGAAAATGTAAAGAAGCTGGTTGGCAGGAGTTAAAGGCAAAGGAAGTCAAAATCACCCTGGACCTTAAGCTGCAACGATACCATTTCCAGGCTAAATGCCCAAGGTGTGGTGGTGACATACGGAACAGCCGCAAGGCCTTTTAAATGGAAAAAATTTTACTAAGAAAGTAGTCAAATAAACGCATAATTATATGGAGAAAAGAATATGGACATTGAAATCACAACCGTAGAAAAAATAACTTTAATTTTAGTACCTTTTTTATTTATGGTTTTTAATAGACTCAGGGGGCATGTTAATTATGACATCCTCCAAGGAATCAGCTCCAGGGTTCTATTTAACCTTATAATGGGGTTGATAATCGGGGTAGGATTCATTCATCTAATTGATATTAGTTGGTATTGGGCTATTCTATTCCCCTTGTCATTCTGGGCAGGAGAAACTCCCCAAACTGGCAAATGGATAGGATACTTAGTTGAGAGAAGGTTTCTCTCCCACAATGATGACAATAGAGGGTTCTTCCATGATCTAATACATATACCAGCTAACGCAATTTTCAACGAAGAAACAAATTATTATAAATATGCCTTTTTAGGTTTAGCAATTAGAGGCTTGATCTGGTTTGGTATCGCTATGTTGCCAGCCATAATACTCAATAATATTCTTAGCGATTATAATTTAGGGATTAATATAGCACTCATCGTATCAATTATTTTAATGGGGGTGGGCTTTCCTTTTAGCTTTTATATAAGCTTTAGGCCGGAAAATAAAATGTTCCCCTATATAAAATATCTCACTGGCAACACTTGTACCTGGACCGAGTTAAATTGGGCGTATGGTGAGTTAGTTTATGGGTTCATATTTGGCTTGATTTTATCTGTGAGTTATCTCATTTCAAAAGCTCACCTACTGATATAATATCAGTTGATCAGTATAGGCTTTTAGTCAATATCTCAGATACTTAACCTTTTAGCGGACGCATTCTTTGTGCGTCCATAGGTTAAAAACACAGATTTGTAAGGAATATTATGTACATCCCTCCACCAGCAAAGAGAGAAGATCTTATAAGTTTCGAATCAAAGGCTCGTATGTTCGCTCATTACGGAAGAAACACAAGCAAGTCATTAGACATCGTCACAGCGCCATTAGATAAGACAGTCTGGTTTATTGTTACCAATCACAGGCTTAACGTTTACACCGGCCCGGATCTTGATAAAGCTATTGCAATCTATAATGAGAGTTCATAGCGAGAAATGGTAAATATCACCAAAGATCAGCTTGCCGTGTTAAATGCCGGGAGTCCTGCCACCACTATGGCAAAAAAGCCCAGGAAACGAAATAAATATGGAGCTAAAAAAATCGTTATTGATGGTATTACGTTCCATTCGATCAAGGAGGGTAGACGTTACCAAGAGTTGAAGTTGCAAGAGCATTGTGGCTTCATATCCAGGCTTGAATTGCAACCTGAGTTTCTTCTAAAGGAAAAATTTAGGCATGATGGGACCGGGTACAAGCCAATAAAGTATTTCGGTGATTTTAAGTATGTTCGGGATGGTAAAGAGATTGTCGAGGACGTGAAATCAGATATCACCCGCAAGAATCCTGTTTACCGAATCAAAAAAAAGCTGCTCCTTTCCCGGTACCCAGAAATTAATTTTATCGAGACATAAGGAATTGACCATGGAAGAGGCAGGGCTTATTTGCGATGCTTTAAACCGAAAAGATCTAATCTCAGAGCTTTTGGAGAACAATAATGAGAAAGCTTAAAAAATTCATACTCGGACAGAGCTATTGGTACCAGTATATCAAGCTAAACAGATACTCAACGGAA
>Ga0208647_1000589_pt1 | contig 9549 bp, 12 predicted proteins | sample AntAceMetag02UKA_FD_184765 | JGI IMG/M metagenome (GOLD analysis project Ga0208647, IMG submission 184765) | Saline lake microbial communities from Ace Lake, Antarctica - Antarctic Ace Lake Metagenome 02UKA (SPAdes) (version 2) | ecosystem: Environmental > Aquatic > Non-marine Saline and Alkaline... | reverse complement strand
TAGAAAATGAATTAAATATTACTGAATTAGATATGAATGATTTAAACTTTTATACTGAAGATGAGTTAGATTTATTATTTAATGAACTAGGATTATATATTTTAGAACTTGAAGCAAGAATAGAAGAATTAGAAAGTGGGGTGGAGTAAGAAATGACAGCAATTAAAGAATTAACAAACTTAAGAGATGCAGAGCAAAGATATTATGATGAGTTAGTTAGGCAGCAAGAGGAAATTGAAGAAAAGATGAGCCAATCACAACGAGCAATAGGACAATATAACGAACTTATTGCATATGTGGGGGAAGAGTGATATAATATAAATGTAAGTATTCTTTATTACCTTATCCCTTTTTGGAAAAAGGCAGCCTAGATCGTGGTTGTCTTTTTTCTTATGATGGAGTATAATATAGTTGTAATCGACTGCACTTGAACAAAAAGAGTGCGATAGATAGAAAAAGGAGACATTATGGCCAATGATTTCTAACTTAAAGGCAATTCATTATATAGGGGTTGTCTTTTTTCTTGTAATAAACTTTGACAATAAAGGGCTAAAGTTATATACTTATTGTATGAAAGTGTGTGTGGAGTGATATAAACACGCATTAATGAGTCCATCATATACTTTGAATATGAGAATAATACACTCACTCAGTGTAAAAATGAGGTGAAAGTTATGGCACAAGTAGGTAGAAGAAGCAAGTATGATACTCACATATTACCGTATTTAGATTTAGTTAAGACTATGCGTATAGATGGGCATACTGAAAATGACATAATGAAACGCCTTAAAGTAGGGCATACAGCGTGGCATAATTATAGAAATAAACATGAGGAATTTGAGGAAGCGTTAAAATATAGCAAAGAAACATTGATTGCTAAGTTAGAACAAACACTATTCCAACAAGCAATGAAAGGGAACACAACAGCATTGATATTTTCATTGAAGAACTTACACTCTAAGAAGTGGGGCGAAAAGATTGATGTTACTGGCGACTTAGAATTGAAATCATTTGGTGTATTGCTAGATAAGTTCATTGATAAGTTATGACATTAGATCAAGTTATATTATTAGAGAAACATAAAGATATAATCAAAGACAGACATCAAGTCATATTTGGCGAGGGTGTAACAAATTCATCTAAGAGTTTTATATTTGGTATAGCATACATAATGCGTATCATGGAAACACCACCAGAGCATACACAATTCTTTCTAGGCGGTAAGAGTTTACCAGTATTAGAAAAGATGTTCATACAGAACCCAGATTCATTCTACAATCTATTCCGCTCAATATGCCAATACAATAAGGCAGGTGAGGGTGGAGCAAAGATAACTATTAATATGCAAGGTGTAAAGCCTAACAAGGTTATATATTTAGCAGGTTATGATAACAAGAAACGATGGAGTGATATATTAGGATTAACTATTCGTGGGTTTAATGTAGAAGAAATAAACATAGCAGATGATGATTTCATTAGTGAGTTGTTTATTCGTGTATTTAGAAATGGTGGCTTTTTATATTGTAGTAGTAATGGGGGAGACCCAGATACACCAGTATATACAGAACATCTAAACAAATGTAGACCATCAGATAAATATGCAATAGAAGTACCAAAGGAAACAATGAATGAATTAGAACGTACAGAAGCTAGTGATGACTTTATATTTTACTTTTTTAACTTTAAAGATAATCCAACAATGACTGAAGAAGATAAACGTAAGCTAATTGCTAATACACCTAAAGGCTCGTATCAATGGTTTACTAAGATAATAGGCATAAGAGGAATACGAGAAGGTGTAATCTATGCTGACTATATGACAAGAGAAAAGAACATTATTCACTTGGATTTACTAGGTGAGAACGAAGAGGATTTAGCATTCTTAAACAAACATGGTATAGAAATAATGACATTAGGCCATGATGTAGGTGGTACAGATAACAATGTAATCACACTTAATATATTTACAACAGGGTTTAAACATTATATAGTAGCAGACTTCATAGAGTTTAATAACGCTAACCATGATGAAATATGGGATAAGTTCGTTAAATGGTTCACACCATATTACATTAAATATTCAATGTATATCAAAGGTGACTTTATAGATAGTGCAGCCAAGATAATGAGATTAACAATGGATAGCAGATTAAAGGCACAGTTTAACTTAAGATGTTACAACGCTCAAAAGTTCACTATTAAAGAGAGAGTGGATTGGGGCGTTACACAATTAGATCAAGGTAGATTCTTATTCACACAAAAGACCGAGCCTTGCTATGTATCATTCACGAAAGCATTTTATACAACGAAGTCTAAAACAGATATAAGAGCTTTTAATAAACATTTACACAAAGATAGAGTAGATAGTATGGAGTACGGCCAAGCACCGTATACAAAGAAAATGATGGTGGGGTGGTAATATTAAACTACTAAAGGCAATAAATCCAGCAACATGGATTAATAAAGCAGTAGATAAACGCATTGAAAATTATAGGAAAGGAGTTGGTAGCGAAATGCAATACAACCCTTTATTAGTAGGCATGAAGAATAGTTTTAATGATAAACATATGACACGTAGGATATTAGAGAATAGTGTTTTGTATAGTGGTATTGAGCAAGATATAGCATACTTCTATCGTAAGGAAGCACCTAAGTTCATACGTAATGGGCAAAAAAGTGAGAGTTTAAAATACTTTTGGGCTGACACTGACACTGATATAAGAAAGATACATAGTGGTTTCCCTCAATTAATTAGTGAGAAGATGGTTGATTTAATCGTAGGTAATGGCTTTGATATAGTAGTAGAAGGCAGCGATAAGGAAACTGAATTACAAGATGAACTAGATGAGATGTTAAAAGATAACAAGTTCAAAGGTTCAATATTAAGTAAGTCTATTGAAACGGAATCATGGAGTGGCGGTACAGCGTGGAAGTTAAGTTGGAATCCAAAGCTAACCGAATATCCTATAATCGAAGCATGGCAACCTGAGAACTATACAAGTGTAATCAAAAGCGGTAGAGTATTAGAAGATATATTCTATGAGTATTATGAGAAAGGTAAGACACAATATCGCTTAAGTGAAATATATGGTATGGAAAAAGGTGTAGGTGCTTACATAGACTACGCATTAGATATGTTAGTATACAGTTCAGTATCACAAGTAAATGGTGGTAGCAAATGGATTAAGGTTTCATTAACTGAATTAGAAGATACAGCCGAATTGAAACGTATTGATTTCAAAGGGTACATGAAACGATTGAGTTTATACAAACCTAACAAACTACCTAATAGTGAGTTTAGATATAGTAACGTAGGAGAAAGCGATTACGCAGGTTCTTACGGTGCATTTGATGCTATTGATGAAATACTATCAACTTGGATTCAAGAGTTTAGAGATAGTAAATTAAATAGATACTTCCCAGAAGAGTTAATGATAAAGAGTTTAACAACAGGGAAATATAAATATCCAGGTGCATTTGAGAAAGACCATATATTATTTGCTGATAGCCCTAGTGAAAATACAGACAAACAAAAGATTTCATATGAACAAGGGGATATTAGAACAGAGAAACACATTGAATCATATAAAGTTTGGGTAACACAAGTATTAAACAATTCAGGATTAAGTCCTTTAACGATTGGGATAACTGGATTAGAAGCAATAGATGCAAGTGCAGAAAGCCAACAAGAACGTGAGAAAGTATCAATCCGTACTCGTAATAAGAAGATTGAATTATGGACTGAGTTCTTAGAGGACTTTATTAAGACAGCATTAGAGTTTAGACTAATGACAAAGAGTATGACAGAGAATGAAGATAAGACATACAACGTAGCTAAACTACCTGACTTTGATATTAAAATAGTATTCAATGATTACATACTTAAATCTAAAAGCGATAGAACAACTGAAGCACAACTAGGATTAGGTACATCATGGGATATACTAACAGCAGTTAAATACGTTCATACAGATATGACAGAACGTGAGCAACTTGCTACGAGTGCTAGAGTTAAGATTGAGAACGGTTATGATAGCGTATCACAAGCTGAATTAAGTGCGTTACAAGCAGAGAACCTAGAAACTAATGATATGTTGATAGAACAAAAGACACCATTAGTAGCGGTCAATGAAACAGTAAATAGCCCAGTGATTGATGAAAAGGTTATACCTGACACCGAAGAAACACCAGAAGAATAAAGTAGGTGGTCAGTAATGCCAAAGTTATCCAAAGAGAATAGACAATATCAACGATATACCTATACTAAAAAAGAAGAAGATGTGTTAGAGAGTAAAGGGTTTGAAGCGGTATACTCATCTAACGTATCAGCAATAGCAAGAGATAAAGCTGATTTAATTATACGATTTCATGGTGGAGCTACATACGGTTATACAGGTAAAGGTAAATTATATGAACGAATGATGGCAGCAGCAAGTAAAGGTAAATGGGTATGGAGATTCTTAATAAGACCGAATGTATCATATTACCGAGCAGGTAGCGTAACAATACCTAATGATGTAGAAAGTCGAGATATGATGGAAGAACCAAGACAACGTGAATATGATGTTGATACGATTATTCCATTAGATGAATTAGGTAATAAGATGTTACCACAAATAAGAATAATACCAATTGATCGAATACCAATAGAAACAATACCAAAGTTACCACCAGTACCACAAGTAAATGATTTATCAAGTTTAGTTATCAATCCATTCTTGCCAACAATGGCAAATGGGAACGATATAAATGGCTTATTAGCCAGTTTAGTATTCATAGGAAACGTAACCTAAAATAGCGGAGATTAGTCATACAGACTTAAAAGGAGGAAACATATTATGGCAGAACCAAAAGTTATAGAACCGAAAGTAGAAACAGTAGTAGAGCCAGTTGTAACACCACCGAGCGTTGAGGCAACTCCGCCAGTAGTGGAAGCAACACCATCAAAGACAGATTTACTTCGTGAGTTATCGAAAGAATACGATATAAACTTATTTGATGCAGAGGGTATTAAACAATTCAAAGAATATCAGGAAAGCCAAAAGACAGAAATACAAAAGAAACAAGAGGAACTAGACTTATTCAAAACTAGGGAAGCCGATTGGCAAACTGAAAAGAATGGATATGTCGCTAAATTGAAAGCAAGTGAATTAGGTATAGCACCTGACAAGCTAGAAGATGCGTTGAAATTAGCAGGGGGAAACCCAGACAATCTAAATGAAGTATTAAAGAAATACCCTATATTCAAGTCCACAGATGGGATTCAGATAGGCTTACAAAGCAAAGATGGAGTTAATCCACCAAGTGTAGATAGCGATATTGAAGCTTATAAAGCAGCTAATCCAAACATCTATGGCAAAAAATAAAAAATAAGGAGAAAGAAAGATGGCAAATTTAGTATATCCAGTAAGTGGACACACAGTAGATGACAAGTTTTCACCATTATTAGAACCGAATTTATGGTATAGGAATATATTTATACCAGGAGTAACATTCACAGACAAATATCAACTTGGCCCAGCAGGTCAATTTATGGTTCACAAACCAGGTGTTGGAACAGTAACATCAACATTACCAGGTGCAGATTTTAGTGATTCAGTAGTAGAAGATGCAATTATAACAATTAGTTTAAATGAACAATTCAATCGTTCACGTAAGATTTTCGGTGCTACATTAGCTTCAGTTGCTTATCCAGCAGCAGCAAGTGAAATGGAAACAGCAATTCAAGAAGTTAAAAAAGGTTGGACATTAGCAGCATATACAGCATTGATCGAAACTACTTCAGTAATCAATTCAACAAATATTTTAACAGTAGCATCAGTAAGTGATATTTATGATACAATCGTAGATGACAGAGCTAAATTAGTAGCAACAGGAGTTACACCAGATACATTAATCGTAACACCTGCAATTTATGCAATGTTACTTAAATCAGATGAGTTCCAAAGAACTGGTTTAACTGGCGACAATGTAGTATCAAATGCAATCGTTGGTAGAGTAGCAGGATTAAATGTTGTTGAATATGAAGCAGCAGATAGTGCAGCAGTAGATGGCCAAACTATCGGTGGAGTTACATGGGCAACAGGAGATTTAATGGAATATGTAATGTATGATAGTGATACATTCTCAATCGTAACAAGTGTTGAAGCAATGAGATTAGTTGAAGAACCAACTAGATTCATTGGGACATTAGCACAAGTTCAAATCGTATCAGGATTCAAAGTAACAAATCCAGCAAGAGTATTATTAAAATTCCACGATACTTCAGCTGGTTGAACAAGCCTGACTTTCGACCTTAACGGAGGAAATATAGCAGCTAGTGAAGCTGATGTAGTGGTTGAGGATGTTCTAATAGATCACACAATTATATTAGACTACGAACCTTTCCCAGTTCCAGTGTATACAGCAAATACATTGACAGGATGGGCTTATGATGCAGGAGGTACTTCATTAGTTGGAGCAACAGATTTAGCAACAGCAGATGATACTATCTACGCAGTGTGGGAAGCAGACTAAATAGAATAACCTAAATATGGGTGGGGTTCATACCCTGCCCTATTTTATTAAAGGAGTGTTAGAATGACATTAAATAACGGACAATATATAATCACAGAAGATGAGATATTAAATAATAGTGAAATTACAGCAGATGAGTTAGTTGAAATATATGGAGAGAGATTAGAATTTAATCTTATTTTAGCAAGTAGAAAAGCATATAACATTATGTATAGTGCTTATCGTGGTGTCAATAAAGATAGACAACGCTTAGTATTAAACTATATGATAGCTGAAGATACTGCTTTACAAACTGCTATGATGGAAGCCACTATTGAATATATGCGTGGTGCAATGTATACAGGTATGGACTTAAACGAATATACAGGACAGAAACCAAGTTACTCGAAAAGTGTTATTGATATATTTAAACAAAATGAATTATGGATTGTAGCACAAATTGATTATCGTGATAGTGATATAGAATGAGAAAACCACGTAATCCTAAATACACAGTAAAAGCATACTATATATACAATGGTGTTGATAAAGCATTTTGGTGTAAAGAGAATAAGATACGTAATATAACAAATGAAATGGGTGCAAGTTTACCTATGTCAAATGGTGAGAGAATGTTAGAAACCGATACTAATATCGAGTTTAAGATGAACCAAAGTATACGTATAGGTGGCGAAACATTACTCATTCAATCAACAAATGGTAATATAGATGACAACGATCTAAACTCATTACGTGGTAAACCTGATTATATCCAAACGATATTAGTCCAATGATAACACTCAACGAAATTAGATTAACAGTTCAAAACTATATACCATATGACAAAGGGTTTATGTATGCAAACGGAACACGATTTAGTGAAGATAGCACAAAGTATAGTGTAATCTATGATGGCAACGCAGTCCCATATATACCATTTCAAGAGTACGGTTTCACACATTGGATAAGTGGTAAGTTTGTAGATGTAAATCAATACTTTATTCAAAATGATACAGTCAACGCATTAGACTTTTTAATCAATTCAGCTAGTGCAGGAGAAAAGTCATTCATATTATCACAAAGTAAACGAACAGTACAAGCAAGAAATAATCAATTATCGCAAGGCACATTACAATCATTAAAAGGTAATAAGAGATAGATAGGAGTTGGCAATATGTTTTATTCAAAGAACAAACGATTATATGATTTAATATTAGATAAATTAAATGAGAACACACAAGATGTTACATTTAGTGGTAATTATATGTTTGAGTTTAATCAACAACTTGCAAGTGGAAATAGTAAAAACTTTTCTATTGTAAGTAGGAATGCTGATTCATTAGACTTTACTACAACTGATATAGTACCGCTTGTCGATGTTCAATCTATTCAAATACCTTTTGTAGAAAAGAACAAGAGAGATGATTGGGAACGTGAGTTCTATGTAGCAATAGAAATACCACAAACTGAAAATGCAATAACAGGCGAAATGATAATCGAATTTGATGAGAGCAATCCAAGATACCAAGCAATATTAGAAACACTAGAAACATTGGCATCTACGCTTACTTTCACAGAAGATGGTTACAAATATACATTCAAAGTAAAAGAACCAACCAAAGTAACTGTGATGGTATACAATGGTAAATACTACCAACTATTAGCATTGACTTTTAACTTGACATCATTAGAAGAAGGATTCTTCGGTAATGAAACAGAGTTATACTTTGGCGAAATAGATGATGATGCATTTGGCGAAACAGCACCATATCAATTAGATGTGATAGAGTTTAGCGAAATAGTATCAAAGGTAACAAGACAAAATTCAAATAGCAATGCAACTGATGAAACGTATTCAGTTGATAAAAGATTATATGAAGCAAATGTAACAATCAATTTCAATGGTAATCTTGCTGATATATTACTCTATAAAGAGAAAGCATTATTTGCAGATATGGGCAACGAATACCAAATTAAAATTACAAACAAAAATCTTAACACATTAACAAGTGAGAATTTAGATTACACAATAGATTGTATAGTATCAAATATTAACATAACATATAGAAATAATGTAGTAGACCAACTGACATTTAAACTCGAAAGGGTGTGATGATATGTCAGGCATAATTAGGATTGATTTACCAAAAGGGGTAGAAGAAGGCTCAACATCATTAAGCCCACAATCGCCTAAAGTATCAGCAACCGCAAGTCCAGGTGTATCACGCAAAGGTATGGTGTTATTAGGGTATGGTGCTATGGCTGCAAAGTCAGTTTATTCAACAGCAGTGCAAGAGATACGAGCAGGTGGAAATGAAGAACTTGCTACAAATATATCAAATTTAACAAAAGGTGCAGGGATATTAATTGCTGCTTATTACACAGGTGGATTGAGTTTAATTCCACAAGGTATATCAGCAGCATCAACAGCATACGCAAGAGAGAAAAACAATCAACGAGCAAATAGAGCAAGAGAATATGAACGCTCAATGCGTGGTAATAGAGTAAGTTATAATCAAGGCGGTGGGTATGAATGATTAGTGTTAAAATCAATGGTTTATCAGTAACCATGACAGGTAATCCCACATTAGAACGTAATATTAAAGAAGAGTTTGATACAGGTAAAATAGTAATCGTATCAACTAGGGAATTACGTTATGAAATGTATGACACAGTAGATGTAACAACAGCGTATGATACCGAGCAATATGTTATCCAAGCTGATAGCAAACCTAAACTGAACGCAACTGAATATGAGCATACATTAACATTAATGGAAAACATGGCATTGTTAGATATTATATATCCAGCCGATAGGTCATTTAAAGTAATAGGCCAAACATTAGGCGATATATTATTAGTCTATAAACGAGAGTTAGAACAGTACCATAATACAACAATTACATATGATACAATGACAACAGCCGAGTTAGCAGAAACAATCCCATTTAAAGAGTTTAGCGGATTGAATATGTCAGCTATCTTATTAAGTTTATTCCGTAAGATATGGGCAGTACCTAAAGTAACACGATTACGTGGTGGGCTTGACATTTA
>Ga0208647_1000584_pt1 | contig 9625 bp, 16 predicted proteins | sample AntAceMetag02UKA_FD_184765 | JGI IMG/M metagenome (GOLD analysis project Ga0208647, IMG submission 184765) | Saline lake microbial communities from Ace Lake, Antarctica - Antarctic Ace Lake Metagenome 02UKA (SPAdes) (version 2) | ecosystem: Environmental > Aquatic > Non-marine Saline and Alkaline... | reverse complement strand
AAGGTGTCCGCAGATGAAAAACTCAACAAACTTCTTTGGAAAGGTAGACCCGAAAACTTGGGCAGTAAGACATGCTAAAACGATGAAGGTAGGAAACAAACCAATAAACAGATTCGTTAAGCCAGAAAAAGTTGAACAATATATTAAAAACAAGAAGTTCAATCACTTTGATTTAGTCGAACAGATAAAGATAGAAAAAGGAAAAAACGGAGGTTTGTATAAACTAACTTTTCAATTCAATGGATAAATATTCAATCCCAATTCTCGTCATTCTTGTCTGGTGCATTTTAATGTCATTCGTCATGTACCCAGTTTACAAAAGTTGTGTTCAAAGTAATAATGGAAACTGTATTTTTTATATTTTAACCACCCAAAATAGATGAGCATAAATCAAGAGATGCTTTCAAATTTTAAAGAGGAGCTAGATGAGGTTTCGGTTGTAGACCTTCCAGACGATTTGGAGTTTGCAAAAAACATTGCTAAACAGCTTGAGCCATCAAAAGCTCTCGAAGCAATAGAAGCATACACTTGGTATGTATCGTGTCGTACTAATGAAATCACAAAATGAAAATATATAAACTCGTTATCGGCATAGTAGTAGGATTTCTATTTGGGTTTGGAGCTTGCTTTCATATGAATCCACAAACCATAGACATTGAGGATTATCAACTTCTCAATCAAGATATGGTCGACAGACTTAAAGCAGAGAGTTGTGCAAAAGAAGTGAACGAAGTACGAAAAGAATTAGATGATAAGTTCAAACTTGCATGGAAAGAAAAAGAAGGGACTTGGAAGAATTTTGAGACCTGTGACAACCAACCTTTAGTTATCGAATCGAATGTAATTGAACTTTGTGACACGACAGAAAAAGATGAATACATTGTCGAGCTAGAAGATACGCTCGAAGAATGTGTAGATGCTAACGACTTATTGAGTACACAAGTTCAAAACTTTATGTACGAGGATAGGTAAAAACTTCTGCCTGTCCCTTGGGGTGCAGGCACAAGGGTTTATCCCCTTTCATAATTCCTAACCACCAATATTATGAAAAAAAAGTATATCGCTAAAGGCATCAACGGTGCCTACATCACCCGATGGGGATTCATCGGATACTCTCTACTCTGTATTCTTGCAGGATGGACAATCTGTTTAGGTTCATTCTTTATCGCTCAATACCTATGACAGTAAAAAAACCGTCACCAGAAAAAGTGATTGCAGAATTGCCTGCACACTTTTACACATCATGGTTGTTTTCAGAGAGTCTAATCAAACGAAGTTTCGCAGTAATGGGTCATTACATCATTGCATATCTTTGTGTCGTTGCAGTCCTTCTCGTTATAGGATTAACTTTCGCAGTTGTATTTGGAGTCGGAGAAGCAATCTTTGGATAATATGATAAACTTAAAAATCGTTCTCGGCTCTGCACTATTGATAGCTGGCTTCTGGCTACTTATAAACAGAAACGAAAACCTATCAGCAGAGCAGAGAGCTTTCTATGAATGTCATGACGAAGTAAACTCACGATACATAGGAGCACCAACGCTCGAAGAAATTAATATCTGTTTATCAGAAAAAAAATGACATATTTTATCATCACAACAACTTACTTACTTTTAACACTAATATGAAAAAGCTATTATTGCTTTCATTGGTAGCATTGCTACCACTTACAGTATCTGCTGTAGGGATAGCAGGACAACGGAGAGATGGAACTATTGACCCATCCTTTGTAACAAGGTCTGTCACATCGAAAACAACAATACTCGATTGTGGAGGAGGTCGTATGCGGAGTGTAAAAAATTACACTACGAAATGCATACAAAAAACGAAAGGAATTCTTCGTAACACAAGAGCAAGGAAGTCTAACATACTTACAAGCCAAGCTCCGCGTTATCGTATGACGAAGAAACCAACAGTCGCAAAATCTACAAAAAGAACTATCTCTATTGAAGCACAACGAGCTGTATACTGGAGAAACTTCTGGAAAGCTCGTAACAAATGAAAGAAACACTAATCGAAATCGGCACATTTATATTCGGGATATTACTATTTTTATTGTTCCTATTTATGCGAATCCTATGGGTAGGTGTCAGTTTTGCTTTTGCACTCGGATGTCTTTGGATTGTATGGCAATTCCTATCATGGATATTTTAATCACTAAATTATGAAAAAACTACTACTTATCGGTATCAGCTTAGGATTGATTGCGTTGTACGGGATGGCAAATGCCAGCTACGACCCATCACTCCAAAATAGAATTCAGTTTAATACAATGTTAAACACTTACCCAGAGTTGCGAGATGTGAATATTAGATTCGTTCCAGCTTTTGCAGAAAAACTTATGGTATGTGAAATTGTTGGAGACAAAAAGTGTTCAGTAAGAATATCATCTTACGAACTCGGAAACGATACATCTTACATACAGAAGAATATCATTCCGTTCAGTCTTCAATATAATGTTATGCACGAGACAGGACACCATGTTTATTTTGCAGTAATGGAACAATGGCAAAGAGACAAATGGGTTCGATTATGGAACGACCATCCGAACCATGTAAGTCCATACAGCAAACATTCTCCTTGGGAATCCTTTGCAGAGTGGTTCGCTGTCTACAAATACAACTTGAGAGACATAAACCAATACGGTACTTATGCTGGAGTAGAGATGGTATTTGATTCACCACAAGGAAAATTTATGGACACAATTTTTCCAAAATATCGTAGACCTAATTACATCATTAAATGAAAAAACTAATAAAAAAATCGGTTCTCATCCTCCTATTCTTAGGACTCCTTGCAGCTTTTTTCGCTGTCGGAAACGCAAACGCTTTCTTCTGGCAGAACGAACCAGAAATGACGAAGCAGGAAATCTATGAAAACGATGCTCAGACAAGAGAACTTTCTCGACAAATGTTTATACAGGCAACAACTAATGCTCTTAAATCTCAAAAAGAGTATGCCAAAGAAAAAGCAGGAACAGCTATTATCGAAGAAGATACCGTTGAGCTCGAAAGACTTACAAAAGTCATAGTAACATTGAACAAAGAAATTACTCAAGTGCAACAGCACACAAAGATAGCTTTTATGATGGCGAGACAGTAGGGATATTCGTTTCGCCACAACTCATAGATTCCACACCACACGAACAAGACCTTGTAGAATACGCTTGGAACATAAGCGGAGGAGATATGGATTTCCTATTGATGATAGAAGGAGAGGGACAGTGGTTCGACCCACTTAGGCAATCAAATCTCTATCTTCAAAAGAAAAATGGAAAAGTTGTAATCTGTAAAAAAGAAAATTGGTCAGCGGCTTGCAAGAGAGAACAATCGTTTGGACATTGTCAAGTCCATTCCTACTATCATCCAGAAATAACAAATGATAAAAGGTTTGAAGACTCATATTGGCAATTAGACCAGTGTTGGAATCTCTACAAAGGAGGCACAAAATTTTACGGAATAGCCAATAAACATAATTCTATAAAAAAATTCAAATGATATATGCCAGACTAGAGACAGAAGGGCAGGACAACATGTTCCGTGTTTGCTTCACTTGCACACAGGAAGAGTGGGGGGGACTTAAAAAAACTATTATGGAAAATCTTTCATTATGGAGAAAAGAAGGGTGGCATCATGGTTATAAAAAAAATACGAGACTTGCCCATCGCATGCACATGTATAATGTCCATCCGAAATACGGAATTTCTGGCTACTCCACAGACAACGCTCTTCACATAGTTAATAGACTTGGATTCACACCAGTTTCAGAAAAATTCTTTTATAAACAATAAACCAAATGAACCCACACGAACTAGCAAAACGAAATACGGAAATTGTAGCGATGCGAAAGCAGGGTCACAAACTACAATACATAGCTACCATCTATGAAGTATCGAGAGAGCGTGTCAGGCAAATCTGTTTGAACTTTCTACCAGAGGACATCGAACAAATCGAAGGACAAGCTATCGAATGGCTGAGACTTTCCGACAGGGTTCTCAACGCTCTCCATAGAAACGAAATCCATACAATCCCAACACTCCAATCAATAAAAAACTACGAAAGACTCAGTGGAATCAGAGGAGTAGGAGCGAAGGAAATCGTGAAAGCATTAAAAAAACATAAAGAATCAGGAAATACAAGTGGACTTGCTTGACTTTAGTGAAAAAATAACTATGATGAAATCATGAAAACAATGACAATCGGCAAAAAGCAATATGCTCAAGTCAAAGATAGACTAAAAGCATTTAGAGAAGAAAATCCGAAAGGAAAGATAGAAACTTCTTTCTCCGAACTTGGAGAAAATGTTGTACTAAAAGCTAAGATAACAAAAGAAGATGGCTCAGTAGCTACTGGTCAAGCGATGGGAAATCTCAAAGAGGTAAAGGCATTTGAGAAACTTGAATCAATAGCAGTTGGTAGAGCCTTGGCTCTTATGGGTTACTTGGCAGATGGAGAGATAGCTTCCTCTGATGAAATGGAGGAGTTTATCGAATATAAGAATACACAACGAATGGATGCGATTACCGCACTTCAAGATTGTAAAGACTTGGCAGAACTAAAAGTAGTCTTTATGAGTCTCGGAAATTTGATGGCAGATGTAGATGTAATTAAAGTAAAAAACGAACTTAAAACAACTCTCAAATGAAAATATTAGATATTCAGCAACGGTCAGACGAATGGTTTGATGCTCGTAAAGGTAAAATTACTGGAACGAAGCTCAAAGACATTGTAGTAAAAAGAGGAACAGGAAAGAAGATTGGTTATTACGAATTGATAGCTGACAGACTCTCAGTTCCAACAGATGAAGACCCAATGGCACGAGGAGTAAGACTTGAGGAAGAAGCTACAGCTCGATTTGAATTTGAAACTGAAAAGAAGGTCGAAGAAGTCGGTCTTTGTGTCCGAGATGATAACGATAAAATTGCAGTATCCCCAGATGGAGTTATTGAAAACAGAGGTGTTCACACAGAACACATTGAAATCAAGTGTCTTTCAAGTGCAAAACATCTTGAAGCATACTTTGAAAAGAAAATTCCATCTGAATACGAAATGCAAGTTTTGCAGAACTTCATTGTGAACGATGATTTAGAAACACTTTACTTCATATTCTACGACCCACGAATTCCAGCTTTGGATTTCCATGTGATAGAAGTGAAACGAGAAGACATAAAAGAAGACATCTTAAAATATCATGCTTATCAGGGAGAGGTTTTGAGAGAAATAGAAGAACTTACTATAAAATTAGCATTTTAAAATGAACATCGAACAAGAATACAAAGACCATATTGAATTATACACAACAGTAGCTACTGATTGTGCAGAAGCCGAAGCGAACTACAAAGATGTAGATTCTCAGGTAAAGACAAAGTTAGCTATTGCATATGCCAATACAGACTCTATTGGAAGCGATGGGAAAAGAGCATCAGCAAATACAAGAGAGATGCAAGCCAGATTCGACCCAGAGTTTATGGAATGGGAAAACGGAGTCAGAGAAGCAAACACAAAGTACATCAAGCTACGAGCCAGAAAGGATATTGGAGAAAAGCGAATAGATATGTACCGTTCCCTTCTTTCTATGGAGAAAGTAAGAGCTGGAATCTTATAAATGAAAAAACATACTAAAGTTTATATGAAAGCCTTTGGATATTATGAAGGAGATTATATCCCATCGGAAATATCTGGGCAACCTGCTGTGGATATTCACCATATTGAAAAGAGAGGAAAGGGGAAAGATGTTCCAGAACTTCTTATAGCATTAACAAGAGAAGAACACGAAAGAGCAGAACTCAGAAAGCAACCTTATTTAAGAGCAGAAGAATTGAAAGAAATACATAAAAGGTTTATGATAAAGAGGAATGAACGAATCTGACGAACAAATTTTGTTATCAGACACATTAGACCTAATGAAGATACCGCACTACTCATTGAGGAATGAGGAATCTATTAAATCAATGGGGTATTTGATGAAACGAAAACGTATGGGGTGGCGGTCGGGTCTCCCAGATTTAATGGTCATAATTCCCTCTGAGCGGTCTTATGTTGGCAGAACGCTACTCTTATTCATTGAGATGAAAAAAGCTCGTAGAAAGCTCCTGAGGGCTTCTGAGCGTGGGCAGAAAGGTGACATGGTGACTCAAAACTCTCCAACAGTAGAACAACTACAATTTATCGACCAAGTGAATGAAGTTTCTGATGTGCAAGGGTATATCGCACATGGTTGCTCTGAAGCGTTAGCTATTATCGACAGACTCATTGTCCACGACTGAGAGACAATCGCGACTTACATACTTAGAGAACATATTTTCAAATTGATTGTAAGGAAGCCATAAGACTCCTTTCGGGTTATCTCCCCATTCCATAAGTTCTGATTCTCGCATTTTAAATGCACCAACTGAACCGTCAGGACAAACCATCTTATCGTTCCACCCTGCGAAATACATAGCGTGTCCTCCGAGTATCGTGCCATTACCACCAATGAGAAATCCTGTCTTCATAGCATATCCGCTGTTTGTGTTTCTTTCTGCATCTACCCACTTCCAGTAAATACCACTCCGCACTGTTTCGTTTTTCAGTAACCAAACCTTTACACCCCGAATCGTGTCCTCATAGAATCGCAGTCTTCGATATTCTGTTTGTGGAAATCCTTGTGGAAACTTATGGAACTGTTTGTCTGCGTTCTGTACAGAATCTCCATATGCTCTGTCTGCTCCTGTTTCTTCTTGATGTTTCCATAAAACTTCCTCGTCTATTTCTACTGGTTTTTGGTGTTCGAGAGTATTCGTAACCGCTACACTTCCACCTTTAGAATACGCGGTGCAAGAGTTCAAACTTTGCTTCTTTGCTTTCCATCCAAGTTTCTCTGCCTTCTCATCTAAATAAAACTCCTTTGAAATCTTAACAGCCCCTGCGAAAGGATGCTGTTTTGCATCTAAATCTCGTGGGTCTGGTCTATCATAAGCTCCTATGATGTTTGCTTTTGATACATCAAAAAAATAATGATATGCTTCCAACCATCTACTTGGTGTAAGCAGAACGTATAGCCATGATGTTTCTTTTACCATACTTATTTTTTAAAAAGTCTACCAGCAAGTTTTACTGGGTTTGGCTGTTTCTTGAGCCATTCTCCACACAATACAACAACTGCACGAAATCCTGCGACTGTAGCACCTGTGAGAGTTGCTATAAGGAATGTTTTATCGAGTGTTCCTCCAGCATCAATGATTCCGAGAATATCGGAAGTGAGTGCAAGAGCTGCAACTGAAAAGAATGTGTAAGCTGCACTTACGAGATACCGAATGAGTTTCTGTTTACGAGTTTCCATATAAATGGGTTAAGAACTATTTTACTTTAATGATTCCTTCGGCAATCAAACCTTCACGAATCTCTTTTACGTCTGATTTTATAGTAGTAATGTCACTATGAAAGACAGCATTGTGCTCAGCATTTGAGAGAATGTCACGTTCCATATTCGCCCAAGCGATTGAACCTGATATTAACATTCCTGCGAGTGCTACAATTAGTCCAATATTGAACGTCTTGCTTAGATGCCATTCTGTGTTTTGCATTGTTTAAAAGTTAGCTGAAAAGAATATCGTATCATCTCCACCTCCTGCTGCATCTGGTAGTTCAACTGAAAATGCTTGGACGTAACCGTCTGCGTCTAAACCCCCCCAGAAGTTTATAAAGTGATTGCTATCTATTATAAAACACGAATTCATATTCGCATCATTTGTATCGAAGTTAAATGATGCAGCTGCAGTTGTAACAGCCCATGTGGAAGTATTAACTGTGAATGTTTGTGTATATCCATCATATCCAGCACCACCTCTCCAGAAATTTATGAAATGGTTTGAATCTACTTGATAACAAGCGTTCTTACTACCATTTTGTGTATCAAATTCCAACCATGCACCAGCTGTTGTAATAGCCCAAGTTGTAGTATTAACCTCAAATACCTGTGTATATCCCTCAGTGTCAACACTTCCCTCCCAAAAGTTTATAAAATGGTTTTCATCTATTTGATAACAATCTCCACCAAGAGTTTGGCGTGTATCAAATTCTAGTCTTGCCCCAGCCGTAGTTACAGCCCAAGTTGTAGTATTAACTTCAAAAGTCTGTGCAAAACCATCGGCATCAAAACCTCTCCAAAAGTTTATGAAATGATTTGTGTCTACTACAAAACATGAATTACTCCAGTTATCTTGTGTATCAAATTCTAGTTTTGCCCCAGCTGTTGTAACTGCAAACGTTGTAGTATTAACCTCGAATATCTGTGTGAATCCATCTGAGTCTACTCCTTGCCAAAAATTGATAAAGTGGTTAGAATCTACTATAAAACAAGAATTATAACTTCCTCCAACCGTATCAAATTCTAGTGGTGTAGATGCAGTTGTAATCGCCCAAGTACTTGTATCAACTGTGAATGTTTGCACAAATCCATCACTAGCATCCCCTCTCCAGAAGTTAATAAAATGATTAGAATCAATCTGATAGCAAGAGTTCACTCTACCACTAACTGTGTCGAATTCAAACTGAGAATTAGCAGTGGTTACTGCCCAAGTAGATGTGTTAACTGTGAAAGTTTGCACAAAACCATCGAAATCAGCCCCTGCCCAGAAGTTAATAAAATGGTTTGAATCAATCTGATAGCAAGAGTTCTCTAAAGAGTATTGCGTATCAAACTCCAACACCGCCCCTGCCGTTGTAACTTGATAATTAACCTTCGTAGTAAAAGAACTCTCCGCCCCATAAGTAGTCGTTGGTGTCCCATCTGATGTAGTAGCATAAGGACGGGCATAGTATGCCGTCCCCTCTGTGAGTCCTGTAATGTCTGATGTGTAAGCTCCTGTTGTTCCTGCTGTTGTGAACTTACTGTCTCCAGTTGTAGGAGCGGTAGTCTCTGCAACAACCCACCCTCTCTCTGTTATTGTGAATCCGTTAGCCGATGTAATATTTGCGTTACCAGTAGCTGTTGTCTTAGTTACCGCTGTTACGGTTGGAGAGCCGTCAAAGGTTGGTGAGGTTGGTGGTAGTTCTACTGCGAATGCTTGGACGTAACCGTCGTTATCAATTCCAGTCCAGAAATTTATAAAATGATTAGTGTCTATTTTGTAACACGAATTCCATGTACAACTTTGTGTATCAAATTCTAATCTTACTTCCGCAGTAGTTACATCCCATGTAGATGTGTTAACCTCAAATGTTTGAACATATCCATCAGTGCCAACATCACCTCGAAAGAAGTTAATGAAATGGTTATCGTCAATTTGATAACAAGAATTATAAGAACAATTTTGTGTATCAAATTCTAAATTTGCCCCAGCAGTTGTTACAGCCCATGTAGATGTGTTTACTTCAAATATTTGAACATATCCATCAGAATCAACTCCACCTCGAAAGTTTATAAAGTGGTTTATGTCTACTTGATAACAAGAATTATAAGTACTAAGCTGTGTGTCAAATTCAAACAATGCTCCTGCTGTTGTAACAGCCCAGGTTGATGTATTGACTTCAAATATCTGAACTATCCCGTGATTGCTGGTATCTCTCCAAAAATTTATAAAATGATTAGAATCCACTTGCCAGCAACTATGGTGGTCTCCCCCTTGTGTATCAAATTCTAGTGA
>Ga0208647_1000577_pt1 | contig 9683 bp, 9 predicted proteins | sample AntAceMetag02UKA_FD_184765 | JGI IMG/M metagenome (GOLD analysis project Ga0208647, IMG submission 184765) | Saline lake microbial communities from Ace Lake, Antarctica - Antarctic Ace Lake Metagenome 02UKA (SPAdes) (version 2) | ecosystem: Environmental > Aquatic > Non-marine Saline and Alkaline... | reverse complement strand
TTTGGCATTTATATTATACCATTTTTATCAAAAAAATAATCTTAAAAATAAAAAGACTGCTATTTGGCACAGTTATCTTGTTGATAGAAAATTATATCAACTAAATGCACCAAACGTCAGAAAAAAAAGACTATTGTAAAATTATGAAGCAAAGTTTTAATTGCATAGATGGCTCAATTGTGCTATAATTTATAATTATAGTACATAGTTTTTGTGGCAATAAAAAGGAGCTTTATAATGGGAAAATTGAAATATATACATGATAAAGATTTCAAATATAATGATGATATTGTTAATAGTTTACAAACATATAATAAATCTCAAACGGGATATCGCGAAAAAGATTCCCGTGCATTTTATGTATTTGATGAAAAAGAATTGGTCGGAGTATGTCATACTAAACAAGCATCTGATTGGTGTCATATAAATAGTATTTATTACAAGGATATCGATGTTTTGAAAGCATTGATGAATGATGTAAAGAAGTACTACCATAAAAAAGTAGAAGGATTACAATTTAATTCAGTTTTTTCTCATAGAATTGATGATTTCAAAGAACTTGGTTTTGATGAACAAGGGATACTACGAGATATGCCAATTGGAAATGAAAATGTGTTTTTAACTGATACTGATTTAGAAATGACAGATGTTGATACTGACTTTGAAATAGAATCATCGAAAAAATCTGTACCTGAATACGACAAGGAAATGAAAAAAGAATATAAAAATTTAAGAGAAAAGTTAGATTTTTCTTTTGATATAGTAGATTTACAATATGTTGTTCTAGATAATGACAAATTTGTTGGTGGAATCTATGGAAATTTTCAATTTGATTATCTATTCATTAACGTATTGTTTGTTGACAAGAAATATAGAGGAAGAAGAATTGCCTCAAAATTAATGCAGTTGATAGAATCAGAAGCATTAAAAAGAGGTGTTCACAATCTGTATTTAACAACCTTTGAATTTCAAGCATTAAACTTCTATAAAAAACGAGGATACAAAGTAATAATGGAAATAGAAGATTATCCAAAAGATTTTAAAGAATTTACCGCACATAAAAAGATATGAGGTTAAAATAGCTTATTAGAATTTTTACTTTTTAGTCATTGAGGAGGGAACATGAAGTACATTGATTTAACACACGTGATTGGCGAAAACACTCCAGTTTCACCTTTTGATGAAAAAATCAAAATGAAGCGAGTAAAATTTTTAGACAAGGATTACTATAATGATACAAGTATGACTAGTACAATGCATATTGGAACACATATTGATGCTCCTAGTCATATGACTAACATTGAAAAGAATATCAGTGATTATGACATTTCAAAATTTGTTGGAAATGGAATAATACTTGATTACTTTGGAAAAAAGAATATTGATTTGTCGGAAAAGTATAAAGACAAAATTAAAGAAGATTCTATTGTAATAATCTATACAGGAAATGACAAGATAATTGGAGAAGACGAGTATTATTACGAACATCCTATTGTTTCTGAAGAGTTATGTGACTATTTAATAGAAAAGAAAATAAAAATAATAGGACTTGATTTCTTTAGTCCAGATAAATCACCTTCAATTATCCATAAGAAGTTATTACAAAACGATATCTTAATTGTAGAAAACCTTAAAGATGTAGATCTATTGTTGGAATACAAAAAAATCACAATACATTTAGTACCTATCAAGGTTGATGCAGAAGGTGCGATGATAAGAGCTTATGCATTAGTAGAATAGGGTTATTAATTCGTTAAGCACATTCTTAAAATGTGTTTTTTTATACAGAAGAGAGAGACAACTATATTGTCCCTCTCTTCTACATAACGACTTAAAACTTATTTTTTTGTAAAACCAGCTTTGATAAGTAGTTGTTCAGCTTCCTCATGAGTAGAATAGTGTATTTTTTTACTTGAACACAATTCTTTTATTTTTAATATAACATCATGTTTTGGTTCTCTGAACTTTCCTGCAAGATAATTGATCTCATGGTCTTGAGAACAATTAAAATATTTTTTATCTCTATTCACAATTTCTCTCCCTTCTTAATTTTTCGTGGTTCCAAGTTTAGTATATCACAATAATCTGAGCGTTCCAATATACTAAACTATTTAGGAAGGGTTATTGCACAAAAAGATTTTAATCTATCTCACGAAATAGTTGCAGAATACTTTGACAATAAAAATAATTTTTATACCTTAACAATTATGATATAATAGTAGCAGGTGATTTTAATGAATAGAATAAGGTATTCTTTTCAAGCAATAATAAAAGTATTTATTAAATTCTATTTTATAAGGGCATATAAGTTGAAGTATGTAATTAAGAATTTCAATCCAAAAAGAGATGGACCGTACTTTTTGATTGGGAATCATGTACACTTCCTTGATGCTTTTTTTAGTAGTTTTCCAATCAAGGGATATGGGAAACCAGTTGCTAATTCTTTCTTATTTACCAGTTTGTGGCAAAGGTTTATTTTAACAGCTATAGCAGAAGCTATAGGAAAGAGAAAAGGACAATCTGACATACAAACTATTAAGGATATTAGGAAACATATAAAAAGAGGGAATATTATTTCATTGTTCCCAGAAGGAAACGCTTCTTACTATGGGAATAATACGGAGAGTGTATATGCTACTGCTAAATTAATAAAAAAACAAAAAATAGATGTTGTCTGTGTGAAGACAAAAGGTGCATATTTTGCAAAACCTAGATGGAGAAAAACGAAAACAAAAAAACCATATATGGAAATAGAAATGTTTACATTATTTACTGGAAAACAATTAATAGATTTAAGTGTTGAAGAGATTTACGAAAAAATGATAGATTCGTATTATCAAAATGATTATGAATGGAATAAAGATAAAAAGATTGTATATAAAGGAAAAAAACGTTTAGAGGGCGCACAGAGAGTAATATATGGTTGTCCTAAATGTGGTTCAATAAATACCATTAAGACTAGTGGAGATACTATTACTTGTGAAAATTGCAATCTTCTAGGAACAATTAATGATTATGGTTTTATTGAAGGAACTAAATATGATAACTTCATTGATTGGGGAGCATTTCAAGAAGATTTACTTAAAAGAAAATTAGATGAGAAACTTGAATTTGCAGTTAAAGTAATAAGATTTGATCTTACTGAATTTAAAAAAATAAATTTTGGACAAGCTAGTTTAATTTATGAGAATAAAATGTTTAAATTAAAAAGCAATAAATTAGATTTACAATTCATTGTTGAGAATATGATTGGACCTGCTTTTACAAAATATGATCAGTTTTCATTTGATTATAATAATGAAACGTATATGTTTGTTTCAGACAATTCAAAATTACTTTTAGATATTACAAAATTAATAAAGGAGGAATAATTTATGTTTGATCTAGTAGAAAATTGGGGCTTTGTAAATTACTTTATCTATATAGGTATTTTACTTTTTGTCGCTAAAATAATTAAGGAAAAGGTGCCATTTCTAAATAGAGTTATAATTCCAACTGCTTTGATAGCAGGGTTTATTGGGTTAATGTTAGCTGATGGATTTTTAGGGATTATTCCATTAAATTTATACACTGAACTCGATGGAGACAACTTAGATGGATTAGTAATGTTGAATAGAGATGGAGTTCTTCATGATATTGTATATCATTCATTGGCTATTGGTTTTATAGCACTGTCATTAAAGAGAACAGATAATAAAACAAATAAAAAGATATGGTCTACAGGGATGATTATTGTTATTGTATATTTATTCCAAGCTATTATTGGGACAGGAATTGTATACTTCTTCTTTAGTAAAATCTTTTTAGGTGCAGGTTTATTACTACCTTTAGCATTTGGACAAGGTCCGGGTCTTGCTACTAGTATTGGTGCAGGATATGCTGATGGAGTTGGAATGCTTACTGAAGGTGCAGCACTCGGTGCTACTATTGCGTCTGTAGGATTCTTGGTTGGGGGAATTATTGGTGTTATTGCTCTTAATTACCTTGCCAGAAAACACAATTTAAAAGTAAATAAATTTCATCCTGAAAATTCGAAGATTACAGAAAAGTTTGAATTTGAATCTATTAATGAGTTAAGAGTATTTGATGCATTAACAACTCAAGTAGTAATCATATTTGTAATATATGGTGCAGTTTATTTAACACTTGTTGCACTTGAAAACTATATACTTCCACAATTTGGAGATATAGGGCAGACATTTGCAGGAGTATTCCATGGATTTAATTTCTTGATAGGTATAATATATGCACTCCTATTTAGAAAGATATTAAACTTTTTTGAAAAAAGAGGTAAAAATGTCAATTTTTTAACTAATAACTATATATTATCAAATATTAGTTCTATAGCATTTAACTTCTTAATTGCAGCAGCAGTTTTAACAATTACAATTGAAGCAGTTAAACAGTATTATCTTCTAGTTATTGTATTTGCAATAGTTGGTGGAGGGTTAACTTATCTTATGGTTCATTTCTTAGTTAAACTTACATATGATAAGGAATACTATGTTGAGTATTTCCTTGGGTTATTTGGTATGTTAACAGGAACGGCATCAACTGGTTTAGCACTCTTAAAAGGAGTAGATCCTGAATTTGATTCTCCAGTTGCTGAAGAGATGGTTCTTGGTAGTGGAACAGCAATTTCAATGGCCTTACCGTTGTTTGCTTTGCTTATGTTCCCTGGACTAGCAATAGGGCCTCCTGAGAAACCGATTTTTGTACTATTGGTATTTTTAGTTCCAATTGTGTATATGTTAATTTTAATTGGAATATTAATAGTAAGAAATAGAAAAAAATAGAAAAAAAGATTAAAGCAGATTCTTATTTGTTTAAGATATCTGCTTTTTGTGTTATGATATATTTTGATGAAAATAATAAGGATTTAAATAAAGAGGTGTGGAATATGATAATTTTACTAACAAACGATGATGGTATTAACTCTGAAAAAATACAATATGCTAAGAAAATATTGAGTAAGTATGGAACAGTCTATACTGTTGCACCAACAGTAGAACAAAGTGCAAAAGGAATGGCTCTAACGATAGGGGGATTCCATTTTAACAAGATAGATGAATATAATTATAGTGTTGATGGTACTCCAGTAGATTGTATAAATTACGCACTTGGAAGACTTAATTTAAGACCAGACGTTATAGTTTCAGGTATTAATAATGGATATAATTTAGGTTTTGATACAAAATATTCTGGAACACTAGGAGCTTGTTTTCAAGGACAGTATTTTGGAATGAAGACAATTGCTTTTTCTGCAGATTATAGAGGTAGTAAAATGGTTGAGGCTGAATTTGAGAAAACTTTTAAATATGTTTTAGATAATGATTTACTTTCAGACAAATATACTCTAAATGTAAACTTTCCTAAAGAAAGTGAAAGTGTTTCAAAAGGAATTAAGGATACAAAATTATTTTATCAAAAATATATTTATAATCCTGACATAAATAAGAATAAATATGTTCCCAATAGAAAAATATTAAGAACTGAAGATTTGCCAATTGATTCTGATGCATATGCAATTAGACATGGGTATACATCTATTTCAAAACTAAGTAATTAGAAAAATCTACATTATTGTAGATTTTTTTAGTACCATATATTGCAAATAAATATACTTTAGCAATATAAAGTGATAGCGATTACATCAAACTGCCAGTTTTGTTTTGAGGTTTTTATAGATGTTTGGTATAATGTAAATTGAAGAGTGAATGTCGTGTTTATATCAGATATATTTCGCTTTAAAAGGAGTAGATTATATGAAGAAAATATTATCAGGAAATGAAGCTGTAGCAAGAGGTGTTTATGAAGCTTCGGTTCATTATGCTTCTGCATATCCTGGAACACCAAGTACTGAAATATTACAAAACATATCAACTTATGGAGGAATAATTGCAGAATGGGCATCAAATGAAAAAGTTGCACTTGAAACAGTTATTGGAGCAAGTATTGCAGGGGGTAGAAGTTTTGCTTCAATGAAACATGTTGGAGTTAATGTGGCTGCTGATCCTTTGTTTACTTTTGCATATACAGGAGTTACAGGTGGTTGTGTTTTAGTTACGGCTGATGAACCTGGAATGCATTCAAGTCAAAACGAACAAGATAATAGAAATTATGCAAAGTTTGCTAAAATTCCTATGTTAGAACCATCAAATAGTCAAGAATCTAAAGACATGATTGTTGATGCTTATGAATTAAGTGAAGAATACGATAGTATTGTTCTTTTCCGTATGACTACTAGAGTTTGTCATTCAAAAGGGTTGGTAGAACTAGGTGAAAAGAAAGATGTAAAAATAATACCTTATGAAAAGAATTTCGGAAAATATGTATCTGTACCAGCAATTGGTAGAAAATTGAGACATAAAGTTGAAGAAAGAATGAATAAACTAAAAGAATATAGTGAAACATCTAAATGGAATTATGAAGTTGATAACAAATCTAAAACCGGTGTTATTGCATCAGGAATTAGCTTTGATTATGCATTAGAGGCTTTTGGAGATACAGTGTCTTACTTGAAATTAGGATTTACAAATCCTCTTCCAGCTAATCTTATATCTAATTTTTGTGATAAATACGAGAAAGTATATGTGATTGAAGAAAATGATCCATACATTGAAGAATTTGTTAAGATTTTAGGTAAAGAATGTATTGGAAAAGATTTATTTCCTTATTACGGAGAAATGACACCTGATGTTATAAAAAAATATGCACTTAGTCAAAATATTGAAGGTATCAAACTTGATGAAGAATTATTTGTAGGAAGACCACCAACATTTTGTAGTGGTTGTCCACATAGAGGATTCTTTTACGAACTAGGTAAAAAACGTAAAGAGATTGTGGTTGCTGGAGATATCGGATGTTACAGTTTGGCAGTTGGCGAACCATATAACATGATGGATTGGTTAATATGCATGGGAGCATCTTTAAGTAGTGGACATGGTGCACAAAAAATCTTTAATTTGGATAAAGATAATCCAAAAAGAATTGTATCAATTCTAGGAGATTCAACCTTCTTCCATACTGGTATAAACTCATTAATTAATACTGTATATAACGGCGGGAATACAATTAATGTAATACTAGATAATAGAACAACAGGTATGACAGGGCAACAAGACAACCCTGGAACAGGGTTTAGATTACAAGGTGAAGTGTCAAATGTTTTAGATATCGAAGCTATGGTAAAAGCAATAGGCATTAAACATGTTAGAAGAGTAAATCCAAATGACTTAAAACTTGTAAAAGAAACCATTAATTGGGCATTAGATATTGATGAGCCTTCAGTAATTATTACTGATTGGCCATGTGTTCTAAAAAAGAAATATAATGAAGAAGATTATGAGTCATATGATAATATGTGGAAGACAAAAGACATTGTTATTGAAGATAAATGTACAGGATGTAAAGCTTGTCTTAGAAGTGGATGTCCTTCATTGATTTTTAATGCAGAAACAAAGAAAACTAGTATTGATCCTAATACTTGCGTTGGTTGTGATGTTTGTTTGCAAATCTGTCCTTTCGATGCAATTGTAAAGGAGGATGCTCATGAGTAATTCAATTAAGTTTGTTGGAGTAGGTGGACAAGGAACTATCTTAGCAGCAAAGATTACTTGTAATGTATTAATAAATGCAGGATATGATGTCAAAATGAGTGAGATACATGGTATGAGCCAAAGAAATGGTAGTGTATCTTCTGAAGTCAGATATGGAGATAAAGTCTATTCACCAGTAATTGAAAAAGGTGATGCTGATTATTTGATTTCGTTTGAACAAATGGAAGCATCTCGCCATGTTGATTATCTTAAAAAAGACGGAACATTAATCGTAAATGATCATAAAATAAATTCAATGGTAACATTAAATGGTAAAGTAGAATATCCCAAAGAGATTTTGGAGAAAATGAATAGTTTAGTAAAGACAATATCAATAAAAGCATCAGAAATGGCTTTGGAATTAGGAAACATAAAAGTTGTTAATTTAATTATGCTTGGAGCACTATCAAAATTACTAATATCAAAACAATTAAATTGGCAAGAAGCCATCAAAGAGAGCGTAAAACCTCAGTTTCTAGATATCAACTTGAAGGCGTTTGAATTAGGTGCAAGTCAAGTAAAATAAAAGAGAGTACCTCCTAAAAAAAACTGACCTGTGGCGCAAAAAGTTGATAAACATTTAAAAGTAATGATATTTACCAATTGATTCTAATATTTCAGTTATTCCAAGATCACTTTGAAAATTTCGAATAGTGATCTTTTTTTCTGCTTTTTTAACTCTTTGATTCAATTCGTCTATCATTCTATTTCTATAGTCTACTAACTTTTTATTAGTATAGTATTTTGTTCTAGGTGTATTGTTGTAACGATACACGAAAAAGTTTAGGTAATGTTGTAAGTTTTTAAGTTTATATCCACCGTGTTTTGATAGGTATCTCTTTATGTTGCTGTGTAAAGAATCAACTATTTTAGTACTGTATTCTCCATCACCTTCGCGATGCGCATCATAGTTGGGGACCTTAAATTGTTTCATAAATTGTCTCTGGCATGTTGCTCCATCATGGATGATTTTCTGGATATTTCCAATATTATGTGTACATAATTCAATGAATTTTATTGGTTTAGGTGTTGCTCTTGAGGCTACTTTTGCTATACATCTTCCAGATATGTCAATCATAGTAATCACGCCTAAATGATTATATGAAATGCCTCTAATTCCTTTTCCATCAGGTCTATATAACTTGTATCTTTTATCATTTATCCTAACGTATGTTTCATCCATAACGATTGTACCGTTTAATACCACTTCATCTTGATAGTTTCTCAATGCTTCAAACACTAGATACCTATAATATAATGCGGTCTTATGATCTATTGATAAGTTTCTTGCGATTACTTCTATAGTTACATCATCAACCATGTAACCAATAAATTTCTTAAAAGTATAATCACTTTTTTTAAGTTTACTTGTAGTAGAATTGTCTAACAAAAAAGTTTTCTTACAAGAACTACATTTATATCGTTGTTGCTTCTTCGCATCTCTACCGTTTTTAGTTAGAGATCCGATTGTCCCACATTTTGGACACGCTTTTATTTTTGGCATAATACTCCTGTGATCGCAAAAGCGAGTACTTCACCCAACTAAGGAACGTCGCCAAACAACCCAGGGTAAAATACTCGCTTTTGCGATTCCTTAGTTTAGTTATTCGGCACTTCTATTATACCATTTATTTAGTACGATATTTTTTTATTTAAAAAAACCCTGTCCAACTACTATCTAGGCTGTCTCAGGGTTTGCTATCAACTTTTTGCGCCACAGGTCAGTTTTTTTTATGGTTCTATTTGTTAGAATCAATCATTAATTTAATCATTAAATTTGAGAACTCAACTGGATTTTCAAGTGGAATTCCTTCAATTAATAATGCTTGACTATATAGTATGTTTGCATACTCTTTAACTTTATCAGGATTATTCTCATATACTTTTTCAAGCGTTTTAAATAAATCATGATTTGGGTTAATCTCAAGTATCTTAGTAGCCTTTGCTTCTTTTCCTGTAGGCATATTTTGAAGTACTTTTTCCATTTCCATAGATAACCCTTCACCACTCACTAAACAAACAGGACTTTCTTTTAATCTTTTTGATAATTTAACTTCTGTTACTTTATCATCAAGTCCTTCTTTT
>Ga0208647_1000571_pt1 | contig 9923 bp, 11 predicted proteins | sample AntAceMetag02UKA_FD_184765 | JGI IMG/M metagenome (GOLD analysis project Ga0208647, IMG submission 184765) | Saline lake microbial communities from Ace Lake, Antarctica - Antarctic Ace Lake Metagenome 02UKA (SPAdes) (version 2) | ecosystem: Environmental > Aquatic > Non-marine Saline and Alkaline... | reverse complement strand
AAAAATGATTATTAAAGATATCTTTGGTTATCGTAATGACTAAACTAGAAAAACGAATATTAAAAACATTATCTTTTGGGTATAGATCCGTAAACAGTACAAAACTATTGAACCATATATTCTGGGTTCTATTTGATACTATTTGCACCACGTATTTGAAAATGTTATCAGAACAAATATTATGTAGAATGTATAACGTAACTAAATCTGAAGAGTTTACTATTCCTATTCCAGATATTATTGTGAAAGCAGATTATAAACTTATGGTTGACTTAATTGAATTACATAGGCATCCTAAATATTTTGATTCTATGCCAGAGTCGGATATTAAAAATGCAATAAACGCAAGACTAATGATAAACAAGTTATTAGATTAGTAGGAGTTATGGTATGAATAAAAAAGAATGGAAACTATTATTTATAGAGAAGTCAAAGACACACTATTCCAGAGGTCATGATAGGCGTGCAGATACCATACTGCGAATGATATCTAATGCGAAGGCGAACATTACTACTAGGAGTAAGAAAGATGGCGTGTGGTGCGATCTGACACTTGATCAGCTAAGGCAACTAACATTGGATAATATATATACCAAAGACAAATATTTCCCTGATAGAATAGTCACACATCATAATATGAATTTTGATCATATATTACCAATGTATCATGGTGGTGAATCAACCATAAATAATATTCAGCTAATCACAAAGTTCAGTAACCAACTTAAGTTTCTATGGACTGAAGATGAATTGAAAATGGTCCTTGATGCAGTGGAATTTCTACCGGATGCAATGCTTAAAGATGTATTGAAGCGCCTAGCATCAAATAAATACTAAAATATAAATAAAGTAATTTACAATGTACAATATGATGTTATAATTGTATTTATAAATGGGATAGGTTCGCAACTGAAAATGGGAAATAACTCACCCCACTTCCCACTTATTTTTATTATGGGTTTAATATGATGGAGGTCAGACAATGGAACAAGAATATTACAAAGGTATGAAAGTATATAGCGGTGGTAAGTATAAATGTGTTACAAAAGATGGTAAGCCAAATGTAATGATCCATAGGTTAATATGGGAAGCCTACTATGGAATTAAAATACCTCCAGGATACATTGTGAACCACCTTGATAAAGATCCAAACAATAATAACATAACCAATTTAGACTTAGTATCCAGATCAGAATCCCAGAAACATAATACTCTTGGTGATAAGAATTGTAATTTTAAATACTTATATACCATGTTTGATAAAGATAACAATCTAGTAGGACATGCAGAGCCCTTGAACTACTACATGAAAAATCTAGATTGGAACATAAATAGCATAGCAACTTCACCAAGGATCATAAATGGTAGAATTACTGTCAAAGGTGGCAAGTACCGTGGGTCCTTGGTGATAATACACAAGCAGGTGTAACTAAACATATTTTCTCCAGAATCCTTTCATTTTGTTTCGGTGATTGGTTTCATGTTATTCTCCTTTAAATTGGATCCCGCCTAAAAAACGGGATCTTTTTTATTAATTAAATTAATTGGAACATAAAATGCAATATATAGTGTATAATTGAATAGAATACAATAATCAAAACCAAAATTTCGGAAGGATTAAAAATGAAAGAAAAACTTAAAAAACTGATCACAGAACTGAACAAGAATCTTACACATTCCCAGAAAAGTAATTTGAAATCTAAGTCATCAGGTGGTATATGTGACTTCTGTCTTGATAAACGTACTGCCACATTATATGTGCCTACATCATATAAATACCTAATACATCCAGTGTATTCGAATTATACTATGATAGGTCCATGTTGCTTAGATAAATATTTAGATTCATTGGTTGAAGAAAAAGTTATGTATGATTCTTTAAAGATAATGGTGGAAGTATTCCAGAAAGAACTTACTACCAAAAGAAACAATAGAAAGAAACAGGTAACTAAAGATGGAAAGTAAACCTGAATCTAAACCAAAGGCTAGGGTACGACCAATTGGTGAACCACGTGGTAAGAAGAGTACTGTGATTAATATGGATGATCCTAATGTTGACATTAAGCATGAAGATATCGTTAGGGTTAATGAGATATTGAATGAAAGAGGTAAGCCTGGTCCAAAAAGAAAGACACCTGTATTCACTGATAACGAAATTCGTTTAATATATTCATTGTCTGCAGCTGGAATCCCGGATAGAATGGTATTGAGATGTTTACACCTTACTGAGAATATAATGAGCAGCAAAAAGAAGAAAGATATTGAAAGATACAAGAATATCATCATAGCCATAGAGTTAGCACGTATGGATAGACTAGCCCAGTTATCTAATACATTATACAATAAAGCTATTAATGGTGATAATACATGTTTGATATTTGCATTAAAGACACAATTCGCTGCATATGGTTGGTCTGAAAACAAGAAAGATGACTCTGCATTGGAAGTTGCAACATCTTTGGTTGACTTAATTCGTGATCTATCAGTAAAGGATAAATAACATGGGAACAACTCTTTGGATACTAGAGCGCATAGTCTTACCAATAATTGTAATATTAGGATTAGCATGTGGTAGTGCATTATATAGTTTTGAAAGTGAAGGCATCGTTATCACACCAAATACTATAACAACTGCTCCCTATACTAATCTCACAGGTAAAATTATAACAAATGAAGATATCGTTTATGATACATTTTATGATACACCATCAGTAATATATCATAGTGATACATTATTAGATTTAGAATGGTCAAACACAATAACATTTTCAAGTGACACAGGTCCAATATCTATAGAATCAGATGGTAATATATCATTTCCAGAAAACATGGAGATAAGCGAAGTATCCAAAAAGGTATGGCAGGGTATAGAGAAATATATCCTTGGTCGTAAAGATGCTCGTAGGATAAAACTAGAAAAGATTAGGATACTGATAGTTGAACTCCAGAAATTGGATGAATAATAATGGATAATAAGGTGAAGTACAATGGCAAAAAGTGTTATATCCATCATAATTATTTTAAAAAGTTTTCAAATTCATTTAAAATCGAAACAATAAGATCAGGATTATCAAGAAATGATGGTAAATATTATTTTAAAAGAAAACCAATAGCTGGATATTACGCTTATAGGACATTGAAAAATGGATAGAGAAATATTAAAACTAATTGTAACATTCAGAGGGTTCGTGGAAAATGTTATAGATATAGAACCAACAATACAACAATGGGATTTTATAGATGAAATAGATGAGTTGATAAGATGTAAGATTAAAAAGAATGTATTAATGAAAGAACTCACTGAATCTGAAGCTGTATATTGTTCTAAATTGGGTATAACTGTTATGGCATCGAGGGGAGTTGGTAAGGACAGTGCACTATCATTATTCATATTATGGTACTTATTAGTATATCCAAGTAAGATACCATGCACAGCTCCAACTGGGACACAATTATCAAGTATATTATGGTCAGAGATAATAAAGATGCATAGTTTAATTAAATATGGTTGCATCAAAGCATTATATATTATAACCAATGATAAGGTTAGATGTTCAGGATCTGGATTTGAATCATTTGCAATTGGTAGAGCATCAGGAAATACCAATGGTAAAGGTCAAAAGTTATCAGGATACCATTCTACTAACATGGCGATATGCATTGATGAAGCATCTGGAGTTGAAGGTGTATATGAAGAATTGGAATTAACACTTACATCAGAAGTAAACTTTATGATATTAATATGGAACCCAACTAAATTAGATGGATATGCATATGATAGTTATTATCATCCAACATTATCATCACAGTGGATAAAATTACATTGGGATTCTTATGGTTCTAATATAGTTTCAGATGAAAGTATTGAAAGAGCCAAAGAAAGATATGGTGAAAACTCAAATTATTTCAGAGTATCAGTATTAGGGTTACCACCAAAGGAGAGCACTGATAGCTTAATACCAGTACATTTAGCAAGATGGTGTATGAATAGACAATATAATGAAGATACAATGTTTAAACCATTGAAAGAAATTCCATTATTAATAGGAATAGACCCATCAAGATCTGCAGCCAATGGATGTGATACGATATGTACGGTTCGACAGGGATCATATATTCACGAATGGTATAAACCTAAAGAACAATCTGATTCAGTTGTAATGTGTGATGAAATTATAGATAAGTTATTTTCAAGGTATCCAAACTTTTCATATTGTTTCGTGGAGACTAATGGATTGGGTGGTCCAATTTTTGATATACTAAAGAGATATGATGTTGATAGAATTATTGGTGTTGATGTTTCAAATAAGGAGGTTGATGAAGAATTTCTAAATATGCGTGCCCAACTGTGGTTTAGATTACGTAAACATATAATAGAAAAACGTCTTGGTATAAATACTAATATTGAAAGGAATGACGTTGAAACGTTTATAAGTCAAATTACAGATATTAAGCAGGATAATGTTAGCATACAGAACAGTGGTAAATTCAAAGTAAAGATAGAATCCAAGAAAGACATGGCATCAAGAGGCGTATCATCTCCAGATTACGGTGATGCTACAATCTTATCATATTACTACACGGAGGAACAATTGGCCCAAAGGTTAAGTATAGGTAAGTATAAGGTTGAAAGAGATGCGTATACTGAAGATGATGATGTTGATAATTGGATGGTATAGTCGGGATACTGAGTTTAGAACACTTGGTATAAAAACTAAGGAGTAGTTATGTTATATTTTAAAACAGATGATAACAGGAATCATGTACATGTGGTACTTGTCAATGAGGAAAATGGTAAGGTATATTTTAGCGAGGAGGATGAACACAAACATAATCCAGAACTAACACCACAATCAGAAGAAATGGAACTTGATCAGGATTCTATGGTTCTAATAAAAGGTTCAATGTATAATATGGCATTTGATCCGGATACTGAACCACATTCACATAGTCTGGAACCATTGAAACCAAGTAAAATGAAATGGACACTTGGTGATGATGAAGAATGGACACAGCAATATGAAAAATATCAAGATGCTGATGAACTAGAAAAGGATTCCATAGAGTCTGGTGTTGAATCAGAAGGATTTGTCATCGGTGGTAATATGCAATGGGATCAAAAGGTTATAGAGAAACGTGTTACTATGGGCAAACCCGTATTATCAATGAACGTAACACAACCTATGATAGATACACTAATGGGAATGTTCCTACAATCTGAAACTGATTTTAAAGCTTATCCATCTGAAGAGGGTGATGAACTTATAGCTTCAGTAATTACAAGGTTATTAAAACATATTACTAACACTACCAATTTACAGTACCAAAGCATGAAAGTATTTAAAGATGGCATTATTGCTGGTAGAGGATGCTTCATGCCATATATAGATTACAGTGAAAACATTAAGGGTGACATCAAGGTTCAATGGGTTGACTGGAAAACATTTAGGTTTGGTCCACATAAAGAAGAAGACCTTAGTGATTGTCCATATATATTTATACAGAAATGGATTACGGAACAAGAGGCTAAAGATTATTTTGATTTATCTGATGACGAGTTATCAATATCAACATCAATATTAGATTCTAATACAAATCATGTATTCCAGGATGGTGGTTCATTGGATCCAAATTCAGAGATATCAATAGGAACTAATAATTCTGGCGAGCCCGGCTTAAACATATCATTAAAAGATGGTAATAAATACTTGGTTCTTGAAAGACGTGACCGTGTTATGAAATCTATTCCAGTTGCATTATTAGGTGATGAGATTTTAGAACTTGGTAATTATAAAAAATATTTAAAACAGATTAGAACCATAGAGGGAATTAAGGTAGTTAATAAACGTATCGAACGTATAAAGATAATTGTATCTGTTGGTTCAAAAATAGTATCTAAGGAATTGTTATCTGAACAGTTTAGTGATATGTTTGTATCTCCATATTATGTCCATAAGTTCGTTAGAGAGAACAAAAACATATTTTATGGTAAGGTTGAACAGTCTAAACTACCACAACAAGAGATCAATCTAAGACATTGCCAATTATCCCAGAACGTTGCTGGATCTAGTAGTAATAAATATTTCTATGATACCAAGACATTCGTAAATGATAATGATAGACAGAGATTCATACGTAATGCACATAGACCAAATGGCGTGTATAGAGTAAGTGATGTTAATAATAGACCATTACTTGATACTGGCGCCCCTGCTCCCATTGGTGCATCACAAATGTTAGAGACCGATATACGTTTATTCAGACAGATTACTAACGTGAATCCAGAGATGCTTGGTACTGGTGGTAGTGATAGTGCACAATCTGGTGTGGCCATCATGCAAAAGAAACAATCTGCAATGATTGGTAATGAAATAATATTCAGTAATTTCAATATGTGTAAGAAGAAGCTTGGTAATCAAATTATTAAACTAATGCAGGAAGTATATGCTGATGATCCTGAAAGAATTATGAGAATCCTGGAAAACACATATGCAAAAAGTAAGTTTAAGATGCCTGTGAATGGCCAAGAACAAGATTTCAAAAATATTCCAGTAGAATATATAATGGAACAGCTAAAGGATGTTGATCTACTTAAGTATGACATAGCAATAGATCTATCACAGAGTTCACAGTCAGCAATGATGCAGAACTATCTATTACTATCTGAATTAGCTGGCAAAGGATTACCAATCCCAGTAGAATTATTAATAAAGAACTTACCTATCCCAGAGAAAGATGAAATATTAATGGGTATAGAAGCAGAGAAACAGGCACAAGCACAACAGTTACAAATGGCTGAACAGGCTAAAGCTAAACCGGGGCAAGGTCCACAAGGTGGTAAGACACCAACAACAAAGAATCAGAAGCCTAAGCAAGTGATGCATGGCAATCCAAGTACCAATATGTCAACAAGATAACGTATTAAATAACTTGGAACATAAATCGTCATATGGAAAAATATGACAGACCTAAGATATTATGATATAATTAAATTGAAATATAATCAAAACCCAATTATTCGGAAGGATTAAAAAATGGAAAACATAGAAGAAACTAATGTAGATGATTTAATGAATGAACTTGGTATAGAGAATACTGATGATAAATCAGTTGATGATCTAATGGATGAAATAGAAGCTGCTAACAACAAAGAGGAATCGATAGACGACATTGTAAAACCAGAAGATAAAAATGAACCTATTGATGATGGAAAGACCGTTAGTAACAAACAAGGTAGTAAAAAAGATTATGATAATTATACCAAAGAAGAATTGATTGAACATTTACAAAAGAAAGATAAACGTATTGCTGATAAAGACACATTTATTGGTAAAAGAAGTAGTGAAATAGGTGACTTGAGGAAACAATTGGCTAGTTTAGAGAAATCTAAGAATGAAATAGTGGACCCATCTGATGATGATGCTATGGAAAAACCAGTTGAATCCATGAAAAAGATACAAGAAAATGTTATCAAACGTCAACAGTTGGAAAGTAAAATAAACAGCCTGAAATTTCAAGATGTTACAAGTGGAAACTTAAAGATCATTGAAAATTCTCTTGGTGCTGATTTTGATTACGATACAAACCTTACTGCTGCCGTTGAAATACTTAAACGGGACAATGCTCCAGCTGATTTTATTAAACAGTTTACAAATAATCCAGGTAAGTTTGATACAGCGGTTACATTCAATATTATGAAGAGAGCAGAGGCAACACTTAAAATAGCCGCACTCGAAAAACATATTGAAGACCTAACAAAATCAAAGAAATCCATAACGGATAATTTCAATAAGGCTGGTAAGAAATCCATATCAGAGATCCCTGCAACAACTGGCAAGGATTATTCAAATATAGATGTTAGTAAGCTTAGTCCAAAACAAATTGACGCATTATTAGAAAAACTAAACTAACTTATATATATATAATCCAATAGGAGGATTTTAAAATGGCTATAACAAATATTTCTACATCTAATGACCTTAGAAAAGAACTTTGGGAAAAGAAACTTTATGATAAAATAATGATAGATTCATTTTTCAATAGATTCACATCCACATCAATGAATTCAATCGTTTGGCAGAAATCTGATCTTGAAAAAGCCCAGGGTGATAAAATTACATTCGGTCTTACAGTAACAGATCCAGAAGATGAAGAGGGTGTAGTTGGTACATCCACAATGGAAGGTAATGAAGTAGCACTTGAAACTGGTAATTTTAATGTTGAACTTGAAGTCTATAGACAGGCTATTCGTGATAACATAATTTCAAAGAAACGTGCATGTTTCGATCTTAATGCTGAAGAGGAAGAATGGTTACGTAGATGGGGTGTTGCTAAACTTGATAGACTCCATTTTAGTGCTGCTTATGCTGCTGCAACTAATGTAGCATATATGTCTACTACTACATTCACAATGGGAACTAGTGCAGCTACTGCATTGGCAGCTGTTGATGCAACTAATGGTAAACTTACACCTTCACTTATTTCAAAAACTAAGGTCATAGCAAAAACTGGTAATGGTGGAGCAGCTTATAGAATCGCCCCAATCATGGTTGATGGTATTGAACTTTATATTCTTGTTGTTCCAGAAGATGTAATGTATGATCTTAGAATGAACTCTGTTATGACACAGGCAAATAGAGATGCAATGGAACGTGGTAAGAAGAATCCTATATTCCGTGGTGGTGATTTGCTTTATGATGGCGTACTTATTACATCTAGTGAAAGATGTAGTTCCGGTCTTGGTGGATCAGGTGGTATTGTTCCTGTAGCAGAATGTCTCTTCATGGGTCAATCCGCACTTTGCAGAGCTGATGGAAAGAAATTTAATCTTATTACCAAAACATTTGACTATGATTTCCAGAAAGGTATGTCCGCATGTCTTTATACTGGTATTGAAAAAGCCAAGTTTAACTCCAAAGATTATGGATTAATAGATCTAGTTGTTGCTAGAACAGATATCTCTGGTAGCTAAAATACAAACATTATCTTGGGTGGTTGAAATATACCACCCATTCATTTAATATTCATATAATCCAATAGGAGGATTTTAAAATGGCTATAGTAAATATTAGTAACGATATAGCAAGAGTTGGTCTTGCTGGCGAACTTGTATCCGTAAACGCACAATTTTCAGCAGTATCTAATCCAATGGCAACAGCTGATACACAGAATCTTATTAAACTTCCACCTTATGCAATCGTACATGCCATCCAGTGTGTTATTGATACTGGTGAAGGCGCAACCGCAACTGGTGATATAGGTATTAGTGGTGATGATATTACTGATGATCCTAATGGTCTTGACGATGCTGTTAATTTTGAAACAGCTGCAGCTTATACCTTTGGTGTAGCTGGAACTGATGCTGGAATCGGTGTTAATCTTGGTGCATCCGGTGGATTCATAACACTCGCTGTTGATAATGCACTTGACGCTGCTATCTTTACACTTAATGTAATATATTCAGTATCTGAAAACGTATAACCAACAAATAACTAAGAGGACGGATCCATTAACTTGGGTCCGTCCTTTTTTACAAATGGAGTGAAATATGTATAAAAAAATCTTAGTATTCATGTTATTGCTTACGTTATCACTTCCAGTATACGCTGGGATAGATGGTGAAGCTCTAGCATTTGATGCAACAAATAATATATGGCGTGTTATTAATATGACCACAGAAGGTCTAATTGTAGCATCTTCAAGTTTATCAGTTGCAGCAGCACCACCATTTCTAAACTTGGCCGCTCCATCTGGTGCAATAGCTGGTTATGTAGCATCTACTAATACATTTGTACCATTCATGTGTGATGTGAATGGTAATTTAATGTTGTCAACGGATGCAGGTGTTACAACTTTCCTTGGTCTATCAGATACACCCGTAGCATATACTGGTGAAGAAGGTAAATATGCAGTAGTTAATGCGG
>Ga0208647_1000570_pt1 | contig 9946 bp, 11 predicted proteins | sample AntAceMetag02UKA_FD_184765 | JGI IMG/M metagenome (GOLD analysis project Ga0208647, IMG submission 184765) | Saline lake microbial communities from Ace Lake, Antarctica - Antarctic Ace Lake Metagenome 02UKA (SPAdes) (version 2) | ecosystem: Environmental > Aquatic > Non-marine Saline and Alkaline... | reverse complement strand
TTCCTTATGATGCTGAGACTGTTGCTCAAATCAAATCTATTCCAAATCGAAGGTACAAGGCTGAAAAACAATATTGGATTTTACCAGCTACTAAAACAAGCCTTTTACAGCTTGTGAAGCATCATTTTGAATTAGATGAACAATTACAAAGATCCTATAAAAAGATGCTTGAAAAACCACCTGACAAACCTTCTGCAATGGAAGAATTTGTAATGGCAAATCCTAATGCTGATTACACCCTCAGACCTTATCAAGTTAAAGCAACTGCTTCAGCTCTGGAGTTCTTAATGAAACCCAAATCAAAAGATAATGCTGTATTGGTATTGCCTACTGGAGCTGGTAAATCATTAGTGGTTGCTTCAATTGCTGCTAATGTCCAAGATAATGTATTAGTGCTGCAACCTAGTAAGGAATTGTTAGAACAGAATTATGGAAAATTTGTAAGTTATGGCTATACAGCAGGAGTGTTTTCTGCTTCATTAAATACAAAAGAAGTCAAACCTGTCACATTTGCAACAATTGGATCAGTAGTTAATGCAGTTGATTTATTTACTAATTTTCCAATTATAATAATAGATGAATGTCATTTAGTAGTCCCTGAGCCAGGCAGTCAGTATCAAACTTTTTTATCTACTATCTCCGCAAAAGTAATTGGATTAACAGCTACTCCAATTCGTATGAAAAGATATAATTTTCCTGAGCCTCATGCCAAAATTTGTATGCTGGATAGAATGCGCCCAAGATTCTTCAATAAATATATCCATATTACTCAAATATCTGAAATGGCTACTGCTGGATATTTTGCAAAAATAGATTACAGAGATTTAACCAAAAGAACGGGTATGTTAAAACTCAATACTACTGGAGCAGATTACACTTTAGATTCACTCAGGAAATGGTGGAGAGATAATGGCACTGATTCAACTATTGAGCAAATTTCAAGATTAAAAGAACATCGACATATATTAGTATTTGTACCTGATGTTCAATATGCTTATTTTTTAAAAGATAAAATCCCAAATTCAGCAGTAATTGAAAGTGGAACTCATAAAAAAGATAGGAGAAAAATACTTGAATTATTTAAAGCTGGTAAAATTAGAATCATTTTTAATGTAAATGTCTTAACTATTGGATTTGATTTTCCTGCTCTTGATTGCATAGTTTTAGCCCGACCAACAAGAAGTCTTGGATTATATTACCAGATGATTGGTAGAGGTGTAAGACCTGCTCCAGATAAAGAGAAATTAGTAGTTTATGATTTATCAGAGTGTTTGAAAAGATTTGGCAAGGTCGAGGATCTTAAAATGGAAAGGGTTGAGGGCTTTTGGTGCTTGACTTCTTTGGGTAAAATACTGACAAATGTGAGCATTTCTGAGTATAGAAAGTAAAAATATGCTGTTTATTTGGAGGTTGAAAAGGACTAAAAAGTATAAGTTTCTACCAAATGCAATTAAAATTATACGAATAGTATGTATTTTAGGGTTATAAAGTTATTAAAAAATTAGGAATGAGCTATATTTACCTATATATTTATATCATAATAATAATTACAAACTTAAAATTTACGACAATGAAACTTTACCACGGAAGCCAGAGGGAAATAACAGAAACAAACAAAACTAGAGCAATATATTTTTCTACAGATATTGAAGTTGCTAAAGAATACGCTTTGGGATTAGATGATTGTGGAAATTACAATGATGAAAGTTGGATTTATTCAATTGAAATTGATGAAACTAAAATAACAAAAGAAGATGATTTTTATCATTTTGATTGCATTGGTTATCAGAATTATAATAAAATGGCTGATATAGTACACAATGAAGAGTCTGATTATTACTGTATAAAGAGCGTTAATAAATTAACACTTATAGAAAATTATAAAAATGAGCTTTAAGATAACAGATGTAAAAAGTAGATTAGATAATTACAACCCGAGCCTGAGCGGATTCTCAGGCAACTTTTAAAACTTACGAAAATAAAATGGAAAATAAAAACATGGATAAAATGATTCGCTCATTAACTCAATCATTTACATCAACAACAGGGATCAACTTTGATGAACTATATGCAGAGGCTAATCTTGCCTATTGCGAGGCTGTTTTTAGCTTTAATCCAGCAAAGCAAACCAAATTAACTACTCATGTATTTAATGTTGTTAAAAACGCTCTAATTAACTTTTGCAAGCAAGAGTTAAAACACAAAGTAAGTGATGTTGAATTTGATATTACATTTGAAACAAAGCCTTGGCAAGATATGGAAGCAGCTTTTACTGGTTTGAGTAAAAAAGTAATTGATATTGTATTTGAAAATGATAATTTTCAAGGCAGCAGCAGAGCAATGAGGCAGCAAGTTGTTTGTTATCTTAGGAATGAAGGCTGGACCTGGGAAAAGGTTTGGGATGGAATGAGAGAAACAAAATTAGTAGTTGCAAATAATTAAAAACTAAAAGAATTATGAAAGATTTTATTGATAAATTTGGACTTATTTTATCCGCAGCTCTTTGGGCTGTTATTCAATTATTACTGGTGCTGGCAAAACTCAAAATATATGGAGATTTGTCTGGACTTAATTGGTATGGTGTATTTGCATTTTCTTTTATTATTGCGGGAATATTGATTTGCATTACAATTGGATATTTGATTTATATGTTCGCAGTGAAAGATGAAGCTAAGGATCTTGATAAAAAAATAGGAATTGACGTAACTAAAAAACAATGAACATTGAGCAACTATACAGAGATTATGGAGTTTCTTTTCAAACAGAAGGGCATAAGCACTGTAGAGATGGCTGGGTCAACACTCCTTGTCCTTTCTGTACAGGAAATCCTGGATTACATCTTGGATATAATATAGACTCAAATCACTATGTATGCTGGAGATGTGGGGGACATTCTATAAATGATACTCTCACAAAGCTGCTCAACCTCCCACACAAAGACATACAAGCCATTTTACGGCAATATGGTGGGGCAATAATACAAAGAACCACTCCCAAAGTTAAAGTGCAAATTCATGCCTTTAAATTACCATCTCCGCTTATGGATGATTTTGGGATTGCTCATACCCGGTATTTAGAAAAACGTGGTTTTGATCCTGAGAAAGTAGTTGAGGAATGGGATCTCTCCGCTGCTGGAATTTATTGTAAACTTGGAACCTTAGATTTCAAACATAGAATTATTATTCCAATTAAGTGGGATGGTAAAATAGTGAATTTCCAAGGCAGAGACATTACAGATAAATCAAATTACAAATACATGGCTTGCCCTGAGGATAGAGAGCTTCTTAATATCAAAGAAACATTATATGGGCATCAAGATCAATGGAATGATTTTGGAATAGGAGTTGAGGGAGTAACTGATGTCTGGAGACTTGGTAAGTATGGAGTATGTTTATATGGAGTCAAATATAAAGCAAAGCAGGTCAGAGCCATTGCAAAGCAGTTTAAGAGGTTCTTTATTGTCTTTGACCCTGACAAAGCAGGTCAGAGCAAAGGACGGCAATTAGAAGCTGAATTGAGGTTTAGAGGTGTTGAAGCTTATAATATTGTATTGCCAGATTCCAGAGATCCAGCTGAGTTGAGTGAAGGGGAAGCAAAGGATTTGATAAAAGATTTAAGAACGTATAAAATAAAGTAGGTTTAGTATAAAATAGTATTGAGGTCTCAAATATTATATTATATTAGCAGCTTAATTAAAAACATATTCGCCACATGAATCAAGAAAAAAGTTCAATTTACCAATATCCAATAGATTAGAGAAGTTCAAAAGGTTGTGGCGGCCTATGTTGCTTCTCTTTTTTATTGGCCTAAATTGAAAGGAATTAGATTATGAGTAAAAAAGATGAAGAAATGTTATTTATAAATGGTTGTCCAGAAATACCATTTTTACAAGTTAACAGAAAGGCAATAAAAGAAATAGGGATAATCCCTTCTTTGCTTATTGCTGTTTATTTCGAATCCAGAAGTAAACAAGGAACTAAATCATTCATTTGCACACATGCCTCCGTATGCAAAGCCCTAAATATAACAGAATATACTGTTAGAAGGGCTAAAAAACGATTACTTGAATTAGGGATTATCTCAATAGAATTAAAAGGGGCTCCTTGTAAAGAAGTTATCACTTTTGGAGGGGATGTATAATGATAAGAACTAAACCGAATCCTTCTCAAATAGAATATAATAAATATTTTGCAAAAGATCCAGCTGAGATAAATGTTTTAAATACCCGGACACAATATGGATTTTTCTTAACAGCAAAACAATGGGCAAGATTATTGGGATTTGAAACTGCTGGAATATTATCAAATTATATTGATAAATATATTTATTTTAGAGAGCATTTTCTAAAAAATAATGGATTGTTTTTCCTCACTCAAGCAAGTATCTCAGAGGATATGGGTATAAGTATATTTGCAGTTAATAAAGCAAAGCAACTTTTTATTAAAATGGGACTTATATCTGTTATACATAAAGGATTGCCTGCAAAGGAATGGTTTGTGTTGGATTTTGAAGCTATTGATAATATTCATTGTAATCCTGTTTTATTAGACCTTATAAAAAGTGAAGGTCAAGTGTCCTGTGATAACCCGACACAAGCATCAAGTGATAACCCGACACAAGCATCAAGTGATAACCCGACACATAATAAGGATAACAAACTTCTTAAGGATAACAAATTTAATGATATTTTAGTATCTAAAGATACTATGTTGTTGGAAAAATCAACAACTGATTTAAGCAATGATTCTTTTGTGGATGATATATTAAATTATTGGAATGAATTAGATAATACAACCATTCATAAAAAAGATCCAAATAATAAAACTTATCAAACAGTTTCCAAATTATTAAATAGATTGCAGCAAGGTCTTCCACTTGATCACAATAAACAAAACCAACCAACTAAATTATTATCTGAGTTTTTAGAGAACAGTTCCATCTCAGATAATATTGTGAATTTAAAATATACTGAAGAAACAATCAAACCAATTTTACAATCCATATCGAAAACCTTAAAAAGTAAAACAGGATTGCCTCAGGTCCTCTGGAATAGTTTTGCTGGTAAAAAATCTGGATATAGTGCTTTTTATTTATTTGCTGCAAAGATTAAGATTGAAACAAGATTTATTAAAATAGCAGAGCTTTTACAAAAACATGCCTGTTCTCCAATTAACAGAGTCAATTCAGATGCTTTTGAAATAAAAAGGGAATTACATGCAAGAGATATAGGATTGCAGGAAGCCTACATTTTAATGAAATGGGGTATTGAACATTCCAAAGAAAAATATACTCCCAAATTTAATACAGTAATTGAGTTCTTTGAGAAGTTCACTAAGCTCCGAGATCAAAAGGATAAAAAGATTGAATCCCCGTTTGGCAAAGGTCAAGGCAATAATAGAAGCCTCAGTAAAATCCCAATAGAATACAAAGTGGGTAGAAAGGTTTAATAGTTTTAGGGATATTTTGTATAATGTATTGTTAAGTTCATTGATGTATTAAGGAAAAATGTTTGGACGCGGGTTCGAATCCCGTCAGCTCCACGATTAAGAGGAATACTATTGCGTATGGTTTATAGCTCAAAACCGACTAATCTTTATGGTTGATAAAAATGAGTGGCTCTAAAGTATTCCTTTTAAAAAATATTGCTCAACTAGTAATCTGTTACCATTACAGTAAAAGGGTTAAAAGAAGAAGTCGGATAATTCCCGAATGATGTGGGGTTTTTGATTACCTTTTGCCACATAGAATGACAAAACAAAAGGTTCCACGGGGCTGATTTGGTGAGACAGGCATTAAGTAGGAAACAATGGGAACTAAACACCATAAAGAACCGACAAAGGTAATTTATTTGCTCCTGCACAGCTTAGGGCTGTAGCATAAGCACGAGACTTGGGAGGAGCGTAAATCCTCCCTATTTTTAAAACAATTTAGATTATGGAAAATATAAAAATTAAAGTAGAAGTTGAGAATGTGGAAGCATTAGAAAGCCTCAAACAATTAGAGTATCAATTTATCTCAGCAGCAGAAGCTGGAACTCGATTGAGAAAGGTGCTGGATAATTTAGAAAATAGGAAACGTAAATGGTATCAATTTTGGAGGCCAAAATACACAAAATTTGATTTATCTGAAATCATTACAAAAGCAGTGACTAAATAAAAACAATTAAAACAATAAATAATATGGAAAACATTTTTTACAATGGTAATTTTTACCCAGAGTTATTATTATTATGTGATGATAACGAATGGGATGAAGACTTTTTAAATTCTCAACCAGATGATTTTGAGATAACTGTTGAAGGTTCCCAGTTAGAAGGCTTCTTTGATTTCTCTGTTGCATTTATAACTGAAAATATTGATGAAGAAAGAATGTCTGAAAGTGAAAATGAAATGGATCAAACTGAGCAAGTCTTAAAAGATAATATTGATTTTGAAAGAATAAATGCATTACTCCCAAAATTATATTATGCAGATGGTAGCAAATATATCATTACAAAGAAGGATTTACTTGAAGCAGTCCAATAAATGAGAACAGAAGAAAGATGGAAAGCTGTAATCCAAGAAAAGATAATACAAAGGAAATTCCCTCCACGTATAGCTGAGGATTTAATCAGGCTCCAGCTCCCGGCAATAGAGGAGTATCATTCCCAATATATCTACAGCATTGAAAAGGAAACAGGCAAAACAATTAGAGCTTGTCTGCTGATGTTAGGACATGAAAAGAGAGCCTACATAGAAGCCAATCCAATTTCAACATGCTTTGTATCTGTAACTGATTTTATAAATGAATTAAAGAGTTGTTTTGATACTCCAGGAAAAAGTGAAATGAATGTTCTTGAAAAATATCAGAGAATGGATGTTTTGGTATTAGATGATATTGGAACTTGCCCTGTAAGTGATTGGATGTATCATATTTTGTACAGCTTAATCAATTACAGATATGAGTGGATAAAAACTACAATAATAACTTCTAATTTTAATTTGAGGGAATTACATGAGAAATTAGGGGATGATAGAGTGACAAGTAGAATTGAGAGATCCGGTGAAATTACTGAGAAATTAAAATATGATAGGATATGAATGTAGTGAGGTTGGAAGATTTAGAAAAGAAAGCAATAGCTTTTATTCAAACAGTATATAAAAATTCAAAAGTTCCATTATATAGTGGAAATTCTGGAGGAAAGGATAGTGCTGTTTTGGAATACTTATTGCAAAAATCTGGAATCCCTTATACAAGTCAATATGGAAATACAACAATAGACCCTCCGGGGACAATTGGACATATTAGAAAATATTATCCTTGGACTGAAATCATACAACCCAAGAAATCATTTTATAAACTTGTTGAGCAGCATGGATTGCCCACACATCAAAAAAGATATTGCTGTCAATATTTAAAAGAATATATTGGCGCAGGAAAAGATACTTTTTTAGGGATTCGTTCAGATGAAGGAATAAAAAGAAAAGGACGTGAGTATATAGAATGTGATGCTAGAGGGTGGATGAAAGGTGCTCATAAAATATACTCAATATATGATTGGCATGATTTTGATATATGGGATTTTATTAAGTGGAAAGAAATTAAACTTGCTCCTTCATATGCAAAAGGTTTGAAAAGGTTAGGATGTGTTGGGTGTCCATTAGCAACTCCTACAAATAGAAAAAATGAATTTAAAATATATCCTCGTTTTTATAAACAAATTAAAAAGGCAATTGAAATTGGAATGAAAACCCATCCTACTTGGTTAATTTCTATGCTTACAAAAGGAGATGGGGAATTAGCAATGCAATGGTGGTTAAGTAGGCAGCCTTTGAATTATTATTTTAGAAATTGGTATGATATATCAGGATCAGTAAGAAATTGGAAAGTAGAACCAAAAAGTAATGTATTTTTCACTTTAAAAGAATTAGGTAAATGAATGCGGAGATAGAAAGGAAAATGATAATAGGCTTAATTGCCTCCACTGGATATTACAAAAAGATAAGACAAACAATTGATCCAAATCTTATCCCAACTCCAGTAGCAAAAACAATTGCTTTATGGTGTAATGAATACTTTGACAAATACAGGAAAGCTCCTGGAGCAGATATTGCTTCTATATATCTCACAAAAGCCAAAACTGGAAAAATTGCAAAAGATGTACTTGAGGAAATTGAGGAGGACATTCTGCCAGAGTTATCGGATGAGTGGACTGATTATGGAATAGAAATAGAACCACTTGTAGAAGACACTAAGAAGTTTTTCAAATTCCATAAACTCCAGAAACTTAATGAAGAAATTGAAATACTACTTGAAAAGGAGGACCTGGACCAAGCAGAACAGCAAATAAATGGATATAGAGCAACAACTCCAGTTAAAGATGTAGTTGTGCTTAATGATAGAGAGCAGCTTAGAGTAGCAGTAAAAGCAGCCTTTGCCGAAGCAAACGAACCATTGATTTATTACCCCGGAGCATTAGGAGAAATGCTTAATGGGAGTATGCTTCGTGGAGCAATGGTTGGATTCTTAGCTCCAGAAAAAAGAGGAAAGACAGCTTTAATGATGGATGCAGCTCACAGAGCAGCAAGGCAAGGCAGAAAAGTTGCAATATTTCAGGCAGGGGATATGTCAACTCCTCAGCAAATAATGAGACAAGCCAGTTATTTAACCAAATTACCAACTAAAGAAAAATATGTTGGTAAAATATTGATTCCTCAAAAAGACTGTTATCTAAACCAAATCAACGATTGTGGAAAAGCAGTTAGAGAATGTGATTTTGGTATATTTGAGGACAGGGGATTTGATTTAATGGGTCTCAGAAAAACAATAACAGCAGAGGATATATATGAAGCCTATAAATTGGAACCAGATTACAAACCGTGCTGGAATTGCTCAGAGTATAAGAAACATAATTGGGGAGCCTGCTGGGTGCAAGAAGTTGATATTCCTGATGTAGTAGATGAACACACTGCTTTAAAAGTAATGGAAGATTACTATGTTACTAAAAACAGGGATATAAGGATTTCAACACATTCAAATGATTCATTGACAGTTTTGGAAATTGAACAGATACTTGACACTTGGGAAGAGGAGGATGGATTTGTAGCTGATGTAGTTATTCTAGATTATGCTGATTTGTTAGCGAGTATGGGGGGTTCAAGTGAGGAAAGGCATAAACAGAATAATAACTGGAAGAAGCTGAGAGGTTTGAACCAGAAAAAGAACTTCCTCCTCATTACAGCAACCCAGAGCGATGCAAATAGTTATGAGAAGGATTTGCTCACTTTAAAGAATTTTAGTGAGGATAAGAGAAAGTTTGCTCATGTAACAGCATTCTATGGATTGAATCAAGACCATACAGGCCGGGAAAAGAAATTAGGCATAATGAGAATCAATGAATTGATACTTCGTGAGGATGGATTTGATGTTAATCGACAGGTTACAGTTTTACAGGCAATGCATATTGGCAGACCCATTTTAACAAGCTATTGGTAAATAAATTAGAAATTACCTAAATGAAATCAAGTCACTTTGTATAATGTAATAGAAACCAAATAAAATTTAGAGTTATGAAAGCATATAAAGTATTTAATAGTGATTGGAAATGCAGAGATTTTCAATTTAAGGTAGGAGAAACTTTTGAAATAAAACAAGAGCCTATAATGTGTGGGCTAGGGTTTCATGCCTGTAAGAGATTGGTAGACTGTTTTTCCTATTATCAATTTGATTCTAAAAATAAGGTAGCGGAAGTAGAGTTGCAAGGCTCTATCTTAGGGGATGAAGAAGATAAACAAGTCACTAATAGGATTAAGATTGTACAAGAATTGACTTGGTTTGAGGTTTTACAATTAGTTAATTCTGGTAAAGATAATACAGGGTACAACAACAGCGGGGACAACAACAGCGGGGACAACAACAGCGGGGACAACAACAGCGGGTACAGAAACAGTGGAGACATCAACAGTGG
>Ga0208647_1000566_pt1 | contig 9983 bp, 25 predicted proteins | sample AntAceMetag02UKA_FD_184765 | JGI IMG/M metagenome (GOLD analysis project Ga0208647, IMG submission 184765) | Saline lake microbial communities from Ace Lake, Antarctica - Antarctic Ace Lake Metagenome 02UKA (SPAdes) (version 2) | ecosystem: Environmental > Aquatic > Non-marine Saline and Alkaline... | reverse complement strand
AGCTGCCATTTTTTTGGAACAGAACTGTACCATTTTTCATTTAAATTTATTGCCATAGCATTATAGTTTTGCGCAACCCTGTATCCAATGTTACGGCTTCCGGAATGTACCATGATGTAGATAAAACCATCATCGCCTTTTTGTATTTCTATGAAATGGTTACCACCTCCAAGTGTTCCTATTTGTTTTCTTGCGGCCTCATAATATTCTTCGACGATTGTTAGATTTTTTCCAAGTGGAACCCTTGGCAGCCATTCCTTGCCTTTCTTTTTCGAGTGGTGCGAGAAACCAACGGGAATTCTAGTACGAATACCTCCTTGATATTCTTTGGATCCACCGAAAATTTTCTTAATAGTTTCGTTATCGATATCATCTGGTGTTAAAGATGTTCTAACTGTCTGCACTCCGCATCCTATATCTGAGCCAATTGCAAATGGAATTATCACATCTTTTGTTGGGAATACTGTCCCAATGCTAACTCCATAGCCACAATGAACGTCTGGACAAACTGCTATATGATGAAAAACAAATGGAAGTGTAGCGCAATTTTTTATTTGTACTAATGCGCTTTCTTCTATGTCATCAAATGATGTCCATGCCTTAATTGGAACCAAGCAATTATCTAGTTTTTTCACTTGCATAGTTCAAACTCCCATTCAAAAATGTTTAGATAAGACCCATATGAAAAATATGCTGAAAATAAATGTTGAACACCTCTGTTGATGTTGAAATGATCGTTGTGTATGTGCGATTCCCAAAAATAGCAAAAATAATATCCAATTGATTCCAAATATTCTTTTTTTATCTTATCTTTTTTTCTTTTAGTGTTTCCATTTTTATATATCTCTGGATTTTTATGCCAATAATCACCGTATGCCTCTATTATATATTTGTCGTTAACTAGAAAATCTACATTATACTTACCGATATAAACATTACGTTTATAGTCTATTTCTTCAGTAAATTCATGCATTATTAAATATTTATTTATTATTTTTTCTATTAATGTATCTTTTTTTCTTTTTGTTATACGTACAAGTCTATCAATCCTTCTTTCTTTTTCAGTTTCGTCTAGTTTTTTCCAGTTTTCACTTCTTGTTTTACTGGCTTTTTTTATCATTTCTGGTGTCAAAATTATCTTATAGCGTGTTTCTGGATCTCTTGCTTTTTGAGCTTTTGACATCTTAATGATATCTTCTTTTGTTGGTTTATGACTAAACTTATTTTGCTTAATAGCACATTCTCTACATACTGCAGCAGGCCTACTTTTTGGTTTACCACAAAATGGACATGGGACTCTGCCTATTGAGCCCATTCCATGTTTATAATTACCATTGTTTTTTCCAAAGTTACCTGGCTTTTTAAACATTGTCTTTACCTCGCAATTCTTACAGTCGCTGCTCCTGTTCTTGTAACTCTATTCGTATCATAGTCTACTTTTACTGGCCCAGGATATACAGTAACTCTTGATTCAACATACACCGGTTCGATTTGCCCTGAATCTCCAACACACATTACCCAAGTAGCGTTTGTATTCTTGGAAGCAAAAATACCATTTGGCTCGGCTTGTTCAATAGTTGTAAGCGATTGCTTATCATACCCCTGAATGTCTTCATCAGTAGATTGCAACGGATTCGTTAGACTAATATCATATGGTAATCCAAAACCCATTGATGGACAATCACCCTCTACAATACTATAATCGCCTCTCCACACAGAATGCGTTGCTACTTTCTTATTTCTGATCTTGTAAAGCTCTATTACAAGTTGGCGCTCCAGCGAAAAGTCGAACTTAGGAATCGGTTGACCTATAGCGTATTGTTTCTGTTGAGATTGAGCTTCTTGAGATACTTTTGTTTCCTGTGATTCATCCATATTGCAACTGTATGCTGAACACATTAACGCTAAGCTTAAAATCCCTACTAATGCCAAATATTTTCTCATCTCATTTGCTCCTCGCTGTTGCTAAAAGAATTCGAATTGATGCTGCTTGTGCTTCCATATTTGCCCGCGTGTTGCTGTCTAAACTCGACATTGATAACTTCCTATCAATCTCTGCTAACTGTGCGTTGTATGTGGCGATTTCGGACTTTCGCGCCTCTTTATACTGGAAGCTATTCTTGAATACTTCTCTTTCTACGATTGTACTACCGATAAGGCCAACGTATCTTAAGCCAGTGAAAATAACGCCAGTTACTATGAACAACCCCAGTATGAGTATCCACCATTTTTTAACTCCTCTTCGTTCTTCTCTATAACCTCTTTCTAACTCTCCGATTCCCATTAGACTGCCTCCTCGTTTGTATCTGTATAGTTCTCAGTATATAGCTTCGTGTATAATCCTTTTCGTTCTTTCATTAGCGTTTTAAGGTTCTGTTTTTCTTCCATGATTCTCTTATCAAATGCTTCAATTTCATCCCATATAGTTATAGACATGCACATCTCCCTTCTAATTCGGTTTTTGACAAATAATCAACGCCTCATAACCATTAGCATATTTGCTTAGCATCCGCAGCTGTATCGGTGAAAAATCTTTTAACACATATTGTATACTGTTTTGTGTGAAAACCCACATATGGTATGAATCATACTGATAAGGCTTCGGAGAGTTATACCAATTTTTATACTTAGCATCGGCGTCCCTAATCGTTGCCCATACAAATAGATAACCATTAGGCTTTAGAACTCTATATGCTTCTTGGATTGCCTTACATGGTTTAATACAATGATCAAGAGATGTGGCAAAAAGTACTCCATCAAAACATTGATCTTCAAACGGTAGGCCTTCTGCGAACGATTGACGGAAATCAAACTTTCGTTTTTCGTCACCATAATACGGATCAATGCCATAGAAGTCTATCTTTGGAGCTGCTTTCATATATGAAGGAAGAGGTAATGCTCCGCATCCAATGTCTAGGCAAGTTGATCCTTCTATTAATATTTTCTGAATAGTTGCTCCTGTAACTTCGGCACCGACAAGTCCGTCTACTGAAAATACTCCAACAGGAGACTCTTTATACATATTCCATTCAAGATCTTGTAGCTTTACCCATAGAGCATTTTGTTCTTTAATTTCATCTTGATTCATATTAATATTCTCCTATATCCATACATCTAATGCGTAATCGCCAAACATGTAAACAAGAAATGATCCAAATGTTTCAAATTTGTCTTTAGGATATTTCCAATACTCTTTTGCAAGGTATGATAGGTTTTCATCCTCTGGTATAAGCTTGCTTTCTATCTCATATATGGATGCTATTCGTAAGCTTCCCATTGTCAGTAACCGCCTTGTAAACCCCAATATAGTGGATACGGAAGAGTGTCTCCTTCTTGTAGATTCCACCGATCAAATCTACAAATTGGATTCATGATAAATTTTGCTAAAAACTCCCACTGTTTTGCCACTCGCTTTGGTGAAAACCATTGCTGTGCAAACTTACGCTCATAAGCCATGTGAGCTTTTGCATTATCACCATTAGAATAGAATTTGTTTACCACATAAGTTTCACTTCCACCATCCATTGGGATAATCGGCAATCCTGGATACATTGACAAAACGTAGGAGCTAACATCTCCAAATATTGGTATGCCGGCCGCCATAGAATCAATTGTTAATTGCGTGAATGGTTGATCTTTTTTATCTATGAAATAGTACTCATCTTCGAATATTACCGCGTCTATGTTTTCCGATATCGTAACATGTGGAATATATGTAATTGCTTGAATAAAATTGGTAAAAAGATAATGGTCTACCCATGTAGAAATCCAAAATCTTCTTGCAAGTTGTCTATTTACAATTTCTTTAAGCTTATCCTCCGGATATTCACCATGCATAATTCCTATAAAATTGCTACCACGGTCTGCTACCTCATTGCAATGTGGACAATTTGCAACACCACGTCTATAATCTAGATACAATAAATATGAAATATCTAATCCACATCTTGAGCATTTAAGGTTTGGCGAATGTTCAACAAGATTGTTGGCAACATTATATGGAGTCATAGTATTCCATATGAAATAAAAGTCCGATCGTTCTACATAGCGTGTATGGCTATCATTCGTTATAAACTCTACATTGTGGCTTGTGTGATTTTGAAACATCTTAACCATGTTTAACGCAAGCGCTAGGTGTTCGTTTTCCATACATACTACTGAAAAATTACTCATGATTTGTCCCCCGCAACAAACTCTATCATGTGTATCCATCGCCATGCGCTATTGTGTACACCGTACAAGTCAACACAATAGTTACGAGTTTGGTTTCCGATAATTCTTCTTTTTTCGTGATCAACAATCAAATCTTCAAGTGTAGCCTCTATTGTATCAGGATTTACATTTACAATAGGAGTATCCGGATACATTGACATAAAATGATTGCTTAAATAACACAGCACTGGTATTCCAAACGTCATAGTTTCTGCAACGTTTGCACCAATTGCGCCGATGTATAACTGATCTATGTAGATATCGGCGCTAGCTTTCTTTGCCATACCTTCTGCCCATGTAATACCGCCGGCACCACTAGGAGTTGTTCCGGTATGTTCCCAGTAAATGTCATACTTCTTTGACAGATTTTCAACTGCTTCCTTTATATGTATAGTCCCCTTGATAGCTTGATTTGTTGGAGAGTGGAAAATCTTTACAGGTCCAACATGCGGAATATTTTTTTCAATTGGTTTGAATCGATTTGTGTCAACCATGTAAACGTTGTGATGGTTCGATCGAGATAAGCATCGTATCATAGTAAAATCGTCCCGTGTAAATGTGTAGCGATGTTCTTTCTGTCGATAACTATTGAATAACTTGTCTGCATGTGGTCGAACATCTGATCCGCCATAGAATATGATGTGATTGTTTGGTTTCAGTCTTCTTTGAATTGCCTTCAACAGAGGCGTATCGTACAGCTGCCCAAGTACAAAAAAATTAGCATCCTCGATTATATTTGCAACATCTACCGCAGTTTCAATCGTGTCGGTTGCATTTTCTGCATTATCAAGTTTGATATTTTTCCAAACAATGTCTGTATCGTAGCAAAATGGATGCTTATCTTCTGTTATACTACGAGCCTGATGTTTTGTATGCTTATTGATATAGCTAGCTAGAAGATTATTGGCGCCGCCCCAATCATTATAGGAATACATTACTATTTTCATGTTATTCCCCTTTGTATTGCGCTAGGCATTGTTGTTTTGCTTCCGCATTTAACACATACAAATGTCCAAGGTTGATCAAATGGTAAATCGCCGTCGAACCAGCTCCTTGCATTACAATGCGTACACCTTAACGAACAAGTTGCTGATAATACACAGTCGTAGTCACAATTGCCACCACGTTTACATTCCTGACATTCATGCTTTGTTGTTGCTTGTTCTGTAGTCATTGGTTTTGAAAGATCTGCTTCCATATTTCCCCTATCTGATTTCTCCATAGAATTGTTCCTTTTCTAGCTTTATAATATGTTGTGCTATTTGTTGTCTATCACATTTTTCTGTTTTGCATCCTGGCTTTCGTGAATTTGCATCGATACGGGCTAGATGAATAAGATCACAAAACCACACATGTTTGCGTAAACCTGTAACCTTCTTGAGCTTTCGCATTTCACCGTTTAACCAGGTGTGTACTCGCATGTGATTCTTAATTAACCAAAGTGTTTTTTTGCTACAATGACAGTCGAGTAGCTCTACGGAAAGATCTTCATGACCCATACGTCTTGAAATTTTTCCAACGTCATGGAGTAGCGCTGCAAGTATCAAGTCTACGTCGTTTGATTCACGCGAAGCATGTCTATACGCCTGTATTGAGTGTGTTAATACATCGCCTTCTGGATGATACTCTGCCCGCTGGGTTATGCCGGCGCATTCATCCAGAACCCAAAAGAGTGGTTCGAACCTTTCTGGAATTTCGAATGGTTCTGGGCCTATCATTGTTTTTCTCCTTTGATTACGAAGTTTGATGTAGTGGTTTCAGTAATTTTAATTTCAGGCCATAAGAAGATATATCTTTTATTTCAAAATGGCTTCCTTTTATCTCTAGTTTTTCTCCAACATAAAAAAGCTTTTTATTGGACTCTGGGTATTTTCCATTCAGCCTCTGCATTTCCCTTGGACTTGGGTGATATTCAAAATGTTCAAACCTTCCTTCTCCAGTATCCATTAAGCATCTCCTTTGGATCCATTATTAAATATCAATTTTATAACTAGATTACGTGGCTGTTGCTTTCCCCTTAATCTTCATTCAACTATTCTTCACAATTGCATATTACATGAAATTTTCCAGAATCACCTTTCAGCATACCACCAAATTCTGGGCAATAATCTTGCCCATTAATACCTGGAAGAAGAAAGCAGTCTATATTTTTGTCTGAAGACTTTAATAGCGGACATTCAATACAATTAATGCCCTTTACATTAACTCTTTTACGATTACGCTTATCAACAACATACCCTACAGATTCACTACCTTTTAAAATTTTCATTATATACAATCTCCTTTGATATTAAGTTTTTAATATCACGCATTATATCTCTGTTTGTCTGGTCATACGTATCAAAGTTATGTCCTAATTTTTTTCTACGAATAGATGTAAATTTATATTCATGCCCACCATGCTTTTTACCAATCATAAACGTAGCTGCCCAAGGTGTTGCGTTAGGGCTACAATAAAAATAAAGCGGCCACCACACTCTATGGCTAAAGAATGGTAGGCGAAAACAAATGTATCCAAACTTTCTGGTTGAAATGTTTACACCCCAGTGCATAGCATTATCACCATAAATTGTGATAGGGCCAATGCTAACATGACCACCTAAGAAATTTTCAGAGAAACTCATTGTCGAGTATTTCTTTTTAAACAACATAATTATACTTCTCCTCTTACCATTTACCTATTAGCAATTTTGGTCGTTACCACATATTCTTAGTACCCATCATTGTCTTTTTCCTTGTTTATCATTAGTCTTGTTCTTCGTTCCTCTAGATCTACCCAAGCCCGTAGCTCATCAGACAATTGCCTATCGTTACAATTGTTAGCAAAAGTTTGCATTGCTTTTCTAGATGCAAATGCATAATCGTCGTTTATAGTTTTACTACGCGGCTTTAAAACAAAATATTTCATCATTATTCCTTCCATTATACATCTCCTTCGTAATCACGACCATAAATCTTATCACATATCACCAAAGATTTACTGGCGTCTTTTTCTACACCATCAATACCGAATAAGATACACTTACTAACACGTTTCTCAGAATGTAACCAAAATTCACAATCATTCCACCCACACCCGTCGTAACAATGCCCGCTTGTTTTAATTATTCTCATTTATTATCCTTTGTAAAACAATATACTGTGGTCGAACAGTTTATTAACGTCATATTTAAAATGCATCAATATAGTCTTGGACGATAATGCTGCAGTATCATATTGAATTTCTGATTGTCGAACACAAAGGATATGAACGCGCTCGCTGTACCAGTCGACGAAGTCTCCTGCCACTTGGTCAAGCTCAAGATGTTCATTGTACCATTTTTTTATTTTCATCAATTAGTCCTCATCAGATACCAAGACAGGCTCGTACTCTTTTTTCAGTGGGAATTTACCAATCATAATGGCTTCAAATTCATTTTCATGCACAGGCACTATTGTCAATACTTCTATTTCATATTCATTAGGATTTTTAACCATTGTTCCGACTGCGCTTCCAATCATATGATTTAATGCAGATTTAGTAGTTTCAGCAGGAAGTTTACTTGGATGGCCATATCCTATTATTCTACAGTAACGAATCATTTATTTACCTCGGTTAATCCGCTTATTTTTTAATGAATTATAAACATCCATTTTCAGAGGCTGCAATGGTTTATTGAAAGTCATTACTTGTAGATAAATATTGCCAAACATGAGCGTTTTTATGCGTTCAACAAAAGATAGTTTCCAGCAAGAAGTCAATACTCCTAATGAATCTTTGTGGCATGGCAGTGGTAAGTACCCAGGTTGATCTTTCGCATAAATCGTGTTGGACTCTTTAAATTCGACCACCTTCATTTTTTCATATCTCCGTTCTATCAATAATTCTGCTCATGACTGCTAAGGATGATTCGATTGTTTCAAGTTGAGTTCTCATTGCGGCAAACAGTGGTGGATATTCTTGTTCTGACTTTGAAGAGTTATCCTTTTTCTCTTCATTGGTATCCATCATTACTGGCGTAAGCCTATCATTTAGTCTGGACGAAATCTCTTCGGAAAATGAAGCAGCTTTAGACATTCTATCAAGAATAATTCTCGCTATTGATTCTCTTTTTGGTGTAGTTTCCATTTCTTCATTTATTTCATACTCATTCATTTTTGTTCTCCTTACGCTGCCATAAAATCTTCTAAAATAACTTTCTTTTCACCTTCGTATGACAACTGAATACAAGTTGAATAATTTTCATCAATCCATGGTTCAGTTGTAATACCTTCTTTGCATTCATCATTGTGCCTACATTTATGTTGCCCAACTTCCCTTGCCTCTTTTTCTGAATCTGCTCTTATTACCATACCGAATGTTTTGTCATACCAAGGACTCCATGGATCATTCCCGTATTCTAAAGTATCTCTTGCTTTCAATAACCATAACATGTCTATTCTCCTTCTATTCTTACACCCAGTCTGCCAACAGACTTAACAAAAATAGACCCTTGGTGCTTCGTCAACCAGTACCAAAACTGAGCCAAATCCTCCACGCTTAATGCGTCTAAATCCTTAGCATCAATTTCAGACAACGCATTGATAATCTTTAACACTTTTGAGAGTGATGTTTCTGGTTGTTTAGCTGATTTTTCATGTTCATAAATAGCTGTTTTTATATTGTCCCATCTCTTGGGCCAAACATATTGAGCGTCGTCCGCATTGACCCCACTCAATGGATAATTGTTAACGATTTCAGTCAAAATTTCTGATAGTTTTATCATTAGTCATCCCCAGATCCGTATAACATATGCATAGCATCTTCCGCTGGATCATGTTCTTCGTCATCCCAATGTTTAGGTGTTATGGTATCCGTAACTTTATAGTAATCAGACAGCTTGTTCCATTTTCCACATTTTGGGCAATCGTAATGCCCACCCATATCTCTTTCCGTCCCAATCCATCTACAGTTTGGACACTTGCATTCTTGGTTAAACATCAGTCATCCCCTGGTCCGTACAATATGTGCATGGCGTCTTCTGCTGGGTCATGGTCATCATCTTCCTCTTTATAAAGGCTCTCAACCGCTATGCCTGTGCATCGTTCACAGGTACATTTATTATCCGGTGCATCACCTAGTGGACACCGCTTATTCCAAGCCGCAATCACTTCTTCCCTTGTGTCCATCTCCATATACGCTTCACACTCCATACAAACTATACAGTAACAATATGTTACAAGACCATCACTATACTTCACCTGACTCGGGTCCGATGTATTACCTCCACAAAATGGACATGATTTTAACTTTGTTGTTTTCATTCTATATTCCCTCTATTTGCTTTGATACTTCGATGATACCATGCCCCAGATTTTTTCCTATTAACTTTGTAACCCTACCATCAAAAATAATTTTATCATCGTCATTGAGTAGCAACGCTTTCCATTTATTTGTTTCTATTCGTTGGCGATAATCTTTAAACCTCCAATGTTGCTCATCTAAAATGTCTTCTTTAGTCAATTTCTAGTCCTCCGATGGTGTGCCTTGGTCGGCTTGCCATTTGGCTCCAGCAATAAATGCCTCACGCAACGCCCACCCAAACCACATGATGTTCTTTTTATCATCTGCAGTATGTGCCTTACTGTCAACGTAATCATATGCAGCACTGGTAACGTTATCTGGTTTCATCCCTCATCCTCCGGTACCTATTGCTCTATATCAAAAAACGTCACTCCATGATATTCAAGCAAAGGTTTTACTGTATCGTTAAAATGGTCCTCTGTAACTGCGACCATCCCGTCAGCGCAAT
>Ga0208647_1000562_pt1 | contig 10048 bp, 23 predicted proteins | sample AntAceMetag02UKA_FD_184765 | JGI IMG/M metagenome (GOLD analysis project Ga0208647, IMG submission 184765) | Saline lake microbial communities from Ace Lake, Antarctica - Antarctic Ace Lake Metagenome 02UKA (SPAdes) (version 2) | ecosystem: Environmental > Aquatic > Non-marine Saline and... | reverse complement strand
GGAACTACTACACTAAGAGCAGACCAGCTTAACCGTAAATGGATTGGAATTGATGGAAGCGAAGAATATTCCAAGATTGCAAAGAAATCTATGGAAAATGAATTTAACCAAATTAAATTGGAGTTTTAAGGGGGAAAGATGAGAGAAGAAACAAAGGTTGATTTAAAGGATAATCCATTCTGTAATAACTGTAAAGAAAAGCATTGTGCTGTTTCACTTGATGGCACTTGTGCTATGATAAGAGTTTATTTATTAAGGGGAAAGATGAGTAATATGTGCGAATTATGTAAAGACAAATTAGCTATTGGAGATGATTTTGGGGATAATACTTGTACTTTTGTTTGCGGATTACAAAAAGATCATCCGGGAAAATGTAGAGAAGTATTTACGTCAGATGGAAGGGAAGACATTGTAATTGAATGGAATAAAAGATGAAGAAGATTATATTATGCGTATTGTTATCGTTTATAATTGCAGTTGTTGTTCGCATTTTTCGTGATATTAGTCGGATTGAGTGTTGGTAGATGAAACCTGATTATCAGATTAAGCAAGTTAAACTTTATAATGTAGATTGCATGGAGTTTATGAAAGAGATTCCTGATAACTATTATGAACTTGCAATTGTTGACCCGCCGTATGGGATAGGTGCTGATAAGAAAAACTCGGACGGTGCTAAAAAGAGTTTAAAATCAGCTAAAGAAAGCAATGATTATGGCAAGCAAGTATGGGATAACAATACGCCTGAAGATAGTTACTTTAAAGAGTTATTTAGAATTAGCAAGCATCAAATAATATGGGGAGCTAATTACTTTGGTCTATCTGGGGGAATGATTTACTGGCATAAAAACGTATCTATGCCGACATACAGCGATGGGGAGTTGGCTTATTGCAGTAAAATAAACAAAGTTCAGTATTTTGAATTTACGTGGCATGGTATGATACAAAATAACATGAAAGAAAAGGAACGCCGTATTCACCCGACCCAAAAGCCAATTCAGTTATACAAATGGCTATTAATCAACTACGCAAATTCAGGTGACAAGATATTCGATTCACATGGTGGCAGTTTCAGTTCAGCGTGTGCGTGTTTGGATATGGGATATGAGTTTGATGGTTGTGAGATAGACAAAGAATATTTTGATAATGCAGTTGAGAGATTGAAAAATAACGTTCAAGATTATTTGGAGTTTTAATATGAGAAAAGGTTATGTATCTTCCCAACTCGCATATTTCGTGATATTAGTCGGATTGAGTGTTGGTAGATGAAAATCCTCGAACTATTCGCAGGATCAAAGTCAGTAGGTAAAATAGCAGAATTAAGAGGGCATACAGTTTGCTCTGTTGACATTGAATCTTTCGATGGAATAGATATTGTCAAAGATATTGAGTTTCTTACAATAGCTGATTTGCCATTTATCCCAGATATGATATGGGCTAGTCCACCGTGTACTACTTATTCTATCGCTGCCATTTCACATCATCGTAAGAATGGATTACCAATAAGTGAGTTTGCTAAAAAGAGTGATAGATTGATTATTAATACTATTAAGATAATTAATTCGTTTCCTAAAGCTATTTACTATATTGAAAATCCAAGAGGGTTTCTGAGAAAAATGCCTTTCATGAAACCATTTCACAGAACAACTGTCACATATTGTTCTTATGGTGATAAAAGAATGAAACCAACAGACATCTGGAGTAATAATATTTTTAATTTATTAGAACAATATAAAACTTGGAATCCAAGACACTCGTGTTTCAATGGTAATACAAAATGTCATCATGAACCAGCACCAAGAGGTAGCAGAACAGGAACACAAGGATTGAAAGATAATTATGAAAGATCAATAATTCCAGAAGATTTATGTTTAGAAATAATAAAAGCAACAGAGGGGTTATTTATATGAAACACAAGGTATCTTCCCAACTCGCAAAATCAATAATTGACAGGTCAGGTGGGTGCTGTGAAATTTGCGGCTCTTCCAATGCTTGCCAGATACACCATATTTTACGCAGGTTTGTCAAGCCAACTTATGATAATTTGGTTATGCTTTGCTGGGATCATCACTTAGGAACTGCTGGCGTTCACGGAAAAGATGGACACCAACTTGATATTAAACTAAAAAAAGAATTGCAAGCTAAACTGTTTGATAGTGGGCTTTCAGAGGAAGAAGTCAGGGAAAATATGGGTGGCAAACTTTATTTACTTGACAAGAAAATACCAGTGACGAGAATTTGTTAGTAAATAGAAAAGGAGATTGATATGAAAAAGATTTATTGTTGTTCAAAAAAAGAAGAAACTGTGTTTGTTAAGGGTAACCTTATTTGTTGTGGTAATGATATTTATTTAGTAACTGATGAAGCCACTATGGTATGTGTTTATTCAAGTTGTCTTCGTAGTGTTGGGATAATCCTTAATGTTAATGGATTAAAAGATGTTTATAAAGTTTATCACGGCTCAGTAACGATGGAGAATTGATATGAAATGGTTCGGAATGACAACAGACAGGTTAGACGATATAATTATCGACCTATCTCACATTCGGCAAAGGATGTCACATTTTGAGGTTAGGGAAAGTTATCAAAGAAAGTATATTGAGAATATGAATAAGATTGACGCTATTGCAGTTAATTCACATAAATGGCTTGCCAGAGTAAATAAGAATAAAGCTCGTTACGAAAAGCTATTTCAGGATACTCTTGCCGAATTAATTGACTTAGACGTTCAACCCGATGACGTTCTTACAGCTGTGTTGGATGGTATATGTTGGACATATAGCGAAGATGATATTGAAGAATACGTTAATAATGAGGGGGAATAATGAGTTTAAGCAAGGAATTAATGGAATGTCATAAACCATTGACTGAGAAACAACAACAGGAAACACTTTGTGAAATGTGTGATTTTGATTACTTCTGTAAGAAATTTTATGGTGAGATTGGTGATTGGTTAGAAGATAATCATCCAGATGATATTATTCAACGAGCAATCAGAATTGAATCAGGTACTAATATGACTAAGAAAGAATTGAAAGCAGATGAATCCGAGTTTAAATCTAATGCTAAATATGGGAGGGAATGATGTATTATTGCGAAAATTGTTGCTCAGAGATAACCAGTGAAGTATTCGGAACGGGTGATGATGCTACTGGTTATTGCTCGAACTGTAAAGAACACGTTAATTGCTACGATGATGAGGAAAACCGTTCAGATATTGACGGTAGGGAAATAGGAGTGTAAAATGTATAAAAAGCTATTAGAAGTTCAAAAGAAAATTGGTGCTATTTCCAAAGACAGCACTAATCCATTTTTCAAGAGTAAATATTTTGACATTAATAAGTTACTTGATGTCGTTAAGCCTATTATGAATGAAGAAGGGTTGTTATTATTGCAACCATTATCAAATATTGATGGTATTGCCTCAATTAAAACGATTATAATTGATGTTGAAACTGGTGATACAATAGAAAATAATACACCACTAACTCAAATTAATGACTCACAAAAGATGGGTTCAGCTATTACTTACTTCCGTAGGTATTCATTACAAAGTTTATTGGGATTACAGGCGGAAGATGATGATGGGAATAAAGCAAGCAAGAAGAAAGAGGAAAAAGGAAAATCTCTGGAAGAAATGAAAGTTTCAATAGATAACGGTTTTGCAATATTAAAATATACAGCGGAAGATGAAAAGAAAATGAGAGATGAATTTCTTCCGAAAGGGTCTAATATAGATGACATTAAATTTCTATTAGATACACTAAGAAAAAAAGCTAAAAACAAAGGAGCTAAAAAATGAGTGATCTAATATTTGTAAATGGATTAAGTGCAAAGAAACCACATGAGAACGCACCGAGTTTCATAATTGCCGATATTTCGGCAAAGGTTGCCGAATTACACGAATGGCTGAATGCAAATCAAGGGTTAGCAAATGATGCTGGCTTTATAAATCTGCAACTCAAAGAATCAAAAGCAGGTAATTTATATATTGCAGTAAATGATTTTAAGCCAAAGAAAAAAAGTGATCTAATATTTGTAAATGGATTAAGTGCAAAGAAACCACATGAGAACGCACCGAGTTTCATAATTGCCGATATTTCGGCAAAGGTTGCCGAATTACACGAATGGCTGAATGCAAATCAAGGGTTAGCAAATGATGCTGGCTTTATAAATCTGCAACTCAAAGAATCAAAAGCAGGTAATTTATATATTGCAGTAAATGATTTTAAGCCAAAGAAAAAAAGTGATGCACCACCACGAGAAGAATATTATACACCGAAAGAGCCTGTGGTTGATGATGATTCAATCCCATTTTAGGGAGATTGAAATGAAAAAGACAGAAGAAGAGTGTGTTTGGGAAAATGCAGGTGAATATTGGGCAACGGAATGTGATGGTGCATTCTATCTCGAAACAGGAACTCCATCTGATAATAAAATGATATACTGCCCTTATTGTGGTAAAAGACTAAGTTACACATAACTGCCAGTATGCTATAGATATGCTGTTATGAAGGAGGGGTAATGATATTAAAAACAAAATCTGCATTTATAATCCCGAAAGGGACAATAGTATCCAAAGAATTAATGGATTGGATTAAGCAGAATTGCAAGAAAGCTCCAGAATGTGATTTACCATTTGGATGGAATGAAATGTTTGGGGGTGGAAAATGAAATTAGGTCAATATGTATGGTGGGAAGGAGAAGGGTGGTTATTTATTGGGATGGAAGAGGATGGCACATATATGCTAACCAGACCAATTCACAGGCATCCGTTTAAAATAGTGGAATTTAATTATGTTTATGCCGAAGATTTTGATGAGTTTTTTACTGAGAATGGAGAGGGATAATGAAACCTGTAACTTACCGAGTATTCAACATAGAAGAACTTGTAAAAGCATTTCATTATGCTAAGGGTTTATTTGAAGTTGCAAAATTCGGAATTTTAGTAACTATTTCATTGAAGAAACAGAAGCGAAGTATTGAACAGAACGGCTATTATTGGGGAATTGTTATTAATATGATTGCAGAAGAAATGGGTCATACACCGGATGAAGTCCACCAGATATTAGCTAAAATGTTTCTTAAAATCAAAGAAGTTGAAATTGACGGTGTTATCTATGCAATTACTAAGTCAACAACTAAACTCAAAACCGATGAAATGGAAGAGTATCTTGAAAAATGCAGAAGGTATGCAAGCATTAATTTACATATAGTAATACCACTGCCAAATGAAACTATCGAGGTGGTAGAATGAAAGAAGAATGGAAAAATATTAAAGATTATGAGGGTCTTTATGAAATTAGTAATTATGGTAGAGTAAAATCTTTGCCTAAAGAATGGGTTACTGGAATAGGTGCATTGTGCTTTCATGATGGTCTTTTTCTAAAACAGGCTATGTCAGAAAAGGGATATTTGTTAGTGAACTTACATAAAGATAAAAAGCAATACACAAAATTTATTCATCGATTAGTATGGGATCATTTTGGTAATAAGCAAAGAAATGGAAGAAAACTACAAATAGATCATATTGATAATTGTAAAACTAATAATAATATTGATAATTTACAACTACTTACAAACAGACAAAATTGTTCAAAAAGCAGATTACAACATAAAAAATTATCAAGATATACAGGCGTTACCTATGATAAAAAAAGAAAAAAGTGGTGTTCGCAAATATATATTAGTAAAGCAATTAATCTTGGAAGATTTAATACAGAAATTGATGCACATTTAGCTTATCAAAAAAGGTTGGAGGATATAGAATGAAAAGTAAATACAATGCTCAGAAAGTAACCTATGATGGAATAAAATTCGATAGTAAGAAAGAGGGTAGGCGATATTTGGATTTGAAACTACTTCAAAAGAGTGGGCAGATAAGTGATTTAACGTTGCAAGTTCCGTATCAATTAACACCGAGCATTTATTATGATTATGATTATCGTGAGTTTGTATTAGTAAAAAGAATTGGGAATAATAGTTGTTGTATGCAAAGGTCAACTAAGTATATTGCCGATTTTGTTTATAAAGAAAATAATAAAATCATAACGGAAGATTGCAAAGGATTCCGCACTAAAACCTATAAAAAGAAAGCTAACCAAATGAAGAAACTATACGGCATTATTATCTTGGAAACATAGGAGATGTTATGATATATACAACGTTAAAAGACTTTGAATTATTCAAGAAAGAAGCTAAGAAATGGATTGACCGATTAGGGTTGCTTGAATGGGAAGTTATCTATTATCATGCACCAATTGACGCAGATGCGGATTGCACTTCATTCAGGAATGCAAAAACAATTATATTAAGACTTAACAAAAAAATTAATAATCGTGATAAGACAAAATATTGTTACATAAAAGAATCAGCTCAACACGAAGTATTTCATGTCTTATTAGAGAATCTTTATCATCAGGCGGTTGATAGGGCTTTTTGTGATGAAGATTACAGAATTGAAGAACACGCAATAATACACAGACTACAAAAAGCGTTTAAGGAGTGAATTATGAAAACATTTGAACATTTCCCAAAGGATAGCAACTGCCCAATCTGCGGGACTAATGATGACAGGGAAGGCACATTAATACCAAAATACGGGACACAAGAGGGAAATAATTGTCAAGCGATTCCAGTACACGTTAATTGCTTATTTGATAATTTAGTATATTATCATTATCAAAAAATGATTGCTTGTAATGTGAGGGGGTAATATGGGTTTATATGTTAAGATTATTAATGATGGGACAGGAAATGATCAGATAGCTAATTATGATTATAAAATACTTATTAATGATAGAATAATTGAGAGTGGTAGAATAGAACATTACTACCGAGCTAAAAGTGCTGTGCAATTAGTTAAAGAAGTTGCACTCGATGCAGACATAAAACGTCTTGGTAAAATTCTCAAGACATTGGGGCAGAAATGATTAGTTTTGAAAGAATGGAGTATATTAACAAATTAGTAACAGATTATGGAATAGAAAAGGCTTGTGATATTGAACAACTTCCTGAGCAGACAATATTAGATTATCTGAGTAGGTATGAAAGGATACTAAACGAAGATAATGAAATAGTCGTTGCGAATGTTAAGCTGAATAAATCACGGCAAAGATTGATGGATAGTAACAGGATTGAGCGAAAGTCGTTCAGGAACTATGCAAGAATTGATAATGCCTTAGAAGAACTTACAAAAGAATTGATAACAGTTTTCAAAAATCACAAACTAAAGGGATTGACTAAATATCATAAAACCGAAAATCAGAAAGGTGTTGGGATAATACACTTGTCAGATTTACACCTGAATGAGCTAGTCTGGTTGTCACATAACCGCTATGATTTCAATATAGCATCAAAGAGAATGCAGAAATTCGCAATAGAGATAAAGGCAATGTTTAGAAATGCAGGGTTCAAAACGGTGTTTATAGCTGATACTGGTGATAAGTTGAACTCTGATAGGAGACTTGACGAACTACTGTCAAATGCAACGAATAGAAGTCAAGCACAGTTTATTGCAATAGAGATATTAAAGCAGTTTATCATTGATATTGCTCAGGAGTTTAATGTTGTATATTCTTTTGTTTTAGGCAATGAAAGCAGGGTTAAAGATGAAATGTCATGGGATGAATTTTCAGCTACTGATAGTTACGATTATAATATTGTTCACATTCTTAAAATCATATTTGAAAATGAAAAAGGTGTGATATTTGTTGAGCCAGAAACACCCAATAAAACAGTTGTAAATGTCAATGGTAAGAATATTCTATTAATTCATGGGATAAAGTTCGGCAATGATCCGCATAAAGCAGTGAAGAGTCTTGTTAGATTATATGCAGATAAAGGTGTCTGTATTGATTATGTTCTTTTCGGGCATATTCACGAAGCAATGTTGACAGATAAATTTTCAAGAGGATCTTCTTTGGTAGGTGCAAATGCATACTCTGAGGATAGTTTATTATTAACATCACTTGCAAGTCAGAACATTCATTTTATATTCAATAATGGTGATATAAACAGCCTTAGAATTGACCTACAGAATACAGATGGGATTGCAGGATATGAAATTTCAAAGAAAATAAAAGCGTATAATGCAAAATCAGCTAAAAAAAATATTGATAAAAAAGTAATCTTTGAAATAGTAACGTAAGGAAGTTGTTAATAAGTAAAGTTATGATGGTTAATGTAAACTTGAGAGATGGAGGAGAAAAATGAAGAAATGTAAACATTGTAATGATATTGAAGTTTGTGATTATTGTTTTTATTATAACTTTAATCCAAGTAAATCTGGTGGGTATATTGACAAGGGTTACTGTAGAAAACGTAAGGTAGCTAAAGACCCAGAAGAAGGTGAAAAGTGTGATGATTTTAATTGTGGACTGAGGGCTATCAATAAGATTAAGCGATTCATAATTAAAGCAATTAGTAAATAACGGCTGTATGCGGTGCATGGCATATAGCCGTTATATTTCGTGTTTGTCAGAATGAAATGATAAAAATAAAACAAAGGAGAAAAAGATGAAGGCTTTACAAGGAATGTTGACTGGGTGGAGTATTTATAACATAATAATACTTTTAATATGCATAGCCAATATAATAATACAAATCAGGATAGGAATCATTGAAGAAAACTGGAACATTTCTGCAATATGTGGGTGGACTGGTGCTACAATAGCTTATATACAATTGATTTGGTTCACTAATTTTTTATAAATATGCGACATAACGGCTGTATGCTATGCAAAGATTGGCTGTTATGAACTAAAGACAAAAAAATAAGCCCAAGATTAGACACTTTTATTCGTTTAGTGTCAAATGTTGGGCTTTTACGTTAGAACATAGTCATAGAAAGGGTTTATGTTATGTTAAGGACATCAATGTCCCTACCAAAAATCTACTTTATTCGTTAATTAACTGGAAAAAAGTATCAGTTAAATGGCTACTCTAATATTGTTTATAAAATGTCACCTACTTGCCTAATCTTATCTGGTCGGAAAGCTCTATTGCTCTTTTGCCTACTTGTTTACTCCACAGACTGTCTAACATTTCAACAGAGGCTTTATCATACTCACTATTATCTAAAGCAGCAAGGAATTTCCTGAATCTAAGTAAACCATAAATCCCCAGATTAAAACACATATTTATAATCACATTTTGTCGTATATCATTTAGGTGTTCAAAGCAGTTAATGTTATCTTCAACTTGTTTTATGCATTTATGAATATCGTTTGCAAGTAACATACAGGCTTCCGATTTGTTTATTCCAACATCATCTAAGTTTCTGCCATACCCAATGGAAAGTTTACCTGCTGAACAACGATAAGGTTTGAGTCTCAATCCTTCGTGTTTCTGAATCTGTTTTATTAGTAATTCTTTATTCATATTACCTCTTTTTGTCAACTGTCAGCTTACAAATTACCTTCTTTTTGTCAATTATCACAAGACAGAGAATATGACAATCCTATTTGTCAATTATCATCAATAATGACAAGTTTGTAGTTCTATGCAAATTAGGAATGTGATTCCCATATTGCATATAAATGTTCTACCAACCAACTACCCAGAAAACTACCCAGTAACATAAGATTTGCACGATAACATTGAAGGGGTTAAAGTGCAAAAATCAAGTTATCAACATAGAATCATTGATGTTGATTGTGTGCAAAATAAATGATTTTTCCCGAAAAACATATAACTTTTTCAGGAAGTAAGTGGTAACATTATACCCTTTAGCATATACAAACAGTTATAATGGGCAATATTATACCTGTTAGGGGTTCATATGAGCTACAAAGTAGTTTATAGCTCAAATATGAGCCATAAGGTCGAGTATCATGAGCCGAAATGTTGGTAAAAGCTCCCATAAGTATCAAATATTATACTTAATGTTGGTAAAAACAGTGTATATTATCGTTTCTTCTGTTCCAAATATTCTTTTACTTTCTCTTTATTCATTGTGAGATTTTTAATAATCCTTTCTCGTTCATTATCCTTCATAATCAATCATCATTTGTAGATATGTAATCAATGTTGAGTGCTTTGCAAATGCTTT
>Ga0208647_1000561_pt1 | contig 10052 bp, 26 predicted proteins | sample AntAceMetag02UKA_FD_184765 | JGI IMG/M metagenome (GOLD analysis project Ga0208647, IMG submission 184765) | Saline lake microbial communities from Ace Lake, Antarctica - Antarctic Ace Lake Metagenome 02UKA (SPAdes) (version 2) | ecosystem: Environmental > Aquatic > Non-marine Saline and... | reverse complement strand
TGTACACAGCTTGTACACAAACGATATCCGTAGCAAGATAGGCGAAAGTCAACTAAAGAATTTTTATACAGAGAAAACTCAACTGATATCGTTGTTCCTGGTATTGCATATTGCGATATCCGTTGCCCATTCCGTCCTATTATCGGTCAATGTCAGACCCCCGTGTTATAATGTAAACATAAAGAACAACAAGAAAGGATCAAGAAAATGATCACTGTAAAGGATATCAGGAGTTGCGAAATCTGCTCTAATCACACAAATTGGGTTACCTGCCCAAATTGCTTAGATATGGAATGCGAAATCTGCCTAGACGCATATGGGTGCGAGGCTTAATTCCTCCCCACAAAGTGATGCAGATCACATAATTGAATATCAGACATATAGGACATCAGACCCCTTAAATGTCAGACCCCCAGAGTATAATGTAAATATAAATAACAAACGAAAGGAACAAAAAATGTTCACTTACCTAATTACCCTTACCAATGGTCAGACCCTGCGTGTCGAAACCGCAGGTGACCCTACTATCCACCCCTCATTCTTTGGCCGTGTTGCCAATGTGGAGACACTTGGACAGTCTGACAAATTGCTCAGCCTAGTCTAGGACATCTAAACTTTGGTGAGGGTGGGTGAATAACTACCCTGCCCTCACTAATGTCAGACCCCAATGCTAGAATAAATCTATAACCAACCAAAAAGAAATGAGAAATGAAATGAAAAAAATCACAGTAGAAGTTATGTTTTCCACAGGTGGGGAATTCACTCACATTGTAGAGGTATACTCTGATAGTCAATGCCTCGCCGTACTAAGTGGAGTCCTATTCGCAGGTGCGACTATAAAGTCATTCGAGATTGTCGAGGTAGTCTAATGATGACACGCAAGGACTATGTGCGTACCGCCGAAATCTTGAACTACAAACTGTATACGCTAGGCGTATCCTCGCCAGAGGTGAAAGAGGCAATAGAAGAAATTGCCGATGAATTTGCGGAATACTTTGCAGAGGATAACGAAAGATTCAACCTCGATATGTTTATGTCAGCCGTTAGGAAGTAGTGAAATGATCAGATATGCCGAACTCACAAATAGAGGCCAGGGGTTACTAGGTGTGATCATGGTAACTACTATTCTAATTCTCATGGGACTAGCGGGATGGATCGAGGGGATGTCATGAAAGTAAATATAAATCATCCACTAGCCGACACTATGTCAGTGGTCGAAGGCATGGGAACGTATTCCAATACAGAGCACAGGGAATTAGCATTCTTTTGGCAAGGTCATTGGGTAACCACACCCATACCCGAATTTTCTAGGTGGCATGATGGCGCACCGTTTGATTCTGAGTCATGCATCTACCCCTGGGTACCCGTTGAAAGCATCGAAAGCTTTTTAGAAATCTATCAGTCCTAAAAACGTTGGTAACTAACGGTTTTTGGCTAGCTGTGAGACACACCTGAAAACTGTTGGTACTAAAGGGATTTTGCGGGCCGGCCCGTTTTTCCAAAGGTTGCTGATAGGGGGTTTAAGAGGGTTAAGATAAGAACCCCTATTCCTCAAATGTCAGACCCTAGTGGTAGGATAAAATTATCAAACCAACGAAAGGTAAACTAAATGTCCCCTACTCAATCACAAGAAGCAGCCTTGCACACCGCAGGCTATACCGCAATGGGCCACGCCAGCCCTACCCTAATGTGCCTGACCACCCCTCTGGAAATGATCGGCGCACCCGATTGGGATTCCCTGGTGTACTACGCCATCAATTACCAACTTTGTGATTGCGGTTGGCACTAGGACTAGGGGAGGGGGGAACCCCAAACTCTGGCCCCGGCCCGTTTTCCACAGGTTATCCACAGCTCTTAAGAACACCCTTAAGAATCGTGTTACGATTTGGTAACAATTCTACGAAAAACTTTTTTATTTTTGTGTCCGTTTTGCCCCATTTGAAGTTGCCAAATGTCAGACCCCTGTGGTAAAGTAGTTTTATAACCAAAAAGAATCTAAAAGAAAGTAGTAAAAAATGTTCATATATTTAATAACCCTCACCAATGGCGAAATCGTTCGCGTAGTCACCGAAGGTGACCCTACTATCCACCCTTCATTCTTTGGCCGTGTTGCCAATGTGGAGACACTTGGACAGTCTGACAAATTGCTTAGCCTAGTCTAAGCCATCTAAACTTTGGTGAGGGTGGGTGAATAACTACCCTGCCCTCACTAATGTCAGACCCCCATGCTAAGATGAAACTAATCAACAAAAGAAATGAGAAATAAAATGACCATAATAGAAAAAACCGCTAACGCACAGTCCCATTGGATTGGCAACGTCGATGGCGTTCGTCGTTGCATAGATTGCGAGATCGCGTCTTGGAACGCATGGAAAAGTTTCTGCCCCGTGTCAGACCCTAATGCTAAGGTGTAGTCATGAAACAAAAAATAGTCAGAAAAATAATCGTCCTTCTTAATCTACAAACCAAGTTCGTGGAGGTTCCATTCTAATGACAAAGCAATTGTTTATCGTTCACCCAGGAACGGGTAGCATTCTTGATCTGTCGGATAAACTCTATTTGGTAGACTCAAGCAAGATCCCAGGATTCCCCGCAGACTTTGAGGAATACATCATAGACAATGCTGAGGACATTGGATATCGCCTAGACAATTTCAACATGACCAATTTATTTTTTGGAGGGGCAGAATGATTGCAACAATAGATAACTACCGCGTAAAGTGGGAAGGTGGGCACTACGCTCATGTTAAATTACCAAGTGGGGCATGGGAGCCATTTTCATTCGCATGGGAAAAAAACAAACCAACACAATTAGATTTTACCGAAGCATTGGAAGGATGGATAAATGATAATGACTAAGTTTATTTGCGACATGTGCGAGACAGATGTTAATCCGCAGTCCACTATGTGGGATGAGTTGTGCGTCTACTGCAACGAAATGTGTCTAGTTGCTAACCTTGAAGTTATCCGAAATGAAATTCGAGAGCATGAATTGGACGAGGCAATTTTCAAGCCCCGCCTCGCTGCACAACTTGCCAAGCCCGAACCTTGGATAAACTAAAGTGAACAACAGGGAACTAACACAAAAAGAATTCGACACCGCTACCAAAATAAAGTTGGCCATGAGTTGCTTGCACTCTGACAATTTCCTGGGCGTGGAAGAATATCTAACAGATGCCATGATGACTATTCGTAGGGGGTAAAGGCGTTGGTAACTAAGGGTTTTTTGATGGTTGTGAAACACAGCAAAAACCGTTGGTACTAAAGGGTTTTTTGGGCCCGGCCCGCAGCTTCAATTTGTCAAGTCTTTAAGAGGTGACTTAAGACACCCCAAATTCCTACTGCCAATGTCAGACCCCCCTGGTAAGATAAAACTATAAATCAACGAAAGGTAAAAACTATGTGCGAAGACTATCCCTGCTGTGGCCATGCTATGGGCATGTGCCGTGAAGAATCAAAAGGGGAAGGTTACTACTACGCAAAATTTTCCAACCCCAACTATGACGAATACTACGACCAGGACTAGGGGAGGGGGAAACCCTTTTTCTGGCCCGGCACATTTTTTCCTATCTGTCAACCCCTTAAGATGTGATTTAAGACACAGCATTTATTTTCACAAAAACCGTTATCAAATTGTTATACAAATGTTATTCCATTTTAAGGCAATGTGTGCTAGGATAATTACATGTTGAAAAATCACAAGCGAACGTCAGAGCAGATCCGTTATTGGCAAGAGCTACGCCGTAGCAATGCCTCTGCCAAGCATGTTAATAAATCAAAGTATTCACGCAAAAAAAAGCATAAGGAAAATTCCTATGAGTGAAATTATTTTCAGTATCCTATTCTTAATAGTGTCCATATTTATTGTTGCACTTGCCTTTGATTCTAATGGCTAATGTCAGACCCCCGTGATAGGATAAATCCATGATAAATAATACAGTTAGTAATTACCGTGAAATTGCATCCTTGGCTACCTTCGCCCAAATTGAGCAGGCTAGTGTTTGGTACTTTGAGGCACAAGAGGTTGCGGAAGACGTAGCAGAATTGCTAGGCGCATCCTTAGAAATTGGGGCCAGCGTGGTATCGTCATTCTCTCCCCGTGAGCGTTGGGCAAGTAATGTCACTAAGGCGTATGCGTTCGCTAATGGTAAGCCCGTAATTGGACTTTCCAATAATCTCGCAATGGCTCAAAAGTCTTTGGTCATGGGGTTCGACGCACTCAATGGTCAAAAGACTAATGCGTTCGCTAGAGCAATTGCAGGAGATCATGACGCAGTGGTCATTGACGTTTGGATGATCAAAGCCGCTAACCTAGATTCTTCCAAAGGTGTAAATAAATCACAGTACAAAGAATTGTCTAAGGCCGTTGTCACAATTGCAAAAGAATTGGGACTAACACCGCGCACCACTCAAGCACTAATCTGGATAATCAAGAGAGGGAATAATGCCTAAAGTAAATATGCCAAGAGCGTCCTGGGACGCTGTGCTGTCATGCCTTGACATTTTAATTAAACAAGGCTACTATGTCCAAGGGGAATATAATGAAATTGAATCACAGATAGATAGGCAGGAAAATTAAAATGAGTGTTGGAAAAAAATTGGTGTCCTTACCCGATAGGGGTTGGGAAGCATTACTAGAAATTTTGGAAAGTCATAACGCCAAGCATGGTGAATTTGATATCGTAACGGTAATGGAAATTCATAAGCAGATAAAAAAGCAGACAGGAATTTAATGTTATACCTAAGGGGAATTATTGGAATGGTCTGGTTTTTCTTTGCCATATATCTGATAACGATTTGGTGGTGAAAATCGGTCCGGCCAGCTTTTCCAAAATAAATAATCATTTTAAGAGGATGGTTTAAGAACCCCACAAAAAATCCTCCAAAACTTTACAACCGTGTAAAAGTATGGTAGTCTCTGAATATCAAACCAAAGGAGATAAATGAATACTGAGGAAATGGAAGCATTCTCTATAGAGCCTGGAGAGCAGATCATGTTGGATGGATTTGTTTACCGCGTTGTAGAATCAGACTATAGTGAAGACGTTCCCGATATGTGGTTGTTTCAGGTAGTAGATGAAGAAGGTCTGGCTAGGAACATTCTTATGCCCCCTAGACAATGCGTAGACTTTCTAGTAGATTAGATCATCTGCCCCCATAGCTCAGCGGATGAGAGCGAGCGGTTTCTACCCGCTAGGTCATAGGTTCGAATCCTATTGGGGGCACAGAATGTCAGACCAATGTGCTAGTATGTGACCACATAAACGAAAGGTAATCAAATGAAATTTACACCAGATGAGTTAGTATTTATTTATAGAGAGATGAAGTATGCTAGCGAGGGGTTAATAGAAGCCTGCGAAACATACGGGGCTAATCGGGATATTGAGTTGGGGCTTATTGAGTCTATCTGTGACAAGATTGACCGCGAGGTTCCTACCGTAGGTGCTGTATAACGATTTGGTAACAGCCCTTGACATTGTAGTTAATATCTGATAGGGTGTGCATACACAACAACGAAGGTGGGAATTAAAATGGGTCTTGACATGTATCTAAATGTTCGTAAGTACTTTGGTGGGTATGACTTTTGCAAGGAAAAGGAAACATATGTAGAGATTGTTAAGTCTAGTGGAATGACAGATGTCTTAGACTCTACCTCATCCCCCCATCTCTATGTCTCTGGGACAGCAATTTATTGGCGCAAGGCTAACTCTATTCATGGTTGGTTTAATGGACTTACTGACGAGGTTGATAACTGCCAAGAGATTCCTGTGAGCCGCGATCATTTGGAACAGTTGAGTTCAGCATGTAAAACTGTTCTACTTGATAACTCTATGGCTTACAAGTTGCTTCCCCCTACCCCTGGATTTTTCTTTGGCGGGGAAGAAATAGACGAATGGTATTTGGAAGACCTTGAACACACCTATAAGGAAATAGATAAGTTGTTAGAAAAAACCGAAGGTGATTGGGGTTTGGAGTTTGTTTATCAGGCCTCATGGTAACGGTTTGGTAACAATACGGTAAAGGGTATTGACAATCGGAAAAAACTTTGGTAAAATGATACTATCAGCAACAACAATAGAAGGTGGGCAACATGTCAGTAATCGCAGTCGGAGAGACATTCATTACAAACAAAAGTGGATATGTCGGAGTAATTACAGATGTCATTGAGCGCAATGGCCGAACGGTTTTGGAACTTGACGGAAGTCGTTTCACTACTGTATAAATAGTTTGGTATAATCAGAGAACAATTAAATAGTGGATTGAGGATATGCGACCTGTGGTATATTCCACACCGACTCGCTTCCTCAAAATCCTGAGCATGATTAGAAACTGCTCACCTTGTACCCTTGGCCAAATGGGAAGGCAGCGGATTCCAAACCCGCTATTGACTGAGTTCGATTCTTAGAGGGTATGCTTTGGTTCTGTAGAGCAGTGGAGTGCTCGCCAACCTGTCACGTTGGAGGTCGTGGGTTCGAACCCCATCAGAACCGCTGTCCCCCTAGGTAGAGCATTCCCCCACTTTTGCTCCCTAGGGGGGCTCTTCATTTTCGGGGCCGGGCGCTTTTCCCAGCTTTTGTCAAGCCTTTAAGATGTGATTAAGGACACACCTAAAAACCTCCACTTTTACTAAATAATTATTGACATTCTAACTAAACTAGTGTAAAGTGGCACTATAAAGTTAAACACTATCGAATGGAGATTCACATGGCTCACATGCTAGAAGAATACGGCAACATGGCTTCCTTTGCTTCTTTGCGGAAACCAGCATGGCACGGACTTGGCACTGTAATTGACGAGCCCGTATCAACTTCTGAAATGCTTAGTCTAGCACACCTAGATAAGTGGAATGTTCGGGTAGAAGAGTTAGTGCTTCCAGGCCGTTCACACCGCGAGCACTTTGCTACCATTCGCACCAACCCTTTTGATGGTGAGAATGATGTGCTTGGTGTTGTAGGCGAGCGTTACAAGGTATTGCAAAACGAAGAACTTTTTCAGTTTGGCGATAACCTTCTTGACGGTGGTCAATGGGAGACCGCAGGGTCAATCAAGAATGGAACCGTTGTCTTTGGTTCCCTCGCCCTTGATCGTGAGATCAACTTAGACCCCAAGGGTCGTGGAGATAAAATCAATTCTTATCTCTTGGTTCACACTTCGCATGATGGCTCTCTCGCAATCCAAGCGAGTGTCACACCCGTGCGAGTCGTTTGCCAAAACACATTGAACATGGCCGTTGGATCTAAGGGTCGTGGTGCAAAGCAATCATTCCGCATTCGTCACACCCAAACACTTAACGGAAAGATCACCGCTGCCCGTGAAGCATTGGGAATGGCAAAGCAATATCTAGACGAGTTTGATGTTGTTGCGAATGAAATGATCTCAAAAGAAATCAGCGACAAGCAATTCTTTGACATCATCTCTACCGTCTACACAAAGCCAGAAGAAGATACCAAGGGCGCTATGACAAAATGGGAAACCAAAATTGACACGCTGAACGATATTTATTTTGGTGAGACCTGTGTCAATATCAAGGGAACCGCTTGGGGTGCATACAACGCCATGACGGAACGCCTTGACTGGTACCGAAATCCCCGTGGTGGAAATGCTGAAAGCGTTCTCGCTGCTGCAAGTGGCTTTGACGCTGCTACTAACGCAAACAAGAATTTGATTCTTGCAACCGTAAAGCAAATTGCGTTTGCGTAACTGATACAATATCCTAGGCATGATAAAAAACTGCCCGCTCGCCAGATACTCCTCAAGGTGGGGTCGCAGGATGTAAACCTGTTGCGAAAGCGTGGTTGGTTCGATTCCAACATCTGGCACTTATGACACATAGCTCAACGGCAGAGCTTCCGACTGTTAATCGGATGGTTGAAGGTTCGAGTCCTTCTGTGTCAGCTCAATGTCAATAGTTACCCGATTTCGGGATACTTTTGACAATGAACATTTTTTCGGGCCGGACCGTATTTTAATAAATAATAACTCATTTACGATGCATTAAGAACATCGCCAAAAAACCTCCAAAAGTTTTGCAAAATACTATTGACAATATCTATAAACCATGATAGATTGCCCCTATGGATAAAATGACAACCTCAGAAATGCAAGAACTATATAAAGTAGAAGAGTTTGTATTCTACATGTGTGTTGTTACTAGGAAGTCTGACAACATTAGGGGAACATTGGAATTTGATCACTCCCCCCGACTCTATTACAACTTTGTTCCAATTCCAAGTGTTGATGAGCCAATGGAAGTTTATGCCATAGACCTCACAGAAAAAAGTGGAGATCGTAACAAACTGTATAAACTAACCACAGATGGGGGTGAATAACAAGATGCGTACAGATGTTAATTTACTGATAAGGCAACGAAGGTTTATCTTAGAAACCTTTTGGAATGAAGAACCTTTTCCAGAACTTGCAGATGGAATAGTTAATCTTCTAGACTCCATAATTGACAGCCACAAATATGATAACTTTAGCTTTGCCCACCTAAATTTTGAAGACAACTAATGGATCAAAACACTTTACAAAACCTACTCTATTGTGTAGAATGCAAGAGTAATGTAAGTGCAGATGCTTTTTTCTTCGGACACGATTGCGAGGAGTGATATGTATTTAGTTAATGATCAAGTACTTTGTGACTGTAAAGAACCAATTACATGGATTGACTGTGACATACATGGTGATCTTGAATGTTACGCAACTAAATGCGAATCCTGTGGATTTATAGATAGAGATTGTGAGGCATCATGAATAAAACTATTGACCTTACCCTTGATGAGTGGTATGAACAGTTTCGTCCAATATCAAGACAGTTTGATGAGCCACCAAAGGATTTCGATCATCATTTTGTTTGGACAGCGGTAGACGGAGACGAGGGTCAATTCTGTGTTTCCGAGGGGATTCATTGGGTAAACCGCATATTCTACTACGTTACAGAGGTACCGTGGGAAGATAATATATTCTATAACGTTGTAGATGATGAAGAACTATTTGATGAAGAAGAAGATAATGACGAATAAAATTGTTTCTACCCTAGAAAATTGTGAGTGGTGTGGGCAAGACCTTAGCGAACTAATGTCGCCTAATTGTCAAGAATTGTGTATTGACTGCACAGGAGAAACAGAATGGGCATAATGAAAAACTATGTAAAGATTCGTAACTTTGATGGAGAATGTTATCCTCATGCCGAACTGTTAGATGGAACAAAGATTCAGATGTTTGATGTAGAGTATGAGTCTTTGGGTACCTGCGAAATAACGGGCTTGACTGTCCTTGAGGACAATGGTAGGATCATGGTAGTACAGTCAGTTGATCTAGAGTGGACAAAGGAGATGGCATGAGTCTAATACCAGATGAGGTAGAGGTAGATTTGTTTGTGCTTGTAGATAATGCGTATAACAATTTAGTTAGATGGCAGGATTGGGAAGATGGATATGGGCCATCAGATGTAGGAGAAACCATTAGCGCTTACACAATGATGGGTACTCTATCTGCTACTCAGGCTTTGTTGGAGCAAGGAGTTAGTCTTCCATACCGCTGGGTAATGGATCAAATAGATTCAGTTAATGAAAGAATAGTTATGTCTATTCCAGATGGCCCCTCAACGGGATTCAGCAAAGACTGATGGAAAACTATTCTGTTAATGTTGATAGCAGCGTCACCCTTAGCATTGCCGCCAGGAGTGTGGAAGAAGCAAAAGCAATTGTCGGTAACATGATAGATGATGGCACTCTGGACTATGCAAGCACAGAAATACTAATTGCAGGATGGGAGGAATAGTGGAAGGTCAACTAGAACTGTTAGACTATTTTGAAGAGAAATGGGTTTACTATAATGATTCAGATCTATGAATGTGATGATGGAGCATCTATCTACTGGGAGATATGGAATGGACCAATAGCTGGGGCTGGGATGCATTGCTATACCCTGGACACAAAAAATGAATTAGAGTTATACCTTGACGTATGCAGGGCAAAGGGTGTAGACTTTGTAATCAACACACTGGAAGAGTATTGGGAATATCACCTAGCATTGGAGAACTCATGATGT
>Ga0208647_1000554_pt1 | contig 10090 bp, 9 predicted proteins | sample AntAceMetag02UKA_FD_184765 | JGI IMG/M metagenome (GOLD analysis project Ga0208647, IMG submission 184765) | Saline lake microbial communities from Ace Lake, Antarctica - Antarctic Ace Lake Metagenome 02UKA (SPAdes) (version 2) | ecosystem: Environmental > Aquatic > Non-marine Saline and Alkaline... | reverse complement strand
ATAGTATTTCAATAAAACCTCAACCTACTATTGAAGAAAAATATCGTTGGAATTGGAATACCCCATATTTTTTAAGTTCATTTAATTCTAAAACGCTCTATATAGCCGGAAATTACGTATTGAAAAGTACAGATATGGGTGGGTCTTGGAAAAAAATAAGTGATGATTTAACACGGCAAATAGATCAGAATAGTTTACCAATGATGGGGAAAATGTGGAACCCTGAAGCGGTAGCGAAAAATTTATCAACTTCAAAATTTGGAAATATTTTTGCACTAGCTGAATCTCCTTTAAAACAAGGAATGTTATATGCAGGAACAGATGATGGCTTGATATGGATTACTGAAAATGATGGTGAAAATTGGGCGAAATATGATAAATTTCCTGGAGTTCCAGAAATGACTTTTGTAAATTATGTATTGCCTTCTCAACATGAAGAAAGTACAGTGTATGCTTGTTTTGATGGTAGAAAAAATAGTAGCGATTTTACTCCTTACTTAATAAAAAGTACTGATAAAGGTAAAACGTGGACTTCAATTGCTTCAAATTTACCTAAAGGAACAGTTTATGTAATTCAAGAAGATTTTAAAAATCCTAATATTTTATTTATTGGTACAGAATGGGGAGTTTGGACAACTATTGATGGTGGAAAAAAATGGGTGCAACTTAAAAATGGAATTCCACCAATTCAAGTGAAAGATTTGACAATTCAAGAGCGAGAAAACGATTTGGTAATAGCAACATTTGGACGTGGATTTTATGTGTTAGATAATTATTCAGCTTTACGAGAATAAGTGAAGAATTGAATAATAAAGAAGCGCATGTTTTTGAAATTAATGATGCATTGTTATATTTTCCTTCAAGTAATTTAAATTATCAAGGTGATGTTAATTTTAGAACGCCAAACCCTAAACCTTCTGCTAAATTTGAATATTATGTTAAAACTGGGCATGAAACTTTAAAAGAAAAAAGAAAAAAGGCTCAAAAAGCAGCAGAGAAATCGGGTAAATTTAGCTATCCAACCGAAGAAGAATTATTAGCTGAAAGTGAAGAATCTAAACCAACATTAGTGTTTACTATTTATGATGCTTCTGGGAATATTATGCGTAAATTAAGTGCGCCTCTTAAAAGCGGATACAACAGTATAAGTTGGGATTTATCTTATTTAACTAATCGTGGAGCAAAAGTTCCTACAGGAGATTATAAATTGGCAATTGATAAAAATATTGATGGAAAATTCACAAGAATTATTGAAGGAAAGTCGTTTAAAGTAATCTCAATTCCTAATGCACTTGGAACACCAAATTATACAAGTAATTTTAATTTTCAGAAAAATGTTATTGGATTAAATGGAAAAGTAACTTCAGCAAGAGGTAAAATTAAAGATATGAATACTCGTGTTGAAAATATGAAAAAGATACTTGCAAATACGCCAGTTGAAGCAAGTGTCTTAGTTGATAAAATGGATGCTTTACAAAAGGAAATTGACAAGGTTACAAAAGTAATTATTGGCGGATTTGGAGCTAAAAATACGGTTTTAAGTAGAATTAGATTTGCACTTTATACAACTTCTTCTGCACAAGTTGATATTACTGGAGCTCAAAAAGAACAGTTTAAACTTGCTGAAGATGCATTTAAAAATGAAGAAGGAGCTTTAAATAGTTTATTTAATGTAAAACTTCCTGCATTAGAAAAAGAATTTGAACAAGAGGGTGGAATTTTATTCAATAATCCACCTACTCGTAGAAATTATGAAGAGTAGTTAAAATAAAAAGGCAACCAAATTGGTTGCCTTTTTATTTACTTTTGAATAGATTTTAAATATAAATTTTCCACTTTTGTTCTTGCCCAAGGTGTTTTTCGTAAAAATTTAAGACAAGATTTTATGGTAGGATTACTTTTAAAACAATTTATTTTAATTGTTAAACTTAATTCTTCCCAACCATAAGCTGCTATTAAATATTGTAAAATCTCAGCCAATTTCACTCCGTGAAGAGGATTATTAGGTTGCTCTTTGTCTGTATTTTTTGAAATCATATAGATGGCTAAAATAAGATAATATTTAGAGCTTAAGTTTTAAATAACTAGAAATTATTTTTTATTACCTTTAACAAATATGATAAAAGACATAAAATTAGCAGTACTTATTGATGGTGATAACATTCCTTCAAAATATGTAAAGGAAATGATGGAGGAAATTGCAAAATATGGAACACCAACCATAAAACGTATTTATGGAGATTGGACCAAACCTCAATTATCTAAATGGAAAAATATTTTGCTTGAAAATGCCATAACACCAATACAGCAATATGCTTATACTGTTGGTAAAAATGCCACAGATTCAGCAATGATTATTGATGCGATGGACATTTTATATTCAGAAAAAGTAAATGGTTTTTGCTTAGTTTCATCAGATAGTGATTTTACAAAACTTGCTACACGACTTAGAGAAGAAGGCTTAGTAGTGTATGGTATTGGTGAAAAGAAAACTCCAAACCCTTTTATTGTTGCTTGTGATAAATTTATTTATTTAGAAATTTTAGAAACTGAAGACGATACTTCAACAGGAAAAGAAAAACCTAAAAAAGCCAATATTGATAAAATTACTCCTAAAGTGATTAAATTTCTAAGAAACTCCGTTGATGATGCAGCCGATGATGACGGTTGGGCTTTTATGGGTGATGTGGGTTCGCTTATTTTGAAAAAACAACCCAACTTTGATGCACGTAATTTTGGATTTCAAAAGTTAACGCCGCTATTCAAATCATTAAATCAGTTTGAAATTGAGCAAAGAGAAAAAACAAGTGGTCGTTTTAAATTAATTTATGTCCGAAATAAATAATACACTTTAAATTTAGCGCTACATTTTTTTAACCAAAACTTATACTATTTTCAATGAACGACTACGGATTTTTATCAATTCTTCCACCAATTATTGCCATTATTTTCGCATTAAGAACAAAACAAGTTTACATTGCTTTATTTTTTGGAATTTGGTTTTCTTGGATAATTATGAACGATTGGAATTTCTTAACTGGAACTTTAGCTGCTATTGAAGGAATGGTAAATGTTTTTAAATCTGAAGGAAATACTAGAACAATTATGTTTAGTGCTTTAGTTGGGGCATTACTTCTTTTTATTCAATATTCTAGAGGTGTTGAAGGATTTGTAAATAAATTAAATATATTGATTGCTTATTTTGAAAAAAAGAAAACCGGATATAGCAGGGTTATTATTCAGTTATTAGCAATGTTTACAGGAATTATTTTATTTGTTGAAACAAGTATTAGTTCACTAACAGTTGGAACTTTATACCGACCTATTTTTGATAAATTAAAAATACCAAGAGAAAAATTAGCATACATTGCTGATTCCAGCTCTGCACCAACTTCAATTCTTATTCCATTTAATGCTTGGGGAGCATTTATTATGGGCTTATTACTTACTCAAGGTATTGAGCATCCTTTTGCGACTTTAATATCTTCTATTAAATATAATTTTTATCCAATTATAGCTTTAATTATTTTAGGTATTGTAATAGTTTTTAAAAAAGATATTGGTCCAATGGCGAAAGCCGAAAAGCGAACAAAAGAAACGGGAGAATTAATGAATGCAGGTTCAAAACCTATGATTTCTGATACCGTTACATCGTATCCACCGAAAGAAGGAATTAAAGCGAAAGCCTATAACATGGTCATTCCTTTAGTGACTATGGTTTTAATGATGCCAATTAATTTAGCATACACAGGATGGAGCAATGTTGAAACATATAGTTCTTTTGGAAATCATTTTTCTCAAGCAATAGGTAAAGGTTCAGGCTCTTCGTCTGTTTTATATGCAGTGCTTACAGCTATTTTGGTTGCAATGATATTATACCGTTCACAAGGAATAATGAAAACGAAAGAAATGGTAGATTTAACACTAAAAGGAATCAGCGAATTAATGCCATTAGCATTATTGATGATGTTAGCATTTGCTATTGGCGAAGCTTGTAACCAATTAGGAACGGGGCAGTATATTGCGAATATTTCTAAAGATTGGCTTTCTCCAGAATTTTTACCAGCAGTTGTTTTTGTAATAAGTTCTTTTATTGCTTTTTCCACGGGTACTTCTTGGGGTACATTTGCAATTATGCTAGCAATTTCTTTACCAATGGCTACAATTCAAGGGGCAGATACCACTTTAGTTATTGCAGCAACATTGGGTGGAGGTGTTTTTGGGGATCATTGTTCACCTATTTCCGATACTTCGATAATATCTTCTATGGCATCAGCAAGTGACCATATAGACCATGTAAAAACACAATTACCTTATGCGTTAATAGGTGGTTTAATAACTACAATACTGTACGTTATTATGGGATTTTTAGTTTAGGGAGAGAATTAATTACGTTTTTTAGAATAAGGTCTCCATTTCTTTTTCTTATTAGTGTTTTCACTTTCTTTTGGTTCGTTTTCTGAACGACGCTTTAATTTTTTCTTTTGATTTTTTGAAGGACCTTTAGGAATTGGAGCATCTTCAATGCCATCATCAATAAATGGATGTTCTGAAATAACAGGAATTTGTTGATTAATTAATTTCTGAATATCTTTTAAATAGGCTTTTTCTTCAGCATTGCAAAAAGATAAGGCAATTCCGCTTGCTTTTGCTCTACCAGTTCTCCCAATTCTATGAACGTAGGTTTCAGAAATATTAGGTAAATCAAAATTTATGACCAATGATAATTCTTCAACATCTATTCCTCTAGCAGCAATATCTGTTGCAATTAAGACATTTAATTCACCTTTTTTAAAGTTCCCTAATGCACGTTGTCTTGCTCCCTGAGATTTATTTCCGTGAATAGCAGCAGATTTTATATTGGCTTTTGTTAAAACGCGAACAATTTTATCTGCTCCATGCTTTGTTCTTGAAAAAACAAGCACAGAAGAGTCTGGGTTGTTTTCTAAAATATGAATTAGTAATTTAGGTTTGTTAGGCTTGCTTACAAAATAAATAGCTTGTTCAACTTTTTCGGCAGTAGCTTGTTTTGGTTTTATAGTTACTTTTTGTGGATTTCCCAGAATTTTACCCGATAAATCTATAATAGCACTTGGCATGGTAGCTGAAAAGAAAAGCGATTGTCTTTTTACAGGCAATTTGGAAATTATTTTTTTAATATCATGAACAAAACCCATATCTAACATTTGATCAGCTTCATCTAATACAAAGTATTTTACATCTTTTAGCGATATAAACCCTTGTGAAATTAAATCTAACAAACGCCCTGGAGTTGCCACCAATATATCGGTTCCTTGGCGTAAAGCATTGGTTTGTGCAATTTGTTTCACACCTCCAAAAACTACAGTGTTTTTTAGACCAGTATATTTCCCATAGGAAGTTATATTTTCTGAAATTTGTATCGCCAATTCTCTTGTTGGAGTAACTATAAGCGATCTAATTTTTCGTTTACCGACATAGTCGTTTTTACTATTGTAAAGATGTTGTAAAATTGGAATTGTAAAAGCAGCAGTTTTACCAGTTCCAGTTTGTGCACAACCTAATAAATCTTTTCTATCTAATAAAATAGGAATAGATTGTGCTTGAATTGGTGTTGGGTGTGTGTAACCTTCATCTTGTAACGCTTTCAAGATTGGTTCTATAATTCCTAAGTCTGTAAATTTCATGTATTTTAAATAAGTGCGCAAAGGTAAGTGAATTGTTTGGATATTTAGTTTAGGCAATAAAATCAAAGAAAACACAATATTTTAAGTACTATAAATAGTATTGATAGATTGCTTACTTTTGCGCCTTAAAAAAATAATTGATGACTTATAAGTTAATTTGTACAGATATTGATGGCACACTTTTAAATAAAGATCGAGAATTATCTAAAATTACTATTAGTGAAGTACAAAGAATTGCTCCAATACCATTTGTGCTTATTTCGTCTCGTATGCCAAAAGCAATGCGTCATTTACAACAGCAATTTAACAATACAACTACACCAATAATTGCTTATAATGGAGGTTTAGTATTAGAGAATGATACTATTTTACACTCTACAGTAATTAGTAATCTAGTTTTAGAAGCCATTATTAATTTATGTTCAAAAACATTGATTCATTTAAGTTTGTATTATGCTGACGAATGGTATGTTCCTTCACTAGATTATTGGGCTAAAAGGGAAGCTAACAACACGAAAGTTAAGCCAGAAATTAAGCCTAGTTTAGAAGTTCTATCTCAATGGAAAAAAGAAAAAAAAGGAGCACATAAAATTATGTGTATGGGTGATGAAAGTGAAATAGGTGAGCTCTATAACTTATTAGAAAAAAACTATTCGAATGAAATTAAATTATATCGCTCAAAGTCAACATATATTGAAATTTCACATATAGCTATTTCTAAAAAAACAGCTATTGAAGTCATATTAAAAAACTCTTATTCAACTATTTTAATAAAAAATGTTGTTGCTTTTGGAGATAATTACAACGATATTGAAATGTTGAAAGCTGTAGGTTTAGGAGTTGCCGTATCTAATGCCAATGAAGAAGTACTTTCTATAGCAGATAAAATTACAGATTCAAATATTAATGATGGTGTTGCGAAAGCTATTCAAGAATTATTTTAAACTACCTTCTAATTCGATTCATCATATCCATAATGTGACCAGCAGCACTCATTTTTAAACGTAGTTTTTCTCAATATATATTGAGAGTATAGAAAATGTAGGTTAATATTTAGCAGAAATTTTAAGTGTTTTTTATCTCTTTTTCATCAGAAGAATCGTTTGTTTTAGAATCTTCAATAGCTTCACCTTTTAAATAATTTGACAATTGCATACCAGCCATATTAAATATTTCTTGTAATGGCGGAATAGCTTTATACATCCCTGAAATAAAATTAGAAGTTGAGGTTTTCCCATCTTTTCCTCCACCATTTTCCCAAACGGTAATTTTATCAATTTTAATATTTTTAATAGCTTCAGCTTGTGTTTTAACTAATTCAGGTAATTTATCAGCTACCAATAATAAAACAGCATCTTTAGCATCGTCGCCAGCTGCTTTTACAATTTGTTCTAAACCTAAAGCTTGTTTGGTTAAAATCTCATACATACCTTTTGCTTCTTTACGTTGTGCTCTGGCATACTATTATTCACTCAATTTATAAAAAAATACAACCGTTATTTTAAGCTGTATTTTAAAAACTTTGTTAAACCTTATTCTATAAGTAGTTAAATTGTATGAAATGTTACGATGTTGCATGAAATTTCGTGTAAATTTGCAGCTTAAATAAAAGAAAATTATGACAAATAAAATTGAAGTAAGCTGGAAAGGCCAAATGCTTTTTGAATCGGTAGCGCCTGAAGGAAATGTTATGATTGATGCTGATGAAGCTGTAAGTGGACAAGGAAAAGGTTTGCGACCAAAAGCTATGATGTTAAGTTCATTAGCTGGTTGTACAGCAATGGATGTGATATCTTTATTAAAAAAAATGCGAGCAGAAGTTGATGATTTTAAAATTGAAGTAGTTGCTAATTTAACTGATGAGCATCCAAAACATTATGATAAAGTTCATGTGATTTATCATTTTTATGGAAGTGATTTCAAAAAAGATAAAATAGAAAAATCGGTAAACCTTTCTGTTGAACGTTATTGCGGAGTTTTTGAGATGTTTCGTCAATTTTCTGATATTTCTCACGAAATAGTTTATACAGAGCAATAAAATAATTTACTTACTTTTGAGGAAAAAGCACTGCTATGCGTTGGAAATTAAAACAAGAACCAAATCCTCAAATAACTTTAGAATTAGCTCAGGAATTAGGAGTTGAACACACAATTTCTAAATTATTAGTAAATCGTGGAATAGAAACTTTTGAACAGGCAAAAGCATTTTTCAGACCTAATTTAAGCGATTTACACAATCCATATTTAATGAAAGATATGGATAAAGCAGTTGCAAGAATTGAAAAAGCAATTTCTGTAGGTGAAAATATACTTATTTATGGTGATTATGATGTTGATGGTACAACATCAGTTTCATTACTTTCTTCTTATTTAAAAAAACTTCAACCAAATATTGCAACGTATATTCCGGATAGATATGCTGAAGGTTATGGAATTTCTTACAAAGGAATAGATTTTGCAGAAGACAATGCTATTACATTAATTATAGCATTAGATTGTGGTATAAAAGCCATTGATAAAGTTAAGTACGCTAATCAAAAAAATATCGATTTTATTATTTGTGACCATCATCGACCAGGTGATGAAATTCCAGATGCAATTGCAGTTTTAGATCCAAAACGGTCAGATTGTGAATATCCCTATAAAGAATTATGTGGTTGCGGTGTTGGGTTCAAATTAATTCAGGCTTTAGCGAGTACTAGAAATCAAACTATTGATGATTTAGTTGAATATTTAGATTTAGTGGCTACTGCAATTGCCGCAGATATTGTTCCAATTACGGGTGAAAATAGAATATTGGCTTATTTTGGGTTACAAGTTATTAATGCAAATCCAAGAAATGGTATTAAAGCTTTGATTCAACAAGTAAAAAAAGAACAATTTACAATAACGGATGTTGTTTTTACTATTGCACCAAGAATTAATGCAGCAGGACGTATAAAACACGGAAATTATGCAGTAGAATTATTAACTGAAATGGATTTTGACACTGCGGTAAAATTTGCTTCAGAAATTGAACAAAATAATACAGATAGAAAAGAATTAGATAAAACCATCACTATTGAAGCATTGCAACAAATTGAAAAAAACAAGGAAGAACACAACTTTTCAACGGTTGTTTATGCCGAAAATTGGCATAAAGGTGTTATTGGTATTGTGGCTTCAAGGTTAATTGAAACGTATTACAAACCAACCTTAGTTTTTACAAAAAGTGGTGAAAAATTAGCAGCTTCGGCACGCTCTGTTAAAGGGTTTGATGTCTATGAAGCTTTAGAACAATGTGCTGAATTTATTGAGCAATTTGGAGGACATAAATATGCTGCGGGTTTAACTCTGAAAGAAGAAAATTATAAAAATTTTAAATTAAAGTTTGAAGAAGTTGTAAAAAACACGCTACCCGAAGAACTTAGAATACCTGAAATTACTATTGATGCTGAAATCAATTTATCTGAAGTAAATCCCAAATTTTATAGAATTATAAAACAATTAGAACCTTTTGGGCCACAAAATATGAAGCCTGTATTTATGGCTAGCGGGTTACGAGATAATGGTTATGGTAAAAAGGTAGGAGAAGATAAAACTCATTTAAAACTAAATATTATTGAAGGAGCCAATCAAAAAACATACAACGCCATTGGTTTTAGTATGGGAGATAAACATCAGTTAACCGCTAACGGAAATTCTTTTAAAGCTACTTTTAATATTGATGAAAATCATTGGAATGGAAACACAAGTATCCAGTTGTTGTTAAAAGATATTCAAGAGGAATAATAAAATTATTAAAATAAATAAGTCACACTGAGCTTGTCGAAGTGTAAATTGAAAGGCTTTGTTAAATTATAACACTAATTTTCCTTTATCAAATACATATAAACTGGATAATGATCACTGTAACCACCAATAAAATTACTTCCCGCAAAACTTCTATAAGGATATCCTTTGTATTTTCCAGTTTGTGTAGTTAAATATTGAGGGTTAAAAACGTTTACTTTATACATTTTATAAGTTGAATAATCCTTCGTAGTAGTTAGTAAAGGAGACGTAAACATAATTTGATCAAAGAGGTTAATATTATCTCTATATACTAACGTGTTTTGTCCGCGTCTAAACATATCTTCCATTGGATTGTAAATATCTCCTTCTTTTACATTCGCTTTTATAGCTTTTGTTTTTAGAACAGTTTTTAAGCTAGAATTTGTTGGGTCATCATTTAAATCGCCTATAATAATAACTTTTGGATTTGGGTCGCTCAATTTTATTTTTTCAATAATTTGTGTATTTAAATAAGCTGCTTTTTCTCTAAATGACCTACTTTTTTGTTCACCACCTCTTCTAGATGGCCAATGATTTACTATCACATGAATTAATTCATCGTCTAAATAACCCGAAACTAATAATTGATCTCTTGTATAGATTCGCATCCC
>Ga0208647_1000552_pt1 | contig 10108 bp, 14 predicted proteins | sample AntAceMetag02UKA_FD_184765 | JGI IMG/M metagenome (GOLD analysis project Ga0208647, IMG submission 184765) | Saline lake microbial communities from Ace Lake, Antarctica - Antarctic Ace Lake Metagenome 02UKA (SPAdes) (version 2) | ecosystem: Environmental > Aquatic > Non-marine Saline and... | reverse complement strand
GCTTCTCGGCCAAAAAATGTCATTTTTTCAGTAGACATAATAATGTCTCCTTATTTTTAATAATCATTAACATTATTAGTAACACAAAGAACGACTCTTAGTATTACTATTGTTAATATTTATATATAAAATCTAAGAATATCATCAAAAAGAAAAACTAAAAAAGAGTAAAAATCCTACCGAAGTAGGATCAACCAGTTTTATTTTATAACGTCGTGGTTCGGACGTTAGAGATACTACAACTCGTCACAGCTCCCGAAGGAGCGGACATTTCGCATTTTATCTTCATATTTTGCTTCCGGAGAGTATGTCCATGGGAGAGCACACTCTCCCGGAACCTTCAACTCTACAAAACTATACTCGGGACGATTAGTCCCAGAGTATGTCCTACGGGCGGATGCCCGTGAATCATACTCTTCGACAAAGTTATTATTTCTGTCGTAAACATCACACGGGCCCGAAAAAACTATTCCGGTCCCGACCACTGTCTCATTCCCCGAAAGGAATATGATATCCCGAATACCTTCTCGACCATGTGCTTGGAGGAAATCCTCCAGATAATTGCCAGTCATATAACTTCTATCCGCAGCCAACATTACTTGGGCTGCATCTTTAGCCGTATCTGACATCGCGTCATATTCTGTGCTATACTTTTTAACTTGATGTAATTTATTAAAATTCATAATAAGTCTCCTTTAATAACATGATGAGAAACCGAATGTTTCTCGTATTTATAATATTTATATATAAAATTTAAGAATATCATCAAAAAATAACCTTTTTCTGCCCACATAAAAATCAACAAATATAACCAGAAAAAGATTATTTTTAAAATAAAAAATGTGCTCATAAAGAGCACACAGTTTTCAATTAAGCATTTTTCATCTTTTTGACTCCATAAAAATCTATTGAGTCTGCTCGGGGTTTATTGAATACATTAGGAGTAGTTTTTAGAGCCATGCTGCGATAAACATAAACAGCAATAAACTGTTCGTTAAATTTTTCGATTTTGATTTCTTCAACATCATGGAATGTCATTGGTCGATCCATTGCAGGTAACCCATTACCAAAATGTGGTGTCTTTTTCGGTGTAGTTTTCAAATTTTAACTCCAATATGTATAGCACATAGGTTTAAGATCAAGAATATATTTATCGTCAGTAAATATGTTTAACCATTTACAAAACAACACTATTTCTTTTGGAATAATAGGAATTATTTCAGTAAAAATATCTTTAATGTTTTTTAGTTTTAATTCTTTTTGAATCTCTGTACCATACCGAATATGTATACCATACCGAATATGTAATTGAAGATCGTTATTATCAACAAGTTTATCTAACAACGTCAAATAAGTTGTGTACATTTCTCTTTGAATATGGGTTAATGTTTCTCCAGTGCTTTTACAAATATACATTCCATTATACGGGAATATACTATGTTTGATAATTTCAACATGAGATTTTTGCCCGTGTACTTGTGATTCAACAGTATAGTCAATAATATCATCATACCTATACCAATTTTCATGATGAGTAACCATAAACACATTAGTGTCTTCTTCAAACTCTTTGTCGCTATATGTAATGAAATTATTAACTTTCCAATCAGAAAAACTTCTCTCAGCTAACATATAATCAATTTTAGAAAGATTCTGTTTTAAATACATTAGATATGATTTATGATCTTTTCTTGAAAGCTTACTAATAATATTATTAATATCTTTGTTAAATCTTGGATCGACTATTTGATTTTCTTCATTAAAATCGACATAAACTAATCCATACCCAAGTACTTTATTGACTCGTATTCCCATAGTTTGATTCTCCTTTTAGTTTCTAAATTCGTCAATTAAAATCAATATTATTGAAATTATCAATACAACACATAAAAATTTAATATAATTGTTATCCATTAGTTATCTCTTATAGTACTCCAGTCATATATCTTTGTAACCACCCAAGCAATTAACAAAATAATTCCAGTCCAAAATATCCATTTAGAAAATTCACAAATTGAAATCATGATTCCCATTTGATAGATTTTTGAGATGTATAAACTCATAAGTGCAAACACAATCATTACAACAAATAAATATATTAATATTTTAAATGTTAAAAATAATCCACTGACAATCTGTTTGAATTTAGATCTATTAGGGTCTTTTAATTTAAAAAAGTTCTTTCTTTTACGAAGTTGCATTTAGATTCTCCTTTTAAAAACAAAATATAAATTACTTGTTAATTTTCATTACCACCCTCTCTTGACGGGTATTAACCGTTTCATATATTAATCGTTTATTTTGATTTGCTAATTCTTCTCCACATTCAAGGCAAATATCGTAACCTAATTCTTTTCTCTTTATGTTGAATTGTTCTCCACACAGCTCACAGATTGGTTTCATTTTTAATAATATCCTCAAAAAATTAAAAGTAGTTTCAATGATCGTCAAATCTTTTTTTATGTTATTATTATTTATATATGAAATTCGTAATTATCAAATAATATTATTCACAAAAGTTGCTTAACACTCAAAAATATATCATCAGAACTAAATATTATACTTTCGTTAATTGATTTCATTTTGGCCTCGGCGGATTATTGATTCTATTTAGATTCTAGCATACTATTCAATTTATCCAAGTTTTCAAGAACTTCCGATTCAGTTAACTTTTCTTTTTTCTTCTGTGTAGGCTCAGGAGGAGCAGATTTCGCTTTCTCAGCGTTAACAATAGTTTTTTCTTTTTCTTTCTCTAACTCCAAATTTACTTTATTCTGAATTTTTTTATTTGCGTATTCTTGGTCCTGTTTCAATATTTCATTCTTAGATTTTTCAACCTCTTCTTTTTGTTTTTCTTTAGCAGCTTCTTCATCAGCTTTTTGAGCTACTTCTTCATCAGCTTGCAATTCTTCTTCCGCATCCTGTAGTTCGTCATCATCTTGTTTTTCTTGCATTCGTTTAGCATTTGAATTAACACCAATTGCATATGCAAATTTCTGTTGTTTTGTGTTAAGCCTATCAATATTCTGAAAATTCTTTGAATTTGAAATCATTATTATTCTCCATTAAATAAATTTAAATATTAATTATATTTTTTAAATTGACTATTTTAGTCGGATTATTCCAATTGTTTAAATAGTTTATTGAGTTTTTTGTTGTGTTAAACAGTCTAATATCAGAACCTTCCATAAACCCTACATCAAAATCACTACTACATATTTCAAAAATTGGTTGCTTTAAAAATAAAAAATCAATATCCACATATAAAATTGGGATATGATACTTCAGAAGAGTTTCTAGAATGATTTTTGGAAATACATTATCAATGTCAATATCATCAGATATACATTTGATATCGTATTTACACCCCAACAGATCTAATCTATATTTCAACAAATTTATTTTTTCTATATTTTTAATAGTTGAACATGAACATACAATATAATCATCTGAAATGAATTTTATTTGATTAATTAATTTAATATATTCTTCACTAAAAGTATGTTTAGAATTATTAATAACTACTTCTTCAAATTCACCAAATACTGGAGTATTAATTAAATCATTGGTTTTTAATTTTTCTTTTATTTTTTCAAAATAAGAATTTCTTAATTTTGACCCCATACCTGTATCCGGTCTTGTTGTTAATTGGTTATTATGAACTCTTCGATATATATAATTTTTACCACTTAATTGAAACCAAACACATCTATCTTTTTGTAGACGACTAATAAAATCATGATCCGCCCCACAAATCCAATTATCATATCCACCATATTTAAATAATATATCTTTATCGACAAAACTAGGACCATATGTATATTTAAGATTGTTATGATGGAGATATTGGAATCGAATTAATTCTTTATTTGATTCAAAACAATCTTTAATTAAATCGGGATGCATTAAATCGTCAGAATCAAAAAATAATAAATTTTTATATTTTGCAACTTTATACGCAAGAGTATTACGAATTACATAAGGTCCATAATGAATTGTAAAATAATGTATTTTAGTATTTCCTTTCGGACAAATTGCAGATTTTGTATCTTCACAATTATCAACCCCAATTAATATTTCCCATTTATTATCTTTGTTTTTAAACCAAGACTGATCGTATATACTTTGTAAACAATCATTAATCCATTTATCCGCTTTCCAAGCAGGAATAATTATAGAAACTTCATTATTCAATAATTTATCATTGTTTTTAAAATCAGGTGTTTTTAATGGGTTTTTATTTCTGACTATGGGATTCATTTTTGAATCTCCATTACCATTATGATAGGCTAATGAATGTGTTAACTTGTACGTTAATAAACTATTAACATTAATGAGTTCAGTGATTTGATACCAAACTCCAGAACTTAGAAGTGGATTTAGATCCCAACGAGATTTAGGGATTGGTTCAAGTTTAAAATCTATTTCTTTTAAAAAATTAAAATCAAAAATTGCCCCACCATCTATTCCATGATCGTATCCCCACCAATTTTTTTTACCATTTTTATCTAGAGTATTATTATGATAATGTATTGCAATATATTTATTATCTATTTTTTTACTTTTAAAATATTCTGCCATTAAATTATCAATAAAATTATCACACAAAATAAAATCATCATCGATTTGAATAACTGAATAAGAAGTGTATTTAGACACTTCGTCAAATAATATATTAATAGTTTTCCAATAATTAAATTTACCATTGTTTATTTCTGACGAGAGATAAATAATATCGGTATATTTTTTTGGTAAATTTACATAGTTAATATCTGTAGAACCATCGTTATAGACAATCACTTTAAATTTAAATTTAGTATTTTGTTCGTATAATTGAGTTAATAATCCATCTAATTTTTCAAATCGATTAAATGAAGGAATTATTATAATTGTGTCATAATCAGTATTTTTTATCTTTTTATAATTTTTTTCAAATTTAGTTATATCCACGTAAACCCCTTATTTAATGTATACTCCAAATATATGTTGGTGTGGCGTTAAACCTTTGACTAATTGAAATATATCCTAACGGTAATAGTATATTATTAATTTGATCAAATTCAAATTCCGTTGCTGCTTCACAAATAATAATAGGAGTATTCTTTTTTATAATCTCAATTGCACCTCTAAGTACTTTAGGTTCACTACTTTCTGCGTCTATTTTAATTAGAACAACATTTTCATTGTGAGGAATAATATTATCTAAAGAATTAGCACTAACAATATTGGTGTTATCTATATTAGTATGATCAATTTCAATTACTTTTGATATACCCATATTATCAAAAGTATCATATCTTATTAATTTTAAATTAGTTTTACGATCCCAAGCAGCAGTATTATATAATTTATACTTTTTGTTTTTATTATTTATTTTTAAATTTTTTTCTAATATTTTATAACAAATTTCTTCAGGCTCAAAAACAAATAATTTTGTCGAATTACAATGGTTTAAAAAATATAAACTATGATTACCGATATTCCCACCAATATCAATATATGCTCCATTTAAATTTAAATCTCGTATATGTTCTAATAATTTTATTTCATACCATGGCACTTGTTTAAATATATGTTCATCTTGACGGCCATGAAATTTATATTCAATATCTTCATAATTAAATTCTTTTGTTATTATATTATTCATTGTTTTTTCTCTTTTGTATCAACAAAATGTTTATTATAGAATTCTGTTTGTATTTGATCGTTATGTTTATATTTATCAAAAACATAATTATCATCAACATCTTTTTTCTTATGTTGTAAATCTCCTTGTTGATGTGCTAACACAAATCTCCGAATACCTTTTTTCTTTGCAAAATAACTAACATACAAATCATCCATTGGTATTGCTCCACAAGAATCATACCAAGTATCAAGGTCATCATAAAAATTTCGTTTAAATAATAGACAACCATTACCAGTAATATCAACTTCAACATCTTCTTCAACTGTTGCAGAATGACTAAATACATATAATGGCTGTTTATAATAACTATCAAGAATCCCTTTTATTAAAATGCGACCATGCATAGAAACCATAGAATTATATTTTTCACATCCCACAATCAATATATTAAGATAATTTGGAGGATATATTAAATCATCATCTGCTAAACAAATATAATAATTATCTCCTTTATTTATAAATCTAAGTTTTTCATTACTTGTTTTTTCATTATTTGTTCTGTGTAAAATAATTCTCGAGTCTTTTAATTCTTTATTAATATACTCCCATTGAGTTTCTGTATAATTATTACAAGAGATTGTAATAGATCCTACTTCAGGATTTAATATTAAAGAATTAACTGTTTTAACAATATGACCTTGTCTCCATAAAGAAGCCATGTATACATCTACTAATTTATCCACTTACTTATACTCCAATATTGAATTGTTTGCTGAAAAAACTGCTTTGAACCATGTATTAATATATTTACGAATATTAAGGATCTGTAATCTATTTTCATATTCTTTAAATGTTTGATCTAAACTTCTGTGAGCTAATGTTAATGTTCCAGATTTATTTATTTTGTCTCGATATGTTAAAAATCTAATTGTAGTGTCCTTATATTTGTAAATGTGAATTGCATCTGTGACTGGATGTGGACGTTCTGGAGTATATACCAATCCAACATCAAATTGCTGTTTTATTAAGTCACAGATATATTTAGTTGGGTCACTATTGATTATACTGTCCACATCCATCCAAATTAGAGTTGTTTTATGTTTTAATAATTTATCTAAAATAAACTGTGATTTAAACAAACAATTTTCTACTTTAGTATCATAGTGAAAGTCTAAAAAATCAATTTCATAGTTTAAATTGTATAACGACAATTGTTTGTTTAGATTTTCACCATATTCAATATATTTTGGTGAGTTTGTACAGAATGAAACTATTATATAATCCATATTTTTGGCCTCGGCGGATTTGTGATTCGGTTAAAGTTTTAGTTAAAATTCATAATTAAACATAGTTAAGTCTTTCTTAAATTTTGTTTCAACTAATTTTCTAGTCTGATTTGAATAATGTTTTCGATAAGATTTATTATCTAATGAGCTTGTTGAATTCAGTTTCTTCTTTGGTAGATCATGTAGATTCATATTGTTTCGCAATAATATTAAATCTTGTACATCTTTCCAATCTGAAAATAGTGTTTCAAATTTCAATATTTTATCGGTTATCAATTCTCCATTAGGATAAGTAATAAAATTATGTTGTGGAATAAAATGTCCATCAAGTTGTTTATCTGGAGTTAAACAAATATGTTTGATAAATTGTTCAAAATTACATGCTTGAACAAAACCAAATCTTCGTCGTCTTCCATTTGATACTGTTAATTTACGAATTTTGTCATTCCATCCAGAGAATAGTCTAGAAAATGGGTTTCGCACTACACTTATTCGTAGACAACGTTTTACAGAATCATTATTTAAATGATACAGCTCATCATTATCAATAAAATTAAAAAGAGAAATTGTCGATCCATGAAAACTATCTATACGTTTAACGTTATCGACAATATAGTCCTTATCAATAAATGTTTTAATTAATGAACATTTAATCGATGTATTAGCATTCTTTGGGATTAATGTAAATACCAGATCATACTCCTCAAAGTATGAATGATAGATTTGGTTCCCCGTCATCATGACCATGTACATTCTCCTTATTGTGATTAAATAAAAAATAATGTCCAAATTGGGACATTATTTTTGTTGTTAGATTTCAATTTCTCCATCAAATATTGCACCTAGTTTGATTAAGATTTTTGTTAGTAATTTTCTGTGACAAAAACTGGTTGAATTGCAATAACAAACGAATACATATCTACTACTATTTAATACATCAGTCCATTTTTGTTTATTGTTTCGATATGACTGTCGCATTTGAATGTAGTATTCTGTTGTATACTCTTCTTCGGTCATTAGATGGGTTTTATAGGCAAAGACTATTTTTTGTGACGGTCTGAATAATCTTCCAATATGGGATTTTGTTTTGTATGTAATGTCTATTCGATGGCTATCCGAGTATCTGAACTAACTTGTGTTAAAATTGATATGATTTATTCTCCTTTATGATTATTGTTAAAAATGAGAAGAAACACATGACTAGTGCAAGCACTAGTCATGTGTTTAACAACACAACTTCTACCATGATATAAATATCACTAGAAGAGGACGGATAAATAATAAATCATTTATCTATCCCGGAGAGAAAACAAGTTTCTCTACTTATAATATTTATATATTCGATGAGTCGAATATTAACTAATTATCAAATAGAAAACATAAAGAAATACAAAACTAGTGCAAGCACCAGCAATGTATTTAAACAACACCAACTCACACCGTAGTCGAAACTACTGTGAGAGGAAAAATAACTAATAAATTAATTATCCTTCCTGGAGAAAAACTTACGTCTTTCTATTTATGTAATTTATATATTCATTTTGAGAATACACAAAAAATCGCAATAAATACAAGAATTAGCGTGAAAAACACGATAATTCGTAGAAATTGTGAACAATGTAAACATCGTCGATATCATGAGCATCGACCGATATTCACACCCCCAGTTTGCTATCTGCTGGAGATAGAGAAAAGAGCAAACCTTCCCTCCATTACACTAATAATTTATATATTAAATCGTTGATTATTAACTTAATTTTGAGGAGATTTTAGTTAATAACCATAACAATTATTTTATAACATCAGATTGAAATATAATTGTTATGTGTAAGTATATCTTAATTTATTTTCTTGGTTTAGTTTTTCTTCGATTATGTTTAATTTTTTGTTTTTGTTCATCGGATAATAAATCATATATATGTTTCCAACGTTTGCTAGTCGAAATCAAACTTATAGATTGTTGAGAAATATTATATTGTTCAATTAACTCTGAGTCCACAATATTATCAATCAACTTATATAAAATTTCTTTAACAATATTAGAATTTAATTTAGATCCTCCAGTATTATTTTCACCTTTAGCTTGTCTATTTCTATCCGATCGATCGTCCATATTTTCTTGGTGAGTGCCTTGAATCAAATGATATGGATTCACACACCCCGGATTATCGCACGAATGTCTTATACTTAATCCTTCAGTAATCTCCCCTTTGAACAACATAAAACTAAATTTATGGGCGAAATCTGTTCTATAAAATCCAAATTTCCCATACCCCTGTTTATTTTTGTAAGCTGTCCAATTCCAACACGAATCAACTAGATTTTCTGGGAAATCAATCTTCTCCCAAAACCGATTGATTATTTTTTGATTGATTCCATTCGCTAAACAAAATTCAGAATTAAACGGTGGTATCTGTTGTTGCCTAATCTCTGCATCAGTCATAATTTTTTGTGCTTTAACAACTTCATCATTTTTCATAATAATATCCTCTCGTAAAGATTTAAACACACTAAGATTTAATAGAAGGTAAGAAAGTTTTTAATTGTACGAGCAATTAAAAAAATTCAAGAACCGTCGTCCCTGTCCCTATCTATCAAACCAAACAATTATTCAGCTAAAAATTAACCAAATAAAAATAAAATAAGCTTTTACTATAATTATTTATATATAAGATATGATAAACTTACAAAATTAAATAAAAAATTAATTAAAAAATATAAAATCAATTAAAGAATAAACTTCAAAATAATAATATATTCGTTAAGACGCCATTTGCTTAACTAACAGAGAATAGCGTAAACCCTCTACATATCTTAATAATTTATATATCAAATATAAGAAAAACATAAAATCTAAACAAATACAATAGGAAGACCAACGTAATAAATCACATTGACCTTCCTATTGCATTTAAATAGGAGACACCCGCTGAATGATGTAAACATCACCACGGGAGGGAGCCGAAGCTCCCTATAGGAAACGTAATAAATTACGTTCTTATTAATAATATTTCTATATCAAATAAAAGAATACACAAAATCATCTAACAAAATTAACAACATAAAATAACAAACAAAATATATGCTCCAGCTCGCCCCATCCGTCCTCAAAGAACCTTCAATATTAATCGTCTCATCCATCTCAATTAGCAAATGTTATCCAAAAATCAAATAATCAAATTAAAAGAATACC
>Ga0208647_1000551_pt1 | contig 10119 bp, 15 predicted proteins | sample AntAceMetag02UKA_FD_184765 | JGI IMG/M metagenome (GOLD analysis project Ga0208647, IMG submission 184765) | Saline lake microbial communities from Ace Lake, Antarctica - Antarctic Ace Lake Metagenome 02UKA (SPAdes) (version 2) | ecosystem: Environmental > Aquatic > Non-marine Saline and... | reverse complement strand
AAACAGGCAGGCTCTAAGAAGCCGCCGCGCGAAAGAACGAAGGAAGAGATAGAGAGGCAGTTGCTCAAGAAGTGGACGGGAAGAGGTGACTGATGACTGAGAAACACGCAGGCGGTAGGCCGAGGAAGTACAAGACGGTTGCAGAGATGTCCGTAGCGATTGACGATTACTTCGATGAGACAGCGTTCGACAAGATTACGATCACCGGACTTGCGTTGTATCTTGGGTTCACTTCACGCGCAGACCTCATCAATTACGAGGGATATAGTGAAGAGTTTCACTACACGATAAAAAAGGCCAAGCTATTCGTAGAGAACGCATACGAGCAGGATCTCCGCAGCAAGGGCGGTTCAGGGCCTATCTTCGCACTCAAGAACTTTGATTGGAAAGACAAGCACGACGTGAAACACGAAGGCGGAATCAATATCGTGTACTTGGATAAGGCGCACAAGGATTTGTAGCAGAAATGAGGATGCGGATGCTGTCTGAAGAAAGTGCGGTTGCCAACGCTTACGGATTACTGAGGTGGAATGGAACAGCATAGCACATTCGACTACACGCCCAAGCAACAAGAGGCCATCAACATCCTCATGGGCGACGCAAGGCACATCCTGCTTTACGGTGGAGGGCGTAGCGGCAAGAGCATTGTCCTGCTCTACTCGCTTATGTACCGTGCAAGCAAGGTGAAGTCGCGGCATCTTATCCTTCGTAGGTACTTCGCACACGCTAAGCGTGCCATCTGGAAGGACTCGCTGCCGAAGATGTTCAAGCTGGCTGCACCTGATATGGAAGTCGAGTGGAACAACAGCGATTACTTCCTCACATTCCCGAACGGCTCAGAGATCTGGATCGGTGGGTTAGACGACGATGAACGCGCAGACAGAGTTCTCGGAACGGAATACTCGACCATACTGTTTAATGAGACATCGGACATCATGCACGGATCAGTCGAAACAGCTCTATCACGCCTAGCTGAGAAGTCAGGCCTAGTCAACCGAGCATACTACGATGAGAATCCGCCTCACAAGGCACACTGGACGCACAGACAGTTCATCGAGAAGATCAACCCAGTAGACAAGACGCCGCTTGCCAATCCTGAGCTGTACGCTTCACTGTTGATGAACCCGATAGACAACGAGGCGAACATCTCGCCGGAATACATGCAGGTGCTTCAAGGCTTCTCTAAACGCAAGCGTGAGCGGTTTATGCTCGGCATGTGGCAGGATGACGACGATAGGGCACTGTGGAAGTATGACGACATCAAACGCTCGGTAGAGAAGTTCGATTACGATCGGATAGTGGTAGCGATAGATCCAGCGGTGACGGCTAAGGACAACTCCGATCAGACAGGTATCATCGTTGCGGGTAAGCTGGGGAATCAGTTCCACGTCCTAGACGATCTCAGCGGGAAGTACTCGCCGAAGGAGTGGGCTAACAAGGCAGTGAGCGCCTACTTCCGGTGGCACGCTGACAGGATAATCGGCGAGGTGAACAACGGCGGCGACATGATCGAATCTACTATACGCCAGGTGAACGATAGTGTAAGCTACAGGGAAGTGAGAGCTACCAGAGGCAAGGTGCTGAGGGCTGAGCCTATCGCAGCGCTGTATGAGCAGGGACGCGGCTATCATCACGGATCGTTCCACGAGCTAGAGGATCAGATGACAACGCCGATGGATGAGCTAGAGCACGATGACGCCATCGACGCGATGGTCTGGGCAGCAACCGACCTTATGCTTGGAGAGTCAGGCGGACGCGCTGAAATGATTGATTGGTGAGGAGGTAGGATTGCCGATACTACGAGACAACATCCTCGTACTAGACGACATGGTTAAGGCGTTCGACGTTGAGCAGCCATCACGAGGCTCAGAGACAACCGCGTTTATCAAGCGATGGCGACGTAAGGAACTAGAGCAGCCACACGGTGGCGGGAGTCATAAGTCATTGGCGGTGAACGGGATCAACGCCGCGCAGATTGAGACGATCAGGAATAGCAAGAAGTTTCGAGACGCGCCGAAGTTGGGAGGTAGTCGTGAATAGAGAAGAAGTGATGGCGATGACGGATAATGAGTTAGATGTGAACGCAGCTATATTGATGGGGTGGAAGCCTGGCTATCATCGAGGAGAGCCGTGTTGGATGCAACCAGACTATGACGTGCCAGTTGATTCAGTGCCGTACTACACAAGCAATATCGCAGACGCGTGGGAGCTGATGGGGCCAATGATGCAAAGAATATCGACGTTGCAGATGATGACGATTGATGGTAATAGCTTGTCAATTTGCGGGTGGATATTCGATGAAGACGGAGTAACCGTTGGAGTGCTTGAGGCTATTCACGATGACACAGCGCCAAGAGCGATCACACGAGCGTTCATACTTGCTATGTCTACCAAATCTATATAGATCACATATCTATTGTAACAACGCCCAACAAGTGGTACTCTTACCAAACGAGCGAGATAACCGGACTTCGCTCAATGAGGGTGAGATATGGGGCGCTTCAAGAACATCGTCCTAGACTGGGCAAGCGATGGGGGCCGCGTGGCCTTTGCTCATTTATTGGCTCCAGAAACCCGCTCGCAAGAGATCAAGACAACGTCTTCGCTCCAGTATGGCGTTGAGAAGTGGACGGACTGGAATACGAAGAAGGCAGTGCTAGAGGGCTACGAGTCTCACTGGCTCGTGTATCGGTTGTTCACAGCTAGAGCAGACGCTCAGGTATCTATCCCTATCTACGCCAAAGACATATCTACCAAGGATGTCGTATCTGATACGCATCCAGTGGCTAAGATGCTTGGCAACCCTAACCCTAAGATCTCAATGGACGAACTGAAGTTCAGGATAGAGCTGTTTCTGTGCGTGGCCGGCGATGGCTATTGGTATATCAACGAGGTAGGCGACAGCATCCGGCTAGATCCTCTGAGATCGGATAGGGTGTCGATTAAAGCCTATCGCGATAAGCTAGTCTACTTCTACACGCTACCCGGCGAGAAACCCGTACCATTCGATGAAGAAGAGATCGTCCACTTCAAGAACTACAGCCCGTCGAATGATCTATTCGGGATGCCGGTGCTGAGAGCGAACGCTAAACTCGTGGACACTGGCAACGCCTATACTGACTTCAACTACAACGCGATGAAGAATGGCATGTGGCCGAGCGGTGTGCTTGCTACTGAGAAGCTAGAGACAGAGCAGTACAACCGGCTCATGAAGCAGATCAAGGAAACGAAGGAAGGCCCGGCGAACGCTCGACGCTTGCTAGTCATTGAGGATGGCAAGTCGTGGACGCCTACCACGCCTACGCCTGCTGAGATGGACTTCATGGGCGGGACTACTCTCACGAATCAGGAGCTATGCACAGGCAGTGGAGTATTCGCTGAGTCCATAGGATTGATCCCAGCTAAGTTCGAGAACATGCGGGCGTCAGAGGTTGCGACTTATAACTCCACGTACATTCCAGCTATGAGGAAATTCATAGCTACATTAAATATCCAGCTTGCTCCTCATTTCGACGGGATCTATTTTGAAGCTGATCTGTCAGGCACGCCGCCTATGGTTGATAAGCGCAAGGCGAACGCAGATGAAAGTAAGAAGTATTTCGACATGGGCATCTCTACGAGGGCAATCAACGAACGACTAGGATTGGGCTTTGATGAGGCTGACTGCCCAGACGTTGGAGTCCTGCCAGTCGCACTACTTCCAGTTGGCACTACGCGAGAAACTGAACGATCAACAGCAACGGAACTCATGAGGCTGCCACGTAATGAACGCGCACGCATCCTTGAGTTATCTGCGAGGTCTGCGGAGTCTGACGCCTTATACCGCTCAGTGGATCGTAAGCGCCAAGGATGGGAGCGTGGGGTGGCAGACAAGATCAGCTCTCTGTTTACGGTGGAGTCGTCAGCGGTGGTCAAAGCTGTCACAAATGGACGGAAAGATACCGACGCGGCTATTGAATCGCAGCGCGGCGCGTGGATAAAGACACTCACCGCCGTATACAGAGCAGTCATTGAGGACTTCGGCCAGGAGACGTATGACGAACTGACGAAGCGAACGATCGGAGGCATGGAGTCACGCGAGTACGATCCGTGGGATGACGAGATTAAGAAGTACGTGAATGCACAAGTCGCCTCTCAGATCGACTACATCCAAGAGACGACGAAGAAGAAGATACGCGCTATCGTGCTTGAAGGTATCAAGGACGGCTCTAGCAACGTACAGATAGCCAAGAGCATCAGGGGCGTCTACAACGGATGGGAAGCAGGCACAGACGTATACAGGGCAATGATGATCGCACGTACTGAGGTTCACCAAGCGTCAGGCACAGCGATGCACAACGGCGCGAAGCAGTCAGGCGTGGCGAAAGAGAAGGCATGGAGCGATGCCGGTGACAATCGAGTTAGAGATGCGCACGTTGCTAACAGCGGCGAGGGATTTATTGCATTTGATGACGTGTTTCAAGATGGCGCTCAGTTTGCCGGTGACGGTACAGACGATGTTAACTGTAGGTGCGCAATGCTCTACAGGAGCGGACGATGAACTATCTGAACCTGCAAGTCGCGAAGAAGAAGGCCAGACGCCAAGCACGCTGGATTGATGTCTTGGCAACTGAGCCGTGGTGTGTTGGGTCTGAGTACGAGAAGAAGCTACGGCGAACACGAGTTCCTTGCTCGTGCTATATATGCGGCAATCCACGGCGACATGCTAAAGGTAAAGACAGGCTGACGCTTGCTGATAAACGACAGAACGATATAGCGCGGAATCAAATCGACAGCGCACTAGGGCAGGCGGGATAGATGAATCACAGCGAAGCAGAGCAGATAAAGACGTGGCGATGCGGAACTGATGGGAGCGCGTGCTGCTCGTGGCGAACTATCGCTAAAAAGGCATCTGAGTTGTGGCCTGAGAAGGATATATGTTCTGGGAATCAAATCTTCGGGATGAAGCTATGCGAAGAGGCAAGCGCGATTCTTGGCGAGGACATAGACAAATAGGAGTAGGTGATAGATATGGCTGACACAGTAATTACAGCGACGATGACACATCCCGGCCCGACTGGGTTGAGGGATTCGATGGCTCCTGCTCTTGTGACTGGGACGTATGAGGCGAACGATACCGACTATCATGCGATGATCTTCAACACGATGGGCAAGCGATACATCACATACTGCGTAGACAATCCAAGTGACAAAGACGTAACGGTGACGATCTACGGCGCGCCTGCTATCACATCTGTGGTAGGAGATCCTGGCGTATTTCTGATCGGAACGTCGGTTACGTCTTCGTCGACAAGCTACGAGGAGGCAACGACTGATGAGGGTGCGATGTTCTTCATCATACGATGCACGTCTGCGGCTGCCTCTGCGACTGGTACTACTGTCACAGTGCACGCGCACTTAATGCAGTAGGGGGACTTATGCCATTCGACCAGACAGACGTTAAGGAAGAGGGATTTAGGGTTATTGAAGATAGGACAGCAGGGGCGCACGTTGCCACATACATACGATTCGTTCACACATGCGCTGATACAGGAACCGGCGAGCTTCACTGGCACGCGAAATGGGAACCAGTAGGCGAAGGATTCCTAGCAGCAGCATAGGGAGAAACATGACACAGCCAGAACGAGCATTCGAGGTAAGGGTCGCGGAGGACGATGGCGAGCCAGGGCGAATCGAAGGACTTGCCTCTGTGTTCGGTGTGGAAGATTCTCACGAAACCATATTCGACGCGAGATCATTTAAGAAGACGCTGAAGGAACGCAAGGGCAGAGCGCCGATGGTGTGGATGCACGATGCTGCTACGCCGATTGGGCTCGCTACTCTCGAGGAAGATGAGAACGGGCTACGCTTCGTTGGGCAGCTTGATCTCGACGTACAGCGCGGCGCTGAGGTATACAGCGGGATTAAGAAAGGCTACATCACTCAGATGAGCCATTCCTTCCAAGGTATCAAGAGCAAGATGGTGAAGGGCGAGGACGGTAGAGAAGTCCTGCACTACACCGAAGTAAAGCTATATGAGATCTCGCCGGTGACAGCGAACTTTGCATCCAATGAGAAGGCTGTTATCACGGGAGTGAGAATTGAAGAGCCACAGGAAGAGCCGATGCTCATTCCCGATGGCATACGATCGCAGATGGATCGACTAGACGCACTCCTTGAGCCGTCCAACGACACTCGAACGGAGCCGCAAGGCAAGCCGGGGAACCACTTGCAAGGTATCCAAACGCAGGTTGACAGAATAGCTAAATTGAGGAGTTGATAGAGATGGACGATGAACGAACAGAGCAGGACAAAGCACTAGAGCGCGTAGAGGTACAACTCAAGGGCGTCGGTGATGCGCTTGAAGGTATCCCCGAGACGGTGAAAGAGGAAGTCGATCGCCGGATTCAGGAACGGACTGGCGACGCTGACGCTCACTACGAAGAGATGAACGAGAAGCTGACGGCTGTTGAAGAGCGGCTCACGGCTGCGATCCAAGAACAGCAAGCGCCTAGCGCAGTCGCAACCGCTACCCGTGAGGAAGACTACGGCTATGGTGACGAAGCAGGCGGCTTTGATGATATGATTGCCGAAGTACGTTCGTGCGGTGCTGGTGGTATGGGAGTTCCTGAGCGCCTACTGAAGATGCACCAGGGAGAGGTCGAGCGACGTGGACTTAGCACGCTGACCGGCATTGGCGGCGGCTTCTGGATGCGCCCTCAGTTCTCGAACGAGCTTCTTCAGATCCCGGCGAATGAGCAATTCATGTCTTCGATGATTCGCAATCTCCCCGAGACAGATCCTCCAAATGCAGAGTACACATTCAATATGTTTGACCAATCTGGGTCAAAGGGTATCTATGGTGGCGTTGCTGTCTATTCGTCTAAGGAATTGGCCGACCTGGATGAGACGGACTATCCAACTCTCTTGACGGTGAACTTCAAACCTGAGAAGACAGGAGTGTTCTGGACTGTATCTGAAGAATCACAGGCAAACACGCCTCAGATGGGTTCGATGATGCAGCCGCTTATCAACGGCGCAATCCTCGCACAGCGTGATGGCAAGATCCAGACGGGAACTGGCGCTGGTGAGTACAAGGGATTCGCTTCTAGTCCTGCAATGATCTCCATCGCACGTAGCGTAGCCAACCAGGTGAACTACGTCGATCTAGTCAACATGATTGCACGAATGATGAGGAATGGCGGTGGAAAGTTCGTGTGGCTGTGTCAGAGCGTTACGATGCTTCCTCAGTTGATGACGCTGACTAACGGTGACGGAACTATCATGTGGGCACAGAATGCGCGTGACGGCATTCCTAATCCTACATTGGTTGGCCTGCCTATCTTCTTCAACGAGATCAGCCCGCCGCTTGGTACTCAAGGTGATCTCCGTTTGATCAACCTCGACTACTACATGCGTAAGCCTGGAATGGGCGCAACGCTCAAGTCCGATATGGGGATACTTGGATTCAAGAAGGGCGAAGAGACTTTGAAGGTTAGCTATTACGACGATGCGAAACCGTGGATTACTTCCCCGCTCACGCTTCGAGATGGCACGAATACCGTTAGCCCGTTCATCGAACTGACTGACGTAGCATAGAGAGAAGTCTAGCCCTACGGGGCGAGGAGAACTGATATGCACATGATTAGAGAAGGCGTGAAAGTAGATTGCGGTATCAAGCCCAGCGACAACGCAACGGGCATTGCCGGCGAATACTTCCGAATGGATACGTTCGCCAAAGCTAAGTTCCACGGGATCGTCCGAGGGCAGCTCACGGGGGCTACGTCTACGTTGACAGTATATGAGGCCACTGATGCCACTGGCTCGGATGCGGCGGCACTAGGCGCGGCTCTGACGTTCACACAGGGCGTCAAGGTAAACATGGCACAGATTGTTGTTGATGCCGGGAACTCTACCATCGGAGAGACGTTGATCCTTACGCCGTATTACTTCAACGGTGAAGGCACTCTTACAGCGGGCACAGCTCTGACGTTTACGGCGGCTGCTGCTGAGTCTCTCGCAGATCGGGAGTTCGACCAGTCTGGAACAGCGGCACAGGAAGCGACTTCTATCGCTGCTTGTATCAACGATGCCACGTATGGCGTCCCTGGATTGCTGGCTGCTGTATCTACGGCAACTGTGACGATCACTTGTACTGAACCAGGCGGCGGCGACCGCCAGGTTACTTGCGAGGATAACGGCACTGGTGCATTTGACATCACTGAATCAGCCCCTACTGAATTGGTAGTAACCGACTTGATTCAGATGGCAGACTTCGAGGTGTACGTCCAAGACTTAGATCGTGATGACGACTTCACTCACATCGGGGCAGCTTTCACCAATCTGGAAACAACCACTTGGTCATGCTGCATTCTTGAACGCGCAATGGCTGGATACGGTCCTGTTGGTCAGGCAGTATCTGTAACCGATACATCAGCATAGGGAGGGATTATGACAGACAGACTTCTTCCCCATGACGTTCGTGCGCCTAGCACGCAAAGTTATCAGCCAGACGACTCGGATCTAGACGTATGGGCAACAGTTACTCCGAGTTCAGCAGGGAAGGCGCTTGTTGCCTCGGCAAACTACACGTCGATGCGAACGCTGCTATCGCTTACACCTGGCACTAACGTCCAGGCATACAGCGCGGCAACGGTACTCAGCACTAGGGTTCGTAGCACGGTGTCTGAGATCAACGCAGGCAAGACGCTACTCGCTGCGGTTACAGGCAAGAGCTATCGCATCCTAGATGTGAAAGCTATCGCCTACGGCGGCGCTGTTGGGACGACTACCACGGTAGACATCCTTGGAACGCAGTCAAGCGGCGTGAAGCTAGTGACGTTTGCTCAGGCAGATCTCACACAATCGTCAGTCCTTTCTGATTCTGCGGATGGGACAGTATTAGCCGACGGTGCTTCGTATACCGCGTGTGACGCTGCAACGGCAATCACAATCGGAAAGACTGGTGGAGCCGCTGACACTGCAACAGGTGTTGACGTAATCATCCAGTACGTGCTGGAATAGAGGATATGAACAGAGCGGCTGTAACTGCCTCCTCAGCAATGGGGGTCATAACTGGCCCCCGCGCTCTGTTTACGGAGGCGAGATGAAAGTAACACTGACAGAAGATAGAACGATCAAAGGCAGGGAGTTTAAAGCTGGCGATGAAGTCGTCGTCAACAAGGAACTAGGAACGCGGATGGTGGATGAAGGCATCGCTAATCGCGTGATTGAATCAGTTGAGAATAGAGTAGTCGGGAGATAGCTATGGCAGACGGTCCAGTTTACACAGGTCTAGCGTGGGCGACATACACATCTCTAGTGCGTGCCTATTGCGGCGTGGATGGATCGGATCACGATGACTTGCTTGAGGTGCTGTTCAATGCCAGCAAGAGGAAGGCGGACGAATACCTGAACAACCCATTCACTGAGATCGTGCCGACTGTCGTATTCGATGGCGTGGTAGCAGACGACTATATCATCGTCAACGGCAAGACATACACCTGCAAGGCGACGGCTGATGAGGACGAACTGGAGTTCGCGCTTGGTGCTACTGACTCGGATACCGCTGACAACTTCGCGGCCTATGTGAACTCTACGTCTCTGGGAGGCTCTTACGGTGCCACTGGAGCCGAAGGAGTGACTGCTGCCAACACTAGCGGCTCTGTTACGCTAACAGCCGACTACGGCAACGCTGACGCCATCGTAGTGACTAGCTCGGATGACGACACGCTACTGGCTCGAGACGTGCTGACATCGAAGACGATACCTGAAGACGTGAATCAGTGGATCTATCAGCGAGTACGACGGCACTTCAGGAACCGTTCTGCATTGATGTCAGAGTCGCAGTCTGGCATTGGGCAGAACATGTACGTGTCGATGAAGTCTGAGGAGTCTGGAATGGCCGATACGTTCGATACGATTAGCCATCTAAGACTCACGCCGGGGCTAGGATGAACGCTAACCAGCGGATAAGGATTGACACAGGCACACGGACTACCACGGCCACATCACCACAGGGCACGTGGGTTACGGCTTCGTCTGATACTCGTTGGTGCGAGGTGTCGTCTATTAGCCCGGCGATGGCCGTTCAACGGTATCAGATCGAACTTGACGCAGTAGTGCGCAAGGAATTCAGAT
>Ga0208647_1000549_pt1 | contig 10151 bp, 13 predicted proteins | sample AntAceMetag02UKA_FD_184765 | JGI IMG/M metagenome (GOLD analysis project Ga0208647, IMG submission 184765) | Saline lake microbial communities from Ace Lake, Antarctica - Antarctic Ace Lake Metagenome 02UKA (SPAdes) (version 2) | ecosystem: Environmental > Aquatic > Non-marine Saline and... | reverse complement strand
GTTGATAAAAAGTTGTTTGGCTGGAGAGTTGGGCAAAAGAGAGAAGATAGAATTGATACGGTTCTTTTCTGCAAAACTATTTTAAGAAATCTATTCCAGTTATATGCCTGAGTTTTGTCCCAGAGTCCATTATTAATATGAAAAAACAAAATCAATCTAGATCTTCAACCGAACTTCTACCACTTCGCTCTAGTCTTTCAAATTCATAAGAACCCAAAACTCTAGTGCCACCCTTATTCGTAAGAAGCAAATAATCCTTACCCCCAACATTGGCAACATATTCACGTCCCTTGCTAGAAACACCTTTGACACAATGGGGATTCTCAATACTATCAACGCCATACCCAAGCGCACCAACACCTTTCCCTAATTCTGAAACTTTAATTTTTCTCCAGTCAACTCCAAGCTTTCCAGCCAACCCCTTCTTTAATCCCAAATACTTACAACTATCACCATCACCAGAAGAAGAAGCTACATCTCTAACAAAATATTTCCCAAACAAATCACTAAATTTCCCAAACATAACCTAAGAAAAAAAACTTCCTTCTTAAACATTTACATCCAAAAACCAAAAAGATAAAACAATTTCAATTTTTACCAATAAATTTTCGCCAAGAATTAAAATTCCCAATCTTCAATTCAACTTCTTCAAACATAAACAATAATCACATTCGAAATCCACAAAAATCTAAGCAAGAAAAGATTTATAATTATGACTATTAGTAAACTGAATAATTTTAGGTTTTTCAAGAACAGATCGAAAAAAATCTTTAGCTTTTTTAATAGTTCTTCCACTTCTCATGTCCTCATCGAACACAATAACAGATTTATCCTTAGCTTGATCTTTTAAATATTCTAATTCCGAAGAATCTAATTGAGGAAACTGATCTTCCTTTTTAAGTCTTGAAAATCTAACTGGATAAGCGACAGAGTCCTTAAGATTATAATTATCTTTAGCTCTAAGAAAAACATCTATACCAGGCATAATGCCTCCATTGCCAAGAATAAGAAAAAGTAAAGATTCCTTATCAAATCCAAAAGCAGGAAATGAATCAACAACTTTGGAGGAAAAATTTCCAGAAGAATACTCCCAAGAAACGTCATCATTAGGTTGAGACACCATCGTATTCAAAGCTTTTTCATTACCACTACCTTGCAAAAAGGATTTAAAATAATCAACCGTTTTCCCACAGGACTCACCAGAATAAATATCAGATGCAGTTTTCAAGGAAGAATTGACCACACCAACAATATCTTTAGTCTCTGGATTACTTATTTTATATTCTAATATCCCCTTAACTATTCTAGATGCCCCTAAAGCAAGCCCTTTAGATCTTCCAATTTCAGATCCCATTTTATCCACCGAAACGACATCTTTCAAAACATCTTCTAAGCTAGCATTATAGTCTATCGGACTATTGTCTTTACTAAAATCGCAATCAAACAAGGATTTATATTTCATAATAAACTAAAGAACAACAACTTTAAAAAGCTTTCTATTAGTTGTTATTGTATAGTAGTAATAATAACGTCCAAATATCAAACAAAAAGTTATCATTGGAAATCAAAATCACCAACCAACACTCTTAGGCTCCCGCCTAACATACTCAAAATCTTCAACCAACTCATAAATCTCAATCGAACTATCCACCTGATCATCAAAATACCGAACCTGATACTCCCGCTCATTCTTCGGATTAAAAATCTCAATAATCCATTCCTTCATACTCCCATGATCCTGAAACAAAAACTGCTTATCAACCGTCATTTCACCACCATTAATAAAAAACGAGTCACCCTCTTTCAACTTCATCAAAGATTTACTCTGCTTCTCAATTTCTACCATAATAACATAATTTCTCCAGAACTTATAAAGATTTAGCTAAAACTCATATCAATCAACTTTTTATAATTATGAGTAACAGAAACGCTTCGCCCGACTATCCAACTAAAAGACTCTTTCTGCCGTTCCTCAACTCCACCCCAAATCATCAAAACGAAATCCTCTAACTCTGACAATTTATCAACCTCTTTCAATCCAGCTTTAGTAGGATGGATAAAACATCCATCCTCGTAAGTAGACAGAAACGAAATACTACCAAGTAAATCACGAACCTTATCATCAACCCGAACCAACATCCTCAAAGAATATTTTTTACAATCAACCCCACTTCGAACAACTTCAGAACAATAATTTCCATATCCCATAAAAACAAAATATCATCTAATCTTATAAATATTTATATAAACAAAAACTAATAAAAAACTATGACAAAAATATGCGTATTCTGTTCAGCCTCAGAAAATCTACATCAGGAATATATAGAAACAGCAAAACAAACAGGCAAACTAATAGGCCAGCGCGGACATCACTTAATCTATGGCGGAAGCCATAAAGGACTAATGGGAGAAACCTCAAAAGAAGCAGCAAAACACACCAACCAAATAACCGAAATAATCCCAAAAATGTTCGAACACATAGCAGTAAAAAAACACAACTTCATAATAACCGAAGACTTCGGAGAACGACTCAAAAAATTCCAAGAACACTCAGATGCATTCATGGTTCTACCAGGAGGCTTCGGAAGTATCCAAGAGATAATGGATGTACTAGTCGCCAAACAATTAAAAAAACACAACAAACCACTAGTCATCGTAAACACAAAAGAACTATACTCTCCAATAATAGAACAAATAAGAAAATCAATAGAAGAAGGTCTAGCCCCAGAAGACAATCACAGTCTAATACATGTTGTAAAAACTCCAGAAGAAGCACTAGATTACATAGAAAACTACATACCGATAGAAATCAAAGACAAACATGGCGCTTAGTAACTCTTAAAAAACATTAATAAGTTCGAGAAAAATAAATCAAACAACTATTCTCTTTCCCACAAAACAAACATTTCCCCTTAACATCACCCTGCTCACCCAAAGGCATACATCGAGTCGTAGCCCCAGTCTTCTCTTTAATCTTCATCTCACAATCCATATCCCCACACCAATTCATCCGAACAATTCCCTTATCCTTAATCACCTTCTCAAAATCCTCAACCGAAGCAACATCAGCAACCTTCTCACTAAAAAACTTCTCAGCCTTCTCAAACATCTCATCATGCATCCTATCCAAAATCCCAGGAATCTCACCCACAACATCTCCAACTTTAATAGAAATTTTCTCCCCATCATTTCGCTTCACCACAATAACCTCACCAGACTCAACATCCCGCGGACCAATCTCAATCCTCAAAGGAACACCCTTCATCTCCCACTCCCCAAACTTCGCACCAGGCTTATACTCACTCCTATCATCCAAAATCACGCCAAACTTCTTCAACTTCTTTTCCAAATCACGAGCAACTTCCAAAACCTTCTCCTCCTTGCCCTTAAACAACAACGGCACAATCACAATCTTCTCTCGCGCAACCTTAGGCGGCAAAACCAAACCCTTATCATCCGAATGAGACATAATCATTCCACCAATCAACCGAGTCGAAAGTCCCCAAGAATTCTGAAACGGAATATGCTCTTTCTCATCCTTCCCAACATACTTCACACCAAAAGCCTTCCCAAAACCATTTCCCAAATGATGCGACGTTCCACACTGCAACGCCTTCCCATCCGGCATAAAAGCCTCAATCGTATAAGTATGGTCAGCCCCAGCAAACTTCTCCTTCTCAGATTTCTGCCCAAGAATAGTCGGAATAGCCAAAAGCTCTTTGGCCAAATTCTGATAAGCCTTGATATAATTTAAAGTATCCGCCTCACATTCATCAAATGTCTCATAAACACAATGTCCCTCTTGCCATAAAAATTCCCTAGACCTCATAAACAACTTCGTCGCATCCGTCTCCCACCGAACAACATTACACCACTGATTAATCTTCAAAGGCAAATCCTTGTAACTCCGAATCCACTTAGAATACGAATCATACATAATCGTCTCACTAGTAGGCCGAACCGCCAACCGCTCACCGTCCCCAGTCAACTCTTTATCAATCCAAGCAACCTCCGGAGCAAAACCTTCAGCATGAGAAGCCTCCTTCGCAAAAAAAGACTCCGGAATAAACAAAGGAAAATAAGCATTCTCAACCCCAAACTTATCACAAATATTCTCATTAAAAAATTTCTGAATCTGCTCCCAAATATAATACCCCCGCGGTCGAATAACCATCGTCCCCTTGCTCGGCCCAAAATCAGCAACCTCAGATTTCAAACAAATCTGCTCGTACCAACCCGCAATATCCTCGTCCTTCAAAATCGTAATCCCCTTAACATCCTTACCCATCCCCCACAAAACCAACCCCAACTTATAAAACTAACGAAACTCTAAAACAACAATGGAAAGATTACAAAAAATCATAGCAAACTCCGGATACACCTCCAGACGAAAAGCCGAAACCCTAATCGAACAAAACAAAGTAACCCTAAACGGAGTCTTAGCAAAACTAGGCGACAAAGCGACCCCAGAAGACAAAATAGAAATCGAAGGCAAACTAATCTCATCCAAACCAAAAAACCAATACTACATCCTAAACAAACCAAAAGGAATCCTAGTCACAAAAGAAGATCCAAAAAACAGAAGAACAATCTACAACCTCAAATCACTAAAAAATCTCCAACATCTAAAATACGTAGGCAGACTAGACGCAATGTCCGAAGGCCTCCTAATTCTAACAAACGACGGAGACCTCATACAAAAACTAACCCACCCAAAACATCATGTCACTAAAACCTACCAACTCCGAACCGATCCCGTAATAACAAAACAACACATCACAGACCTAAAAGAAGGTATACCAGTCGAAGAAAGAAAATTCTACGCCGAAATCACAAACAAAAACAACAACACATTCCACATAGCAATCCACGAAGGCCGAAACCGAATCATCAGAAAAGTAATGGAAAAATTAAACTACAAAATATTCGAACTAAAAAGAATCTCTGTAGCTTCCATAGAATTAGGAAATCTTCAAGCAGGAGAAATAGAAGAAATATCTGAAAAAGAAATCAAAAAACTAACAAATTAATTTCCAACATACTTTCTAAAAACATCTTTATGACAAAATCCCAAATCCATACTCAAAACTTCTTCCTTAGTAAACCACTCCATTTCTGAAACATATTTTTTGTTAAAATTAGGCATTCCTTCTATGTTGCCTGAAAAATATAAAATAACAGAAGGAGTTTCAAAATTTTCATAATTATACATAAAAAACTTCGGATTAAATTTACAGTCAATATCCGCTACAACTTCTGCACTAACAGCTTCAACAGGATTTTTAAATTTTTTAAAGGACCCACATCCTCCAACAAAACACCATTTACCTTCAAATGGTTCACGAGCTCTTTTAATTAACAAGAATTTGTCGTCTTTTTCAATGATAGCGGCAGTAACTAATAACGGTTGTTCCATACGAGTCCAAGGGGAATCGAACCCCTATCGCCAGGGCCGAAACCTGGTATTCTATCCATTAAACTACAGACTCTTGAATAACAAAACAACCTCACATGATTTTATAAGATTAACTAATCACTCAAAAACCTTCCCCATAACCTCACCCCTCCTCTCCATCCCCAAACACTTCATACAAACCTTCGACCCATCCCGAGCCTCACCAAAAAACCTCTCCTCACACATCCCATGACACCTCAAACAAGCCCGCAAACAAGACACACACCTCTCCTCGCCCGAAACACAATCAACCCTCATATGCGTCCGACAAGCAAACTTCCCACACCCCCGACACATCACAGCACAATCCCGACAAAGCTTCCGACCACAACTCACACAACTTCTCTTCAAACACTTCGGACAAAACTTTTTCCCACACTCTCCACAAACATCCAAACATTCCCCACACGAAACATGCCCACCAGCACACAAAGTCAAATTCACAACATCAGCACCACATCCCTCACAAACCAACCGGCCCAACCTCTTCATCAAAGGATCATACGTCATATCAACAAACCGCTCCGAACTCCCGCCCTTCAACAACAAACGAAAAGCATAAACAGGATAATAAATCACAGTCGTATTCACAAGCTTCCGATCAACATTCAAACTAAACTTCTGCATCGCATCTCCAATAGTCATCTCCCTCTCCCTCAAAACCCGCTCAGCAGCCTCATCATCACCAATCTTCACCAAACCTTTCTTCAGTTTATCCAACCGCCCACGAATCCCATCACACTCGACCTCATCACAAGATCGCAACTCCAATTCCAACTCTTTAATCTTAACCAGCTTATTCTTCAAGTCTCCACCAAGCTCACCCAGCTGCTTATCATAATATTCCCTAATCCGACCAACCTCCACATCAGCCCCAACCTTCAATTCCTCACTAATCTCGCCAATCTTCAAACCCAACTTCTCCTGCAACCCAACCATTGCAACTTTATAATCCGTCTTAACTTTATCCTTATCAACAACAAAACCCCTATCCTCCATCTTTAACTCTCCATCATCCATTGTGCCATACCCATCTAAATCCCCACTCACAACCTCACCATCATAGACATAAACCTCCTCAACAACCCGCTCACTCCGATTCAAATAATTAAAATTCACAACAAAACTAAATCGCGTAAAAAAATTATTCCGATAACTCCGACTCAAACTCTCCAACTCACAATTCTTCAAACTCAACCGCTTCCTAATCTCCAAATCAGCATCAATGTCAAAATCAATCCTCAAAATCGAAGTCTTCCCCCCCCTCTTCAAAAACTTCAAAATCGAATCCAAAAAACTACTTCCCTTCCCAGCAAACTCACCATCTAAACCTTTCTCAAAAATAAGTCTATATGGAGCAACCTTCTCAACAAAATCTTCAAAACCACTAGACACATTTTCCACAATCAAAACATCATTTTCCCAATTAACATCACACTTCAAGCTCTCAAAAAAACCAACAACAAAATTCTTCACCTGTTCCATAGGAAAAAATCATCAACTCCCTTTAAAAAAATTATTACACTCTACTTATCAAAAAAAATCATAAACTAAATTTCTCTTAAACTAAAAAAGATTTACCCTCAATCTCTCTTTAATCTTATTTCAACACAACAATATTTATATAATTTTCAACATAATTACAATTATGAAAGATAGCATTGGAACACCAAAGTACAACCTTCAAATAACGATGGATAATAAAGAAAGTATCAGAAGCGAATCGCCACATTTATTAGAAATAATAAATCAATTAGAACAACCAAAACATGTAACAGACAAAGGATACTTATTAGACTCTCATATAGCAGAACTTCCCTTAAAGGAAGCGACTATGAGTCCTTCACATCATGAATCAGAACTAATGGATCTTTATTCCGATATACAAAATGGACCACCAGTTAGAGGAAGATTTATGTGCCCACACATACATTCAGAAGGAAACATCCATCATATATGGGTCATACCAGAAAATAAAAGAATTTTTTTATCTGATATTGAATAGTTCACTACTCTACTCACTCTCATAAAAAGGTTTTCCCTCAACATCACACTTCCCATCCAAAAAACAAGCATTCTCAACCTTCTCCTTCTCATAATCCTTCATCCCCAAACTAATCTCCTCCGCAATCTCCGAAACTCCCCGAGCAAAAAATTCCAAATTCCCCTTACCCTCAATAAACGAAGCCATCAACTTCTCCTCAATCTTATTCCGCCCACTAGTTCGAGACTCAGCATCAAGCCCAAGATTAAACAAAATAATAGGCAACTCCCCAATCACCAACCCAACACAACACATCTTATTAATAATCAAATCCACAACATGCTCCTCCATTGTCCCCTTAGTCGCAAAAGAATAAATATACATATCCCGCTCCTGCCCAATCCTATCTAACCTCCCAATTCTCTGCTCAACACTCATCGGATTCCAAGGCAAATCATAATTAATCAAATTTCGACAAAACTGAAAATTCAAACCCTCAGCCCCACAATCAGTCGAAATCATAATATCCGCCTCACCAGCCTTAAACGAATCAACCCGACGAGATTTTTCTTCCCGATCCAACCCTCCCATAAACTCAATAATCTTCAAATCCTGAGGAATCAACTTCTCAACAATATATCTCAAAGTAGTAGGATGCCGAGTATAAATCAAAATCTTTTCATCATCACTTCTCTCTCGAATTTCCTTCACAAGAGAAACCAGCTTCTCAATCTTCGAATCGCTATCCAACTTCTTATAATCATCCAAAATCCCCTGAGCAAAATCTCGAGTCCCCTCATGATACAAATCACTCTCAACAATCTTAGTCAAACTCTCAACAGCAGACCTAGAAGAACTAGTAACCTTAGGCAAAATAGCAAACACAATCAAAGCCCCATTAATCTCGCTACCATTCGCCCGAAAATAATTCGACTTCAAAAGCCTAACCGTATTCTCATAAATCTTCGTCTCAATCTCCGTCATCTCAACAGTCACAATCTTCGGAATCCTCTTCTTATAACAAATCCCAGTCTCGCTCCGACACCTCCGAACCATAACCTCCTCCAACTTCTTCTTCAACTCCAACGGATTCAATGGATGCCTCTTATTCCCCCTAAACAAAAAATTCTTCCGAAACTCCCGAAGCGTCCCCAGATGTCCCCTCTTCAAAATATGCAACAAATTATACAATTCCAATAAATCATTCTGAAACGGCGTCGCTGTCAACAACAAAAACCTCTTCTTCTGCAACCGATCAACAAACTTCCACCTCACAGTATTCCGCTCCTTCAACTTGTGCGCCTCGTCAACAACAACCAAATCCCAAGAAATCTTATGCGCAGCCTCATGCCGAAACTTGTGATTCTTCCTATCAAAAATCTTAACCCTATCAATCGAAGCAATCGCAAAATCAAACTTCCCCCAATCCGCAGCAGTCTCAATAATTCCAAAATCCAAACCGAACTTCTCATTCATCTCACACTTCCACTGATCAACCAAACTCGGTGGACACAAAATCACAATCCTCTTCAAAAAACCCCGAACCACACCCTCCTTCAAAACCATCCCCGTAGTAATCGTCTTCCCTAACCCAACTTCATCAGCAAGCAAAGCCGTCGCATTCAAATCCCTTAACAACCTCAACGCTCCCTCCCTCTGATACGGTAAATCATAAGTCAAATTCTTCCTCACCTCGCCCCAACAAACCAATTCACTAATCTCCGAATCACTCGAAATCTCCTCCGCATCCATCCGCAACTCAAACATCTTAGACGAATCAAACTCACCCCTATCCAAATTATCAAACAACCCACCTTCCTCCTCAAAATTTTTATTGACAATTATTTCAACCATTTTTTTTATTCCTGAAATTAATTGGGCCGTGAAATATCTCTGATGTTACTCTGATTATAATTTCCATCGAACTATCAAATACCACCCCTTTAAAAAATTCACCCAATAAAAATAAAAACCCAAATCCCCACCAATAAAAATGACAATCCAATTTTGCCCAACCTGCAAAAACATGCAAATCATAATCACAAAAGGTTCCAAACAATACCTAATCTGCAAAACCTGCAAAACAATAGAGCCAACAGAAACAAAAGAACAAATAATCCAAACCGAAAAAATAAAACAAAGAAAAGAAGGCAAAGGGGCAGCAGAAAAAAAGGACTTCTCCGGCCACGATTTCAAGTGTAAAAAATGTGGAAACGACAAATGCAAACTAATAGATCTAGGCATGATGATCGGAGACGAAGACTGGGTATACCTTCTACAATGCACAAAATGCGGCTATGGAGAAAGAGTCGGAGACTGGTGTTAATATTAATACTTACAAGCCCAAACCTAATCACTTACCCTTAAACCGAAAAAACAACCAACCAACCAAGACCAAAACGACAAAAACAGCAACACTCCATAAAGTCTTCACCCCACCAAATCCAATAACCGCACCACTAAACCAAGAAACAACAATATCCTCTTCCACAACATTCTCCACAACAACATTCTCCACAACAACATTCTCCACAACAACATTCTCCACGGCATCCGAATTATTCGAACTAACATTAACAGAAATAGTGACGTGCTCCCCACCCTAAAGGCTCGCCCTTCGGACGAGTTTTTCGCTACGCGAAAAAGTGGGGCTTCATATATGTGTAACTAGCAAGCCCAAACAGTCTCGTGGTGCTCGTCCTGATTTCGAAC
>Ga0208647_1000548_pt1 | contig 10165 bp, 10 predicted proteins | sample AntAceMetag02UKA_FD_184765 | JGI IMG/M metagenome (GOLD analysis project Ga0208647, IMG submission 184765) | Saline lake microbial communities from Ace Lake, Antarctica - Antarctic Ace Lake Metagenome 02UKA (SPAdes) (version 2) | ecosystem: Environmental > Aquatic > Non-marine Saline and... | reverse complement strand
ACAGACGGTATATCAGGTACTTCAGGAACAGACGGTACATCAGGAACAGACGGAACAAGTGGAACAGATGGCACATCAGGTAGTTCAGGTTTATCTGGTGTAGATGGATTAGATGGCTCATCAGGTACATCAGGAACAAGTGGAACATCAGGCACATCAGGAACAAGTGGAACAGATGGCACATCAGGTAGTTCAGGTTTATCTGGTGTAGATGGATTAGATGGCTCATCAGGTACATCAGGAACAAGTGGAACATCAGGTAGTTCAGGAACCTCAGGAACAGACGGCACCTCAGGTAGTTCAGGAACAGATGGAGTAGATGGTGATAATGGTTCAAGTGGAACATCAGGTTTAGATAATTTTAACACAACAACAACATCATCAGTATCAAGTGCTGGATGGTATAGGTTCGCACAAGCAGAACACCCTTTTATTGCCGGGCAAACTGGATCTGGTAATATAGCAGATTTTTGGATATGGTGGAGAAAAAGTGCATCTGTTTATGGTAATACTCATTTTGAAGCATCTGCTGTTTATCAAGGAGAAAGAAACAATTTAACTATGTTGGTATATAATTACGATCAACTTTTAAGTTCAACAGATATAGGTGTAACTAAAATAAGATTAGTTCAAGATGATGGTCATAATGAATATAGAGTAACTTATTTAGAATGTTATATTGATGTTGGATTAGATGATATGGATTTTCAAATGAATGGTCCAACATGGGCAAATTGGGAATTAATTACAGTAATCACAGGTAGCACACCAGCAGGATATACTACAAGAGTAATTGAACCAACTGATGATGGAGGTATAACTACTTACAATGATATAAAAAATTATGGAAATGTATATTTAACTGGTTTGACATCACAAGTAGAAACAAATGTAGTTTATTTTAATGATACTAATGGTAAATTAACTTATGGTGTGGGTGGTGGAACTAGTGGTTCTGGAACATCAGGAACTAGTGGTGATGACGGAACATCAGGAACCGATGGACAAGACGCATCAGGAACATCAGGAACTAGTGGTGAAGATTATGATGGCTGGAATTATAGAGCAGTAAATAGTTCAGGATTAGAAATAGGACATAGTATAATTACTTCAAATGATTATGCCAGTATCAAAGAGGGAACAAATGTTACTTTAACTTGGTTGGATGATTTAATAACTATTAATGCTGGTGCCGGAACATCAGGGACTTCTGGTGTAAATGGAGGAACAGGACCAACAGGACCTAGTGGAACATCAGGAACATCAGGCGATAGTGGTACAGCTGGATTAACATATGATTCAGATCTTTATTATGATAATACTGATGATAGATTATTTACTCCCCAACTAGATATAGATAATACACCAGGATCAGGTGAAGGTACAGGTATAGTATCTACTTTTGTAGCATATGAATCAGTCGTATTTGGTAATGTTGTATTTATAGATGTAACAGCTGCAAGAGTACGTAAAGCAGACGCAAATGTTTCAGGTTTTTATCCATCAATGGGAATTTGTTTAGAATCAGCTTCTGCTGCTGGATCTGTTGATGTATTAACATATGGTTATATTTACACAGGATCATGGACTCGAGGTGATACAATATATTTATCAACAACATCTGGTGGTATGACTCAAACAGCCCCATCTGCAACTGGTAATATAGTACAAATAATTGGTGTAGCATCAAGTAATACTACAGTATTATTTAATCCTCAATATTCGTTAATAGAAGTTGCTTAATCTATAAATTCTTCTTCATAGATTTTATCTATTTTTTCACTACTGAATTGAGATATAGATTTATTTGTAATAAGACTATCAATTTGTAAAGATTTAACTATTGATTCACTATCAAAATTTACACGAATGCTTCCACCTGTATGTTGGTATGCATATTTATCTTCAATAATACCTTTACCATATTTGGTATGAAAAATAGTCATTTTTTCTTTTAATTCATCTCTATGTTTAATTGGTTTAAAGGTTTCAATTACTTTACCAACATTGGTATTTCCTATAAATTTTTCAGTTATAATATCACCTGTTGTATTAATAGTGCCTTCTATAATATTGGCACTTAAAGACATACAAGCAACTCTACCACCTGTAATATTATTGCATTTAACATTACCATTTTTTGATACGACTTTTCCAACATCACCATTAATATAAATATTGGCATCCCCACATTTTAAGTCACCAACATCACCTTCAATTTCGATTAACATTCTTGATTTATTATCGGTGTCGAATTTTTTTTCCTTTTCACCAGAAGTATCTTTTTTGATATTTATAATTGCATTTCCTGTGAAATTTATCTTTTTTCCATTGACAATAATTGTATTATATTCTTCCATATCTATAATTTTTTATAAATATAAATAAAAAAAATAATATTATAAAGTTTTCTTAAGATTTCTTAAATCTTTTAACCACATTTTGGTTATTTCGGTTTTTTTAATTTCTTCTAATTCAATTTTTTTCTTTTCATATTGTTCTTTTAGTTCATCCATTTTTTCTTTGGTTAAAGAATAAATTGGCATCCCTAGTAAGTAGTCATAAGAATCATCTACCATAGTCATTTTAAGGGTGTCCAGTTGATTAACTATATTAACCTTAGTCTGTCTATGTATCTTGATTTTATTTGATATAACACCATTTATGAACTTAATTCTATTATAAAGAATACTCTTATCTAGATTGATTTTTTTGATTAAATATTTTTTTCTATTATCATAATATTTTAATCTTATATCATAAAAATAATCAATTAAATCATATGGTTGTTCAAATTTTTTCAATATATAATTTTCATCAAAAGCATACATATTTTTCATATGTATATATGTTTCTAAATTAAGGAATTTATATGGATTTTCCAATATTTTTTTCATATCAGTTCTTGAAACATAAATTAAAATATTTACAGAAATATCTGTGCAATTTTTAACATAATCTTTAATTTTCTTTTCATCTACCAATTTATCTAAATAATCATAATATTTATCGTTCCACATACCAATAGGTAATTCGGTTATATTAATTGTAGTTGAATTTACTTTCTTAAAAACACCTAAAGAACTAAATCTACCATTTTCTTCATCCCATATAATTTCACCTTTAAATCCCCTATAGTGTGGGATTAATGTCAAATTCTTTCTTTTTCTTTGAATTTTATTTATAATATAATCTATAATTTCAATAGGATTATATTTAGGAATATTACTAGACCATCCAGTTCCTATTCCTTCTGAACCATTTACTAAAACATTTGGAATAATAGGAACATAAAAATCTGGTTCAATACTATATCCATCATCATTTAAATAATTTAAAATTTTATCATCTTCTTTTATAAAAAGATTTCTTGTAATAGGATTTAATTTGGTGAATATATATCTACTTGCAGATGAATCCTTTCCACCTTTTAATCTTGTACCAAATTGTCCTTTTGGTTCTAATAAATTTATATTGTTAGAACCCACATAATCTTGTGCCATGCCAACAATACCACCTTCTAATGATGAATTGTGTGTTACCAAGTTTGATTTCGTTATAAAAAAATTGTGATACTTTTCAACTTCAATATCATAATATTTTTTGGGAATAGTATTGTATTTTTTAGTTATTTTTTTAATTTTCATTTTCATTTTTAATTTTGAAGTATAGATTATAATATTTTGATCTTCTATTTTTCATTTCTGTTAATAATTTAATATGATTTGGTTCTTTTTCAAATTTATTAAAATTATCAATCAGGTTATTTTTGGATATATCACAATTTGCCCCTTTTGATATATTGTTATAACTATCTATAATTCTCAAATTTGTAATTGAACCTATAATATATGGTTTAATTTTATCTATATAACCTTTTTTGATTGAATAAATATGATCCATGTGATTTTCATTTACACCAATACTATTATCCCAATTTTTACCAAATATATCATCACCAAATAATCTTAAATTATAATTAGTAAATGATATAACATTATTTTTATATATTTGATATTTTGATAATTCATTTAATGGAATTAATAATCCCTTTTCTTCCATATTTAATCTCTTTTTTAACAATAATTCAGGAGATTGGGTATTATAATATACACCATAATTTTCGTACATGGTTTTTTTTACTTTTTTCTTTAATATCATCCCTTTGAAAAATATTAGTAATTCCATAATTATCTAACATATCTTTTTCCCATTTATTTCTACTAATAGTTAAATAAAATCATATAAAATAATATAAAGTTATATAAAATAACATAATTATATTATAATTGATTCTATCATTTGTTTCCTAATTCTCTGAGGGTCTAATGACTTACTCTCCAAAGGCGTTGATTCGGGCAAACTCATCCCTATTTTAATTCTTATCCCTTCATTCTTTATGTTAATTGCAGCATTTAAGTCCCTATCTAATAATGAATTACATTCAGGACAAGTCCATTTTCTATCCTTTAATGTTAATTCCTTATTCTTGTATCCACACTTGTTGCATAATTTACTCGAAGGAAACCATCTATCAATCTCAATTACCTGTCTATCATACCATTCAGCCTTGTATTTCAATATCTGCTTAAATCTATATAATGATAATTCCTGTATTGATCTCGATAAATTTTTATTTTTCATCATTCCTTTTACATTTAGATTTTCAATTACGATAGTTTGGTTTTCGCTAAGCAATTGATTTGTTATGGAATGTAAATAATATTCTTTTTTGTTATTTAATTTCTCATTAAATTTTGCAAGTTTAATTCTTGCTTTATATTTATTTGAACTATCCTTTTGTTTTCGTGATAATTCTCTATGTAATTTACTTAATTTATTTTTGTTATTTCTTTGAACTTTAATATTTTCAAACTTACGTCCTGCGGACGTTATAACGAAATCTTTAATACCCAAATCTATACCGATAATTGAATTTGTTGGTTTATTCAGTTTTTTATTTGGACGATCAATTAATAAACTGAAATAATAATTTCCAGATTTAGTCCTAGATAATGTTCCAGATTTAATCAATCCCTGATTCTTATTCAAATATTTCTCATCTTGCACTGAACATTTATAATTTATATCTTTTAGTTTTAATATGATATTAATTCTATTTCCTTTGATTCCTGATATTGCATCCACTGGGAATCTGCATGATTGTTTTTGGTGTTTTGATTTGTATTTAGGAAATCCTGAACCTTTAAAGAAGTTCTTATAAGCTTTATCCATATTGATTAATGATTGTTGTAGAACCTTTGAATGACTTTCTTTCATCCATTTATATTCCTTCTTCATGGAAACTAAATATTTACCCATCTCACCGAAACTCAGGGATTTCTTATTATCCTTATATTCTGTTACTTTATAACTAAGACACCTATTATAAACAAATCTCGATGTCCCTAACAATTTATTCATATAAATCATTTGTTCATCATTTGGATATAACTTTATCTTAATTGCCTTTAACACCTAATTCCTTAATTAATTTTTCAGTTTTTCTTTTATTTCTTCGTTGACCATAAATTCTTGCACAAAATGATGTTATAATCGATACAAAATCTTGAATTAGATCACCTTTATCATCTTCGATAATATTGATCACCTCAATTTTTCTACCTTGCATTTCCATTAACAATTCTATATATTTAAATCCAAATCTAGTTAATCTGTCTTTATGTTCAACAATGATCATATCAATATCTTTATCCATCAATAATTTATTCAATTTTGGTCTATCCTCATTTAAACCTGAACCAATTTCTTTTATATTGACCTTTGTCTTATATCCTTTGGCATTTGCATAATTAATCAACCTTTCTTGTTGTGTGTCCAAATTTAATTTATTCTGTGATGACGATACCCTGGAATAGGTGGCAATTTGTAAATCTTTATCTTTGACAACTTCGTTGTCATCATCAAACACTACAATTGTCCCTGTTTCCAATTGTTTGCCTGGAATTAGACCTTTATGCCAATGATTTTTGGCAGTATTATATGTTACCGAATTCTTTTTTGCCCACTCACTTAATTTCATATATCTATATAGTAATATAAAATATCCGTTTTTTACCATTTTAATATATTATATATCATTTCTTGTGAAGTTATTTAATACTTATCATGTTTCCAATGCCATCAACTTTCAATACTGTCATATCACTTTTCATTATTTAATTTTTTTATTTTCTTAATTATCTGAAATTTTCCAAGATACATCTTTTGAAAAAATAAGATCTCTATAACTATATTCATAAGTTAATGCACCATCTTCATCTAAATAATGAAAACACCCACAACTACAAATTAAACCATCATGAGCTTCTTCTGATTCTCCAATATTATGTTTATGATCTCTCATAGGAACAAGTTCATCACTACCACAATTTAAACATTCTTCAGTTAGTAATACTTTTTCTTCTTTTACTTCCTTAACTAATTCTTTTTCTAAAATATCCATTTTTATAATTTTTATTTAATTAAATATACAAAAAATAAAACGATATACCAAATGTTTGGCATATCGTTTATTCTAAACTACCACTGCATCATATCTACCAGAATCAACAACATTCATCATTGTTTCTAATGGGGTAGGTTTTCTATTAATTTCACCTTTTAAAATATCCTTTAAGATACTTGGGCTAAATCCTGAAATTAGACCAACACCTTTTTCATTATCTTCTGATGGAACGTTATTGATTTCTGCTCTAACATTCCAAAAAACAATTTGTGGTAATTGATAACCTGCATTTCTATACTTACTTTTAATCATTTCCATTGCTGTACTATTGATATTTGTACAAGTATCAAACTGCATATCTGAAATAATCAATAACATTGTTGGCATATACTTTTCATCTATACCATATTCTACTGATTTAGTCAAAAGATTATCAAACGCTCTTTCAATGTTTGTAGTTCCACCCCATTTAGCATATCTTAATTGATAAGCTCTTTCAGCAAATGAACCCTTTAAAAATTCAATTGTTGGATTTTCAGAGAAAGTCATAAAAGCATCTTTGAAAATACTTTCATTTCTTTCACTAATATAAATACCAAGTGAAATAGATACTTCTAATGGTAATCCATTATTCCAAGTCATTGATGGAGATACATCAATCAAAGGCATAATCCTATGTTCTGAACCTTCCATGAAGTTTGGTAAAGCATTCCATTGTGCTTCAATTGCAGCATTTTCATTTACTTTAAAAGTTCCTCTATCTGCTCTACCACCCTTACTAAGAGCCCTGTATAACATATAAGGATAGATAACACCAGCATTAATTTTTGCTTCACCACTTGTTACATCATCAATATACTTCTTGAACCTATCTTCATCATTACGATAAAATGAAGTTCTGTACTTGTTCATTGCAATAGATGGAACACCTTGATAATCAATTTCTTCAAATTTCTTACCACACATTTTTTGCTCAATTGTATTAGACATTTCTACAATCATTTTTCTATATTCCTTTGGAGTCAAACCTAAAGATTCACGTACTTTTTTAGCAAAGTTATTGTATTGGCTTTTACGCGGCAACCACTTCGCTAGCAAAGCATTACCATCTTCTAATCCCTTTCTAACTAAAGGAATTGATATATCTGAATCGATTGTAAATAAATCATCCCATCTACCAAATTCAGGAATTAAATGTGCATTTATGTGTAAATAGTCTGGATACATATCATTCAATAGTTCCATACCATCCCTGAAGAAATCTCTTTCACCAGCACCACTTCTTACATCCCTTGCCCAAAACAAAAGTTTCATTGCAACCAATGGATTTTCAGTAAGTGCTTTTTGAAATAAAAGTTGTCTTTTTTCTTTATCCCAATGTCTTGTGGCACCTGCCATGAAAAACATATCAACACACGCATCTAATGATGTTGAATTTGTTACCATTCCTTTTTCTGTCTTTATGTCCTTTGTTCTAAGAACATCTACTAATCTTGATTCTGATCTTGCCATTATCCTATTATTATTTTTTGCAGAATACATTAATTGTTATGAACAATTTGCATCGCTGTTAGTATTCCTTATATTTTTTGATTAGTGGTAGGAAATTAAACCACTCAGGATATAGGATGTTTCTTGAAACTAACCTTAAAATCACATGACTAAAGATTTTTTTTATTTGGAGGAATCTTTATAGTATGATTCATAAACCTCTCCTTATGTAGTTTTTGTTTTGCTGTATATATCCTTTATACGGTTATCTTATATAGTCTTTCTTTTTAATAAAGTTTTTCCATTTTGAAAATTATTTAAAAATTTCCTTTTGGGTCACCAGTCGTTTTAAATTTTGCATTAATAAATGTACAAATAAATCCCAATATCAATGCAATAGATATACTTGGTATCCAAAAATCAAAAGAAATTTGTGAAATTAAAAACCAATTTAATGGTATAAGTAATACATAAAATGTTATACTATAAATTAATAATCCTGGTAAATTGTTTATAAAAAGCATAATTTGTTTCCTTTTGTTTGAACAAATATAACTTAATAATTATTTTTAACAAAACTTTTCTACCTATTTTTCATATAATTTATACATAAAAAATTAAATATTATGAATTACAAAAACTTATTTTACTTTGATATTGAAACAGTATCAAAATATAAAAATCTTATAGAATTTGAAGACAACGATAAAAGAGGTTATGAACTTTTCTTAAAAAAATTAGCTAGAAAAAGTGATAACTATCCAGATTGGAAAGAAGAGCCATCTATAGTTTATATTAATAAAACACCATTAATGCCAGAATATGGCAAAATTGTTTGTGTTACAATGGCTTACTATAAAAATGATGAATTGAAAATGAAATCTGTATATGGTGATGATGAAGAAAAAATAGTTCGTGATACCCATAAAATATTTGATAATATTGGTAAAAATACCACATTTGGAAGTTGTGGTTATTATATTAAAGGATTTGATATACCTTGGCTATGTAAAAAAATGATGAAATATGGTTTAGAAATACCTATTATGTTAAAAACATTTAATATAAAGCCATGGGAAAAAAACGTTTTTGATTTAGCTGAAGTTTGGAGATCAAGTGGAACATTAGAAAATGTATCATTTGATGAAATGTTACATGATTTAGATGTCAAAAGCCCAAAAGATGATATAAGTGGTGAAGAAGTTGGTAAAGTATATTGGCAAGATGAAGATTTAGAAAGAATTAAAGATTACTGTGAAAAAGATGTTATAGCATGCGTCGATGCTGCAAAAAAGATTAGTAACTTGATTTAATTATGAATTATACATTATTTTTTACAGGATTAAGTGGAAGTGGTAAATCAACAATAGCAGATAAAATTATAGAAAAATATAATTTTGTATTATTAGATGGTGATATCTTAAGAAATAATCTATGTGAAGATCTAAATTTTTCAATAAAAGATAGACAAGAAAACATGAGAAGGTTAAAACATCTATGTAAATTATTTAACGATAATAATAAAAACGTTATAACTACATTTATCGCACCATTTGAATCATCAAGAGAAAAAACAAAAGAACATCTTGATAAATGTTTTATAATTTATATTAAATGTGATATTAGTATCTGTGAAAAAAGAGATGTAAAAGGATTATATGAAAAAGTTAGAAATGGTGAAATTAAAAACTTCACAGGTATAGATAGTCCTTATGAAGAACCGATTAATCCAGATTTGATATTAGATACAAGTACAAATAATATTGATAAATGTGTTTCTATATTATCTAATTTTATAGATAATATATCTTAATCTTTCTTTTTTGATAATCTCACAGAATTTCTAGATATTTTTCTATTCCTTAATTTAAATTTAATTTTTTCCATTAATAAATTTCTATCTATGGGTTTATATGTCCATACCTTTTTTTCTTTATCAAAATAATCATTTTTCTTTATAAGAAATTCTACAATATCATTATATTTTAATTCACATTTTAAACCCTCAACAATTTGATTTAAAGTGGATATCTTAAGATCTTCTAAATTTAAAAAAAACATAACTCTACCAGTTGAATATTTATCTACAATAACATCACCATTCTTAATAGAAACAACTTTTCCTTCGTTTGTTTTAATATCAAAATCACTACTATTGAATTTCTTAACAGTAGTATTTATATAAAATAAAATTCTATTTTTTAC
>Ga0208647_1000544_pt1 | contig 10239 bp, 9 predicted proteins | sample AntAceMetag02UKA_FD_184765 | JGI IMG/M metagenome (GOLD analysis project Ga0208647, IMG submission 184765) | Saline lake microbial communities from Ace Lake, Antarctica - Antarctic Ace Lake Metagenome 02UKA (SPAdes) (version 2) | ecosystem: Environmental > Aquatic > Non-marine Saline and Alkaline... | reverse complement strand
CTAAGGATTCTATTTTGAGGGAAGGAAGTGGATTGTTGATTGTTGTGTTTACGGTTGTTTGTTGTTTGCCTTTTATGTATTATATTATTAAGTTAGAGGAGGGGAAGGACATTGCGATTAGTGATTCGGGGCGTTTGATTAAGGAGCATTCTAAGGCGGTGCATGCTTTGACTTGGATGTTTTTGGGATTTGTTGTCGCGTTTTCTTTTTGGTATGCGGTTTTGCCTTTGGATCTTGGTGTTGTGACTATTCCTGGAAATTCTGCGGAAAATTTTAATTTTCAGATTAAAACTTTTTGTGCAATAAATAGTCCTTCGCATTATGATTCTTGTATTGAGAGCCATGGGATTCCTGTTTTAACTGGAAAGGTAACTGGGACTGATGCCGTTCTTGGAATTTTTGCTAATAATATTTATGTTCTGATTTTTACTATTTTGTTTTCTTTGGCGTTTGGTGCTGGGGCTATGTTTATTCTTGTTTGGAATGCGAGTGTGATTGCTGCTGCTATTGGAATTTTTGCAAAGGGTAACCTGTCGCAGTTGCCTTTGGGGCTTGCGAGATATATGATTCATGGTGTTCCTGAGATTGGAGCTTATTTTATTGGAGCTTTGGCTGGTGGAATTATTTCTGTTGCAGTGATTCGGAAGGATTTGCAGGGAGAGGGGACTTGGGCTATTTTGCAGGATTCTCTTTTGTTGGTTATTATTGCTATTGTGATTTTGATTCTTGCGGCTTTGATGGAAGTTTATTTGACTCCGATTTTGTTTTAGAAAGAGTCTATAAAACTAATTGTAAATATTTTTTCTATGGCCAATTCTTACTACAGTAATCTTATTCATATATATTATAATTTCGACAACTGCTCTATAATCACCAATTCGCAATCTCCATAGTTTTTCGCCTTGTAATCTTTTGAGAAATCTATAAGGATTTTCTTTAATGGAATGTATTTTTCTCAAAATAATTTCGGCGTCTTCTTTTTGCAGACTTTTGAGAAAATTATTCGCCGTTTCAGTTATTTCTATTTGAAACATTTTACTCAAGGGTTATTCCCAATTCTTTAGCAATAGATTCTATTGGATAGACTCTTCCCTTTTTTATATCCTCTAAACCTTTTTGAATTTCTGTTATTTCCTCCTCACTGAAGGATTCTTCTTCACAGTTGGTTATTAAATTAACTAGTAATTCATCATAGGTTTGTCTTTCAAAATTTTTTAAAGTCTTCAGTCTTTCAAGTGTTTCGGTGTTTATTTGTATCGTTGTTTTCGCCATATTATATATTAACTATAGTTTGCTATATAAGTCTTTTCATTGGATGTTTTCGAATTATTTGATTCTGTTGTTTTTTTAGAAAGAGTTTTAAGTTGTAATTTGCATTGTTTTTTATGGAATACGTATTGTTGATTTCGGTTTTGATTAGTTTTATTTTAACGGTTAGTTTTTTGCCTATGTGGATTCGGACTTGTCGTAAGATTGGATTGACTTGGGAAGATATGAATAAGTTTGGGCATCCGAAGAATGTTGCGTCTAGTGGTGGAGTTGTGGTGATTATGGCTTTTGTTTTGGGTGTTTTGAGTTATCTTGCTTTGAAAACTTTTTTATTTAGTGGACAGAGTAAGGCTTTGGAGATTTTTGCTTTATTATCTGTTGTTTTGATTTTGGGAATTGTTGGTTTGGTTGATGATTTGCTTGGATGGAAAAAAGGTGGGTTGCCTATTAGAATTCGTTTGCTTTTGGCTTTTGCTGCTTCGATTCCTTTGGTTGTGATTAATGCTGGGACTCATTTTATGTCGTTGCCTATCTTGGGGTCGGTTGATTTTGGAGTGTTGTATCCTTTGGTTCTGATTCCTTTGGCTGTTGTTGGGGTTAGTACTACGTATAATTTTTTGGCTGGGTTTAATGGTTTGGAGGCTGGGCAGGGCATTCTGGTTTTGAGTTTTTTGAGTTTTGTTTCTTATGCTACTGGTTCGGGCTGGTTGGCAATTGTTGGACTTTGTATGGTTGGAGCTTTGATTGGGTTTTGGATTTTTAACAAAGTTCCGGCGAAAGTTTTTCCTGGTGATATGTTGACTTATGGTGTTGGAGCCTTGGTTGCTGGTATGGCTATTTTGGGAAATTTTGAGAAGATTGCTTTTATTGTTTTTATTCCTTATATTTTGGAAGTTGTTTTGAAGGTTCGGGGCAAGTTGGAGAAACATTCATTTGGGGTTCCTAGAAAAGATGGTACATTGAGTCTGCCTTATGATAAGGTTTATGGATTGGAGCATTTGGCGATTAAGGTTTTGGGACGTGAGGCTACTGAGAAAAAGGTTGTTTATTTGATTTATGCTTTGCAGATATTCTTTATTTTAGTTGGATTTTTGATGTTGTGATAAGTTTTTAATTTAGTTTGTAAGAATTGTCTTTATATTAGATATTGATAGGATTATGGCAAGAGTCCGTACCCTTATATATATGTATTATGCCGACGGACTTTTCGGGCTTTTCGTAGGATTTTTATCGACGATAAAGTTGTTTCAGAAATCTAAAAAATAGAGTGCGCATTTTAGTCTTTTTTTACTAATTTTATCAATTTATTTAATCTAGATTTTATAAATCTGGAACTTATAGCTTCTCCAAATTTCAGGTATTTTTTTACTTTATTTCTATTTGTTACAACGAAAAACCATTTGTCATACTCATTCAAGACCTTTAATTTTTCTTTCATCCTACTAATTTTACTTAAAGCAGATCCAGTTTCAATTTCAATTGCATATCTTTTCCCGTTGATCTCAAAAACGATGTCTGGTTTTTTAGTTATGTATAATTTTGTTTGGATCTCATTTTTTTCTAAAAACTCCGAGATATTATATGTCATAAAAAGGTGCATTAGACTCTCATTGTGTCTAGGCTGCAAAAGAAAGTCCTCCATTTTATCAGTTAGTAGATTTTTGTATTTCTTAATTTTATAACCTTCATCTAGAAGGAATTTTATCTCATTCCTACTTAACTTTTTCTTATGAAAAAACCTCTTATCAGGATTAACTCTTATTTTCACATCTTTTGAAATCGTTTTTTTCTTAGATCCCTTTTCAACAACATTCAATTCATCTGGGTTGGTTGTGATTAGTTTGTGCTCTGCAGGTGATGCGATTACTTTCAATTCAGAATGGTCATTTTCCATTATTAAAAGACCTTCCCCGATGTTTGAAGTTAGAAGGTGCCTTCTTTCTTTACTGCTCAAATGAAAAGTTCTACAAATATTATCAATTACTGCAGGTTTTTGTTTCATTAAAATAGTATATGCAGAATTTGCCAACACGGATTTTCCTGCTCTAGAATCTAAAAGCCCCTCAACTTCTTGATTGATTAAAAGTAAACCTAGATTGAATTTCCTACAAGTTTTGACAATCTCAAAAATATAGCCTGCTTCTTCAGTTCGTGATAACAAGGTCCAAGCTTCATCAATAAGCAAAATTTTTCTATCTAAATCTGATTTCATTTTCATATAAATATAATCTAGCACTAGAAACATAACCGCCGGTTTAACTTGTGATGGTAGGTTACCTATATCAAAACAAACAAAATTATTATCAAAATTAATCTCTGTTTTTCGATTAAAGAAACTAAAAACTCCAGTCACATACATTTCAAGACGACTTGAGAGACTATTGATTGTAGCTTGTTCTAATCTAGATGCTTTCTTTTCTAATTGCTTAAGAGTCTTCATTAAATCACCTAGGATTGGCGGTTCATTGTTCCAAGTGTCAGTATTGGTCGTTATTCCTTTTTTCTTGTAAGTTATATTTACTGCCTTATCTAAAAAGGCTTTTTGAATATCTGACAAATCTCCTAACATAACTTTCAAAAGATCTATTAATGATAGTCTTTTTTCTAAATAATTGTGCCCCATTAAATCTAAGGGATTGATAATTGTCTTAGAATCTTTAGAAAGATCGATTCTCTGCCCCTTAAAATGCGACACAAGATTACTATATTCCCCTTGCGGATCTATTACCATCACTTTTGTTTTGTTTAATAGGTATCTTGTTATGAGAAGTTTGCAAAAGTAGGATTTTCCTCCGCCAGACTGAGAGAGGACTATGCCATTTGGATTTGAAAGCTTGAAAATGTCTTTTATTATTGGAATATTATTTTTATTTAAACCAAGCCAAACTCCTGTTTTGTCGAATTTTGAAAAAGAAGAAGTAAATGGGAAAAATGCTGAAAGGGCTGGGGTTGTTATATTTCTTGTGATTTTTAGAAAATCGTGTGCTAGTGGAAGACAAGATTTGAAGCCATCTAGCATTTGGAAAGTTGGTTTTCTTGGAATTATTAGAAGAGAATTTAATTCAGATTCAATTTTTCTTGTTAGAAGATTTAATTCTCTTAGGGTGTCTGCTTGACAGTTGATGTATAAACTGATGTCGAATAACTTTTCATTTCCTTTTTGTAAGTTTGAAAGAACTGATTTTGTATCTTGATATTTTATCTCTAAACTTGGACTTAATTGGTTTTTTAATTTGGCAGCGTAAAGGTCGGCTCTTTGTTTTTGTAATTCTCTGTTTAGAAGAATTAGGGTTTGTTCTATTTGATGAGGATTTATGTGAAGTGAGAAATTAAAGTTTCCGGAGCAGCTTACTAACCTGTCTAAGAATCCATTTTCTACTGATCTTGGATATCCATGGGCATGAATTATTCTGTGAAACTTTTTATTTATTCTTTCTTTAAATTCTTCATTTAATTCTTTCATTTCATTTGGATGATATTCAGATGATATTCCCGTAAATTCTATTTGGTTCTCTATTATTTTGGTTAAGGCTCTTTCTTCTATTTGATTTTTGAATTGTCTTTCATTTTTTTCTCTCTCCTTTGCAGTTTTGTCTTTCATTTTTTTCTCTTCAAGTATTAGATGATTTGGAGAATTTCTTATTTTATTTGGCAATCCATTTTTAGTGAGGAGTTTTTCAAATAGTTTTTTTAGTTTTGTATCTTTTAATCTTGAGGTTTTGAGGTTTAGACTATTTAGCCTTTCTTCTATCAATTTTATTGGTATATTTGTGTTAGTTGTTTCTGGGATTATCACATAGAAACTTCTGTTCATTGCGCTATTGTTTTCTACAATATCTTTCATGTGATTTTTATAAGAATCAAATATTTCCCTGTGGGATTCATCTATTACCTTTTTCTCCAGAACTTCTAGGTAGGAGTTTAAATCTAGGGTTTCGGTTGTCATGAGAATTTGGACTGGAAAATCTATAGAATTAAGAAACTTTTGAAATGCATATATTATTGTTTCCTGTTCTTTTTTTGGTTTGATAGAGAAATTTATGGATTTTACTTTTAGTATCGCGATTTTCTTTTTTTTAAAATAAATTAAATCGTTTTTAATTTCCCCGCAAGGCATTGCATTGTTAATCTTTTCTTCTGTGTCAAGATTTTTAAATTTAAACCAAATATACCAATTTTTTATATGAGTCGATAACTCAAAGAACATAAACCCTATGGCCAAAAGTGTAGGGATTAAGGCTAAGGAAATTCTGATATGAATACTCGCATTAATCTTAAATAAAAGAGAAGAGATTAACGGGAGAAATATCAAAGCGTAAAACAACTGTCCAAAAGTTAGCCCGAAGACTATTTTTTCCTTGTATTCTAATTGTTGAGGTATTTCATACATTTTATACTACTCCTGCAACTTTTATTATATTGCCTACGGGGCCTGATATAGCGTTTGCCGCTTTGAAGATAATAAATAGTATTAAAAAAATTGTTGCTATGTCTACCAGTGCGAATGCTCCTATCATCACAATTATTTTGATATTAGCGAATATCGGTATATCTAAGAATTTTGAAGAAGCCAGGAAAATTATTGAGTAAAAAAATGGGAGTGCCATTAAGACAAATAAATAATTTAGAATTAATTTTCCATATTGATTTAATGACTCTATGAAATAAAAAAATATTCCTAGCGCGAAAAATACAACTCCTATCCCTACGCAAACATATCTGATGGTTAAAAAAATTAATGTTATAACTAACACTGTTATATAGGGGATAAGCAATACTAACTCTAAACCCATATTACTTAGACTGTCCATTGTTGTTAGAAAGAAATCTTCCCTGATCAGACCAAAAATTATAACCGACATTGAAGATATAACTTCCAAAATTAATTTATATAAAAAAAAACTTATTTGGATAAGTATTATCATTAAGATAGTGTTCATTAGTTCGCTTTTCGCTTTTTCTCGTTGTTCTGGAGAATGTCCCGAAAGCAAAAATCTGAATCCTACAATTAAAAGAAGTATTCCATAAAATAATGAGAGCATATAAATTATTATTGACCAGGTTGAAGCAAAAATCTGAATATTAACAGGTTCTGTCATTAGGTTGTTAATCAGAATCAAAAGTGCTTTAATTGGAAGGTTTAGGATGTAAATTATGAATTCAAAAAGATTTTCCACGAGGCAAGAGCCTAGATTTGTGATTCCGCAGGTGCTCATAGTAGGTGAAGTAAAAGACAATATCTTTTCAGAAAGACATAAATTATGTATCCGAAAAGTGATATTGAGGAAAAATCTATGAGAAAAATTTTGTTTTTTTCACTGATTTTAAATTTTGTTTCTTCTAATTTATTTAATTGTAATGGACATTCTACTTCGTTTCCTAAGATTGATATGAAATTCCCATCTAGAGATATATCTTTAGAATTTATTGCTTCTCGAATTAATTTTTCTTTTTCTGATTGAGACCAACTTTGTTTTTCTATGTAATTACAAACTTTATACTCTTCTCCATTTAATTTAGTGCAATTAAAAGCAGTTGCCAAGGTTGTGAATAATGCAAATGCCAATAATAGAACAAATATTATTTTCATTTTAACTAACCTAAGATTAGATCAACTACGAAAGGAGCCGCCCATATCACCATCAGCCCAATAATGACATACATCACCATATTCTTGGCTTTTTCTCGTTTGCCTGGATCTGAGCCACTTGTCATATATGTTATCCCTGCAAAAAGCATCATTAATCCGGATATTATTGTTGCCGCATATTTGATTAAATCGTAGATCATTGTTAATGGGGTTAACATCTCTTCAAAATCTGCATCAGTTGCAGCTACGACTAATCCTACTTGGATTAATACTAGGAGTGAATATATTGCTATTGGCAAAAGATTCAATATTCTTTGTTTAGTTTTTTTGTGTGGTTTTTGTGCCATTGTAAAATTTGTTCTCTTAGTTTTTTGTCTGGATATTTTTGTTTTAGGAAATTGATGCAAACTTTGCAAAAATCTTTTTCTGTTTGTATGCCGCAAAGATTACATTTTGTTTTCATGATTACTTTACATTATTTATCTATAAATAAAATCGGAGAAAAAATAGTTGTTTTTTAGTAACTTTTTAACAACTATTTTTTCTCCGATTTATTATAAAGTTTATTTTGATTGATTCTATATGGCATGCTGTCGAAAATTAAAAGTTGCTATCTATTATCGTATTTCCAAGAAATCTAAAAATGATATTCGGATGCAAAGAAAAATTTGTAAAGAATATTGCTTAAAACAGAAAGGTAAATTTATTGAAGAATATATTGATAAGGGGTTTTCTGGTCGTACTAATAATCGCCCTGCTTTGAAAAAACTTTTGAAGGATATTGGAAATGGAAAGATTGACTGTGTTTTGATTTATAAAATAGACAGGCTTGGTCGAAATTTTTCTCATTTAAATAATATTATAGAAACTTTTGATAAAAATGGTGTACAATTAGTTTCTGCTACTCAGGACTTTGATAAATCTACGCCTGAGGGGAAATTTATGTTGAGAATGCTAGCTATTTTAGCTGAATTCGAAAGTGGAATGATTTCAAAAAGAACCATTGATGGACTTAGAGCTGCCAAATGTTGAAACTATCGGGATTATTTAGGAAACTCTCCGACTTTGCTCTTGGAGCATTGTCAAGGAATCACTAAATTTTTCTTTATGATTTTTATTTAGTATTGAATCAGTGACGCTGTTAGACTTTATAAATATTATCGGTCTACTTGGGAGTGATGGATCGGACTTGTGAGTCGTACTAATCGTATTTCAGGTAATAATACTTGCCCTCTACAAATGGCTTTTATAATTGCAAGGGGGCAATTCATAAAAATAAACTCCAATATGAAGAAATCATTTCACCAGACATAAATTCTACTAATTCTTTATACTTTTTATCTATTTTATTAATATTAATCTTATCTGCACTAGCCAGAGCATCAAGGTACATAGATCTGTCTTTTTTATAAATGATCATGGGCGGATAACCTTTGTCCATCAAAATGAAATTTACCATCATCCTTCCAGTTCTTCCATTTCCATCTGAAAAAGGGTGTATCTTTTCAAACTTATGATGAAATAACGATGCTAAAACTAGCGGATGAAGTTCTTTTTCGTTATTTTTATACCAATCAATTAGCATATCCATATCTGCCCTGACATAAGAACCAGGAGTAGAGTCAAAATGTGACTGGAAAACCCTAATATCTTTAATTCTATATCCAATTCTTTTGTCGATATTTACCATTAACTTCTCATGAATTGTTTTAATAAGTTTTTGAGAAATTTTTTGTTTATTTGTTAATAATTCAATAAAAGTAGCTTCGGTATTTTGAACATCATAAATTTCTCGAAGGGTTTTATCTTTAGGAGTTTTCCCTTCTTCTAGAAGGTTTTGAGCTTGTTTTAATGTAATAGTATTACCCTCAATAGAAGTCGTGTTATATGCAAAATTAATCGCAAAACTTTTTATAATCTCCTTCTTGCTCTGTAAATCTTCTCTCTCAAAATTCTCTAAATAGTGTAACTTAATCGCCTCAATTTGAGTTAATTGTTCATCTAGAAATTCATTTTGCTTTAATTTTAATTTTTCAGCCTTATGAAGATAGTACTCTGTTTCAAGAAATAAATTAATTTTTCGATAACTCTTTCTTATCTCCTCATTGTATCTTGGGAGATTCATTATTTTCCCCCTTGCTTCTTTAATATCTCCCCCGAGATAGGCAATATCTTTTGTGACAACTTGCTTCCCATTTCTTTTAGAAATTCTCAAATAATAATAGGGCTTTCCTGAGATTATCTTCTTATATATGTAAACCATAGAATATATAAGAAAAAGACCTTTTTAAGTTTTACCCCTTACATTCTGTTATCTGTTTTGTAGGGGGTAAGGATATATCTAATATAATGATATATTCTGTAAATTGTCAAAAAATAAAGTCCACCAAAAATTTGACCATGATTGTCAACCACAGCAACTGAGCCGATTGAACTTAAGTGAAAATCAGTGGGCGTTCGTTTTATTTGCTTTCTCTTTCCAGTTTAGTTTAGATATTATCTGATTTGTCGTTGCTGTTTAAGATGTATAAGTTTTGTCGGTCTACTTGTGGGTGACGGATGATTTAATTTAAATATTTTTTATATTCTGCTAAATATCTTCTGAAGAACCATTGGATGAATATATCATCGTCATTTTTTAGATTTGATCTTTCTAGAGCATTATAATATCCGGTTCTTTTGATGTATTGAATATCAAGTAGTGGAAAATTATTATTCTTTATTTCCTTTTTTTATTTTTTTAAATTCTACCATAAAAAAAATGTATATCTACATATTTATAAAGTTATTGTTTTTGTTAAAATGTAGGTATAAGATGACCCAACCGGGATTACTGTATTGTGTTCGTGTTTCATGGATGCTTGATCTCCTTTGTTGTTTAATTTAGTTGTCGTTTTCTTTATCATTTCTAGTTAGGCTATATGTGTATATACTGTATGTATATATGAGGGCAAGAGATAAGGAATGTCAATCAAAAAGTTTCCATTTTCAATAGAAAGAACCTAATGTTCTCAATAATAAATAGTTTGTATTGAGAATACAAACATTCGAAAACTATTTAAAAATATCAAAATTAGCAAAAAAATTAGATGTAAATAAAAATATCATGAAAAGAGACATTGTGAAATTAAAAGAAAGGGGTTAGTTAAAAGAATTGGTGGAGCAAAGGGTGGAAGACGGGAAGTTTAGATATTATTAAGTCTATTAAAATACCTACAGAGATATTTTTAGGGCTAGGAGTTAGTAGTTTATTTAATCTTTATATAAAAACATTAGAATAGGCATTAATGTTTTATTTTTACTCATTTCTTTGATAGTTTCAATCATTTCTTTTTCGGTTCGTCCAAATATCATTTCATAAGAAAATTTTGATCTTTTTT
>Ga0208647_1000543_pt1 | contig 10274 bp, 11 predicted proteins | sample AntAceMetag02UKA_FD_184765 | JGI IMG/M metagenome (GOLD analysis project Ga0208647, IMG submission 184765) | Saline lake microbial communities from Ace Lake, Antarctica - Antarctic Ace Lake Metagenome 02UKA (SPAdes) (version 2) | ecosystem: Environmental > Aquatic > Non-marine Saline and... | reverse complement strand
TGTAATCTGCTTTCGATGTGTCATAGTTCACCTCGTGTGCGGCAATGGCTACCCATTCACCGCGCTATTTGTTCTCTGTTTTGTCTCTGTCGATGTCATCTTGGTGGCCCTCGATTGAATCCAGCGCCACCTGATCCACTGACAGCCACGGCAGCAAGTTGACGTGTTTCACCTTGCCAAGTACTTGTTATCCAGTTGCAGACGTTGTTTAAGTGACTTAGGACGGCCCTCATGAGATCATGTACTCGCCGCCACAAGAACTTGCAGATGGCTTTCCAATGGATCCGGTAACCTCGCCACCTTGCCAACTGCTTAATAAGTAACTGGGGGCGGGCTGTGAGGTTGTTGAGGTTGTAGATAGAGACTGTAGATCTACCTATACGTGCGTTGGATTTGATGCCGATCTCTTCTAAGAATCCAGCGACTTTGGCTACCTGATCCGGTGAAAGTCCAGTGAGGTTGGCCATTTCATCGTGAGTGATGGGCGTTGGCTTCATGATCCTGCGTTGATAAAGAACCTCGATGATCCTCGCCACTGATATGAATAGTGGATCGTTTCGACGTTCGCCGCGCTTACGAGACTTTGGCATCAAGCTCACCAATTCGCTGGCGAGTGCTTCTGGCATCCGTTCGCCGTTCACATCGATGGCTTGCATCAGTCCATCTACCGTGAGTCCATAGCCGTTCTCGTAGACGGCGGCGAGTACTTCGCTGGGTGCTTTGGCTTCATCTGATAGGGATCCGTATACGGGTGTCGTGTGTATCTGTCGCCACTGATCCAACACTCGCTGCGCTTTGTCTTGATCGAGTCCAGACAATCGAAGGGTGATGGCGTGCGATAGGTAGGCGTGATGGCGTGAGTGCTGTCCGAAGGTGCTGCTGCTTAGCAACTGATAGCCGTCTGCATCGAGTATTCGCGGATTCGTTGCGTAGTTCTCAGGTACTGGCTGGCGAGTGCTTTGAGATCGATCCTTAGCCGGGTTCTTTGCCTTCGGTGATGGGTTCGGCGCACTTGTGCTGTTACCGTGCATTTGGGCGGTGATGAGATCAAGAACCCACTGAGGCGCCAATGGTATATCGTCCAGTGATGTAGGCGGCTTGCTTTGCCACTGATACTGCTTGCCAGTCTTGTGAATCGACGGCGGTACGACTGAATAACAACGGCTTGTGAGAAAGTCCAACTCTTCGTGCGGCTTGCTTTTCGATGTGTTCGCAAGCTCAGGCGGTAGGCGGTAAAGATATTGCCAACCTCTGCCAGTGCTGAACCACACAGGCGGCGCTTGATTGAATCCGCCTTGATCCTCGCACCATTGGCGGGCAGATTCGCTGTCCACGTCCACGGCCATCACGTTGCCAGATACTGCCCCCCACACGATGGCCCAGCTACAGCCGGCGAACTCTTCATGCCATCGTTGAAGCTGATCGACTGAGGCGGCTTTGCGTTGGTACTTCTTCCAGCGAATGTGAGGACGTTTCTCGCCTTGATTGATAGGGATTACCGATAGTCCGAGTCGTGCGAGATCCTGAACAGCTGACAGTGTGCGTTCTGTGATGTGCGTTACAGAAGCGCGTTCTGTTGCACCTTCTGTGTTTTCGCCGTCAAGCCTAACATCGCTTTGCTGGCAATGGACACAGGCGCTTGCATTTCTTCTCTCGTGCGTATACGCTACCAATCAAGACTCCTTCTCCGTCAAAGAGATGTGTCTTCGGCCTCGAGTTCTAGCTCGAGGCTTTGCTTTGTAGGACGATTGCGTTGTCCTAACTCAGCTTGAATCCATATCTTCTATCTGTCTTCCACAGTCTACAGTCCGCATCGCTTAGGTACAAGTCCCAATTTCTTGCCAAGGGCAGGGCGTTTCCTGTTATGTCAATAAGTACTTCTAGAACTATTTTATGCTCGAGTTTACACATGTTACACCCATCTTCTAGCTGAACGACGCACCGACAGCGGCCCACACCTTCTCTTCGCTTGCTGGCTTTCGCCCAATGTAGGCCATCAGCTGCGATGGGTTCGAGTGGCCAGTGACTCTGGCTGTCAAGACTGGATCGCCGCCACTGTTATCGTATGCCACTGTCGCGAATGTCTTTCGCATGGTGTGAGTACCGTAGTTGCCTCGCAGTCCGCAGTCATCGCACCACTGCTTGATCAAGCGCCGTGCCTGTTCTCGAGTGATGGCGAACAGCAATTCACCGTCTGAGATCGACTCACGATAGGCTTTAAGCGCCTCGATCGCGACAGGGGCAAGAATGATCGTCCGGCCTTGGCCAGTCTTCTGTTCTTTGATCGTGATGGATCCGGCGAGTTCACCGTCAGGCGTGAGAAAGTCTGCCAAGCGTAGGCTGAGAAGATCCGAGATCCTGAGTCCTGTCGTGATGCCAAGCGCCCACATCAGGCTGTTGCGATGATTGCCAAGTCCTCGCAGATACGTGAGTACAACCTGTGCCCTCTTCTCTGTCAGTCCTTCCACCCTCTTCGCACCGCCTGTGTAGTGAGTCATCGCTAGGCCTCCTTAGTTGCTTAACGTTGAGAATAATAACAAAAGCAACGTATAAAGTCAAGGGGATTCACACAGGCCAGACAGGATGGCAAAACGTAGGTTGCATTTCGACAGAAAGCAACATCGCAACGAAGGCAAGACACAGATGTCCGGCGAGATCCTGACGGATTGCCATCGCCTCGATGATTACCGGCGCTACTCTCTGGCCAGTAGAAAGGGGGCGAACCATGATAGGGATTGAACAAGCATCTAAGGCGCTGGGACTAAGTGAACGGCAGTTATACCGGCGGATTACGGCAGCAAGACAGGTGATAGAGAAACACACCGGCAGAGGGGCGAATAATAGTCTGCTACTCGATGGCAGTGCAATGAAGATCCTTCAGATTCTCGAGGATTACCGGCGAGATGGCGCCACGATGTCCCAAGCTGTCGAGAGGATCCAAGACAGCATTGAAGGTAAGTCGGTGGTAAAGAGAGAGGATCCAGCGGCGAACGAAGAGACAATGCCCGAGGCCTGGCGCCTCTTGATCGCTGCTAAGGATGAACTGATCGAAGCGCAGCGCGAAGAGATCGCGCACCTACGCCACGAGGTAGAACGATTGATGCCTCTAGCCTTGCCGTCGCCACGTCGCGGATTGCTGGGACTCTTCCGGCGACGAAAGGATACAGTCTTATCGTGACAAACTAGAACTGCTCAACGTCACCCGCATCAGCAAAGTAAAGATTGTTCACTTGCCATCGCTTGAGCGCACAGTATCCCCAAGGGGCGTAGATTCCTAACGTGATGAAAGTAAGAAGTAGGATCTTAAGCCAGACTGCAAAGATACCGAGTCCTTTCCCAAGAAATACCAATTGCTTGCCATCAATGTAGGTATTGTGAGATATCCATCTTTGCTGCGCTGCGTAGGCAACGGGCCACAACAACCCAAAACTGATGATACTCAGCAATCCAGTCCAGATGATTAGCCAGAGATAGCCTCCCCCTTTTCCTACAAATTCAAATTGTCCTTGTGCCATTAAAGCACCTCCTATTTCTAACAAGAATTTGTACTGAAGTTATACTTTGCGGGTGTAGGTATTGCCATCGCAGCGCAGATGGTTTTCGCTGTTCACTCGTAGACGGGCATCAGCTGCAGCGTGAGACGATCGCAGGGCGGATGTCATGCGCCTCTATCTTCTTCAGGTAATCGTACAACCGAGATGTGCGCTGGTAGTACCGTCTCAGCTCGCCGTGCTTCATCGAATCGAAAGATGTTCGTATTCGCTGGCAGTCCTTCAGGTACTGGATCCTCGCCGAAGAGGCATATCAGTTGTGGCTTATCTTCGCTGGCTTTCTCGAGTCGTCTTAATCTGGCTTCGATGTTCATCGCTTCACAATTCCCGATCCTGTGGATCTAGCCATACAAAACTCGTGCCTGGTGGCAGTTCTTTTTCTGCGTGTAGTTCATCCTCGCCATAATAGAGAAGAACTATGCCCTGCCCTTGTGCCTTCTCAAGACTGAGTGCCTTCTCAAGTTTGCGCAGCCGTGCTTCAATGTTTATCGCTGTCATAAGTTTCGAAACCGTGAATCGAACCGCACAATACTCGTGCCTGGTGGCAGTCCTTCGGGTACTGGATCCTCGTCATAGACGATAACTATGCCTTGCGCCTGTGCCTTCTCGAGACTGAGTTGTTTCTCGAGTCTTTCGATTCTCGTTTCTATGCTTGCCATATTCACCTCAATCGTGCCCGCCTTGCTATAGCCCTTGGCCATTTGAGGCCACCTGTGATGCCTTAGGATCGATCGTTTTTCGGCACATTGGCCATGATGTAGAGATACCAGTTGCACATCAGTCTTCATCGTATTGCACTTGGATAACAGCTGTTCCCGGCGGTAGGTTTTGCGGTTCTGGATCTCCCGGGTATACAACCACGATGTCCGTGATCCTTCCTTGACGCTCTTCCAGCTTCTTCAGTCTGGCTTCGATGTTCATCGCTGTCACCGCCTCGCTTCTTCGAGTGCTTCCAGCCTGGCTACTACGTCCGCAGCTATCGGCGGCCCGAGAAGCCTATCGAAGAGGATCTTCGCAGCGGCCAACTCGCCGTCCCTCGCCTGTGCAACGATCGCCGCTATGGTTCTTTGTATGTCGTCATCAGTCACGGCCTCGAGTAAGGCAGTCCGCAGCTGGCCAACTCGCCGTGCGTAGGGATTACCTGGCCCGCCTGCGTTGCCTGTCGTGAATCGTCCTGTGCTGTCGCGTCCACCGTCACCAAACGGTTCAACCATAGCGTCACCTCACATCGTCTTATTCGTGCTTCTATGCCACCGCCTGGCCATCGAGGTACTGATCAAGCGCCTGGATCAACAGATGATTCACGCTTCGTTCACGTTCGATCGCCAGTGTGATGAATCGTTCAAGGATCCGATCGCCTTTTCGATGATCTGGGATGTAGATACTCGCCTGCGTTGTAATCTGCTTTCGATGTGTCATAGTTCACCTCGTGTGCGGCAATGGCTACCCATTCACCGCGCTATTTGTTCTCTGTTTTGTCTCTGTCGATGTCATCTTGGTGGGCCTCGATTGAATCCAGCGCCACCTGATCCACTGACAGCCACGGCAGCTAGTTCTCTTTTTTCACCTTGCCAAGTGCTTGTGATCCAGTTCCAGACGTTGTTTAGGTGGCTTAGGACGGCCCTCATCAGGTTTTTGAAGCGTCCCCATAGAAACTTGCGGATAGCCTTCCAATGGATCCTGTATGCACGCCACCTTGCCAACTGTTCTATAAGTAACTCTGATCGAGATGTGATGCTGTTGAGGTTGTAGAGAGAGACAGTAGATCTACCTATACGTGCGTTGGATTTGATGCCGATCTCTTCTAAGAATCCAGCGACTTTGGCTACTTGATCAGGTGAAAGTCCAGTGAATCTTGCCATCTGATCGTGAGTGATGGGCGTTGGCTTCATGATCCTGCGTTGATAAAGAACCTCGATGATCCTCGCCACTGATACGAATATCGGATCGTTCTGACGTTCGCCGCGTTTTCGAGATGTCGATGGCAGCAAGCGCACCAATTCATCGGTGAATTTGTCGGGCATCTGATCGCCGTCAGCGTTGATCGACTTCATCAAGCCTTGAACCGTCAAGCCATAGCCAGTCCGATACAGACAATCGAGTACGTCCTCTGCTTCGTTGGCTTCGTATACGGGTGTCGTGTGCTTCTGTCGCCACTGATCCAGCTCGTGCGCTGCTTTGTTCTGATCGAGTCCAGCCAATCGAAGGATGATCGCAAGCGATAGAAACGCGCTGTTGCGTGATCCTCTTGTGAATGTGCTACTCATCAGCCACTGATACCCGGCAGATTTGAGAAGGCGTGAGTTCGTTGCGAAGTTCTCAGGTACTGCCGGACGTGCGCTGTCAGATCGATCCTGTGCCGGGTTGCTTGCCTTCATCGATGGGTTCGGCGTGTTCGTTCGTGTGATTGAATCTGGCCGCCTCATGGGTTCTTTAGGTGATTGAATCTGGCCAGTGATGAGATCAAGAACCCACTGAGGCGCCAATGGTATATCGTCCAGTGATGTAGGCGGCTTGCTTTGCCACTGATACTGCTTGCCAGTCTTGTGAATCGACGGCGGTACGACTGAATAACAACGGCTTGTGAGAAAGTCCAACTCTTCGTGCGGCTTGCTTTTCGATGTGTTCGCAAGCTCAGGCGGTAGGCGGTAAAGATATTGCCAACCTCTGCCAGTGCTGAACCACACAGGCGGCGCTTGATTGAATCCGCCTTGATCCTCGCACCATTGGCGGGCAGATTCGCTGTCCACGTCCACGGCCATCACGTTGCCAGATACTGCCCCCCACACGATGGCCCAGCTACAGCCGGCGAACTCTTCATGCCATCGTTGAAGCTGATCGACTGAGGCGGCTTTGCGTTGGTACTTCTTCCAGCGAATGTGAGGACGTTTCTCGCCTTGATTGATAGGGATTACCGATAGTCCGAGTCGTGCGAGATCCTGAACAGCTGACAGTGTGCGTTCTGTGATGTGCGTTACAGAAGCGCGTTCTGTTGCACCTTCTGTGTTTTCGCCGTCAAGCCTAACATCGCTTTGCTGGCAATGGACACAGGCGCTTGCATTTCTTCTCTCGTGCGTATACGCTACCAATCAAGACTCCTTCTCCGTCAAAGAGATGTGTCTTCGGCCTCGAGTTCTAGCTCGAGGCTTTGCTTTGTAGGACGATTGCGTTGTCCTAACTCAGCTTGAATCCATATCTTCTATCTGTCTTCCACAGTCTACAGTCCGCATCGCTTAGGTACAAGTCCCAATTTCTTGCCAAGGGCAGGGCGTTTCCTGTTATGTCAATAAGTACTTCTAGAACTATTTTATGCTCGAGTTTACACATGTTACACCCATCTTCTAGCTGAACGACGCACCGACAGCGGCCCACACCTTCTCTTCGCTTGCTGGCTTTCGCCCAATGTAGGCCATCAGCTGCGATGGGTTCGAGTGGCCAGTGACTCTGGCTGTCAAGACTGGATCGCCGCCACTGTTATCGTATGCCACTGTCGCGAATGTCTTTCGCATGGTGTGAGTACCGTAGTTGCCTCGCAGTCCGCAGTCATCGCACCACTGCTTGATCAAGCGCCGTGCCTGTTCTCGAGTGATGGCGAACAGCAATTCACCGTCTGAGATCGACTCACGATAGGCTTTAAGCGCCTCGATCGCGACAGGGGCAAGAATGATCGTCCGGCCTTGGCCAGTCTTCTGTTCTTTGATCGTGATGGATCCGGCGAGTTCACCGTCAGGCGTGAGAAAGTCTGCCAAGCGTAGGCTGAGAAGATCCGAGATCCTGAGTCCTGTCGTGATGCCAAGCGCCCACATCAGGCTGTTGCGATGATTGCCAAGTCCTCGCAGATACGTGAGTACAACCTGTGCCCTCTTCTCTGTCAGTCCTTCCACCCTCTTCGCACCGCCTGTGTAGTGAGTCATCGCTAGGCCTCCTTAGTTGCTTAACGTTGAGAATAATAACAAAAGCAACGTATAAAGTCAAGGGGATTCACACAGGCCAGACAGGATGGCAAAACGTAGGTTGCATTTCGACAGAAAGCAACATCGCAACGAAGGCAAGACACAGATGTCCGGCGAGATCCTGACGGATTGCCATCGCCTCGATGATTACCGGCGCTACTCTCTGGCCAGTAGAAAGGGGGCGAACCATGATAGGGATTGAACAAGCATCTAAGGCGCTGGGACTAAGTGAACGGCAGTTATACCGGCGGATTACGGCAGCAAGACAGGTGATAGAGAAACACACCGGCAGAGGGGCGAATAATAGTCTGCTACTCGATGGCAGTGCAATGAAGATCCTTCAGATTCTCGAGGATTACCGGCGAGATGGCGCCACGATGTCCCAAGCTGTCGAGAGGATCCAAGACAGCATTGAAGGTAAGTCGGTGGTAAAGAGAGAGGATCCAGCGGCGAACGAAGAGACAATGCCCGAGGCCTGGCGCCTCTTGATCGCTGCTAAGGATGAACTGATCGAAGCGCAGCGCGAAGAGATCGCGCACCTACGCCACGAGGTAGAACGATTGATGCCTCTAGCCTTGCCGTCGCCACGTCGCGGATTGCTGGGACTCTTCCGGCGACGAAAGGATACAGTCTTATCGTGACAAACTAGAACTGCTCAACGTCACCCGCATCAGCAAAGTAAAGATTGTTCACTTGCCATCGCTTGAGCGCACAGTATCCCCAAGGGGCGTAGATTCCTAACGTGATGAAAGTAAGAAGTAGGATCTTAAGCCAGACTGCAAAGATACCGAGTCCTTTCCCAAGAAATACCAATTGCTTGCCATCAATGTAGGTATTGTGAGATATCCATCTTTGCTGCGCTGCGTAGGCAACGGGCCACAACAACCCAAAACTGATGATACTCAGCAATCCAGTCCAGATGATTAGCCAGAGATAGCCTCCCCCTTTTCCTACAAATTCAAATTGTCCTTGTGCCATTAAAGCACCTCCTATTTCTAACAAGAATTTGTACTGAAGTTATACTTTGCGGGTGTAGGTATTGCCATCGCAGCGCAGATGGTTTTCGCTGTTCACTCGTAGACGGGCATCAGCTGCAGCGTGAGACGATCGCAGGGCGGATGTCATGCGCCTCTATCTTCTTCAGGTAATCGTACAACCGAGATGTGCGCTGGTAGTACCGTCTCAGCTCGCCGTGCTTCATCGAATCGAAAGATGTTCGTATTCGCTGGCAGTCCTTCAGGTACTGGATCCTCGCCGAAGAGGCATATCAGTTGTGGCTTATCTTCGCTGGCTTTCTCGAGTCGTCTTAATCTGGCTTCGATGTTCATCGCTTCACAATTCCCGATCCTGTGGATCTAGCCATACAAAACTCGTGCCTGGTGGCAGTTCTTTTTCTGCGTGTAGTTCATCCTCGCCATAATAGAGAAGAACTATGCCCTGCCCTTGTGCCTTCTCAAGACTGAGTGCCTTCTCAAGTTTGCGCAGCCGTGCTTCAATGTTTATCGCTGTCATAAGTTTCGAAACCGTGAATCGAACCGCACAATACTCGTGCCTGGTGGCAGTCCTTCGGGTACTGGATCCTCGTCATAGACGATAACTATGCCTTGCGCCTGTGCCTTCTCGAGACTGAGTTGTTTCTCGAGTCTTTCGATTCTCGTTTCTATGCTTGCCATATTCACCTCAATCGTGCCCGCCTTGCTATAGCCCTTGGCCATTTGAGGCCACCTGTGATGCCTTAGGATCGATCGTTTTTCGGCACATTGGCCATGATGTAGAGATACCAGTTGCACATCAGTCTTCATCGTATTGCACTTGGATAACAGCTGTTCCCGGCGGTAGGTTTTGCGGTTCTGGATCTCCCGGGTATACAACCACGATGTCCGTGATCCTTCCTTGACGCTCTTCCAGCTTCTTCAGTCTGGCTTCGATGTTCATCGCTGTCACCGCCTCGCTTCTTCGAGTGCTTCCAGCCTGGCTACTACGTCCGCAGCTATCGGCGGCCCGAGAAGCCTATCGAAGAGGATCTTCGCAGCGGCCAACTCGCCGTCCCTCGCCTGTGCAACGATCGCCGCTATGGTTCTTTGTATGTCGTCATCAGTCACGGCCTCGAGTAAGGCAGTCCGCAGCTGGCCAACTCGCCGTGCGTAGGGATTACCTGGCCCGCCTGCGTTGCCTGTCGTGAATCGTCCTGTGCTGTCGCGTCCACCGTCACCAAACGGTTCAACCATAGCGTCACCTCACATCGTCTTATTCGTGCTTCTATGCCACCGCCTGGCCATCGAGGTACTGATCAAGCGCCTGGATCAACAGATGATTCACGCTTCGTTCACGTTCGATCGCCAGTGTGATGAATCGTTCAAGGATCCGATCGCCTTTTCGATGATCTGGGATGTAGATACTCGCCTGCGTTGTAATCTGCTTTCGATGTGTCATAGTTCACCTCGTGTGCGGCAATGGCTACCCATTCACCGCGCTATTTGTTCTCTGTTTTGTCTCTGTCGATGTCATCTTGGTGGGCCTCGATTGAATCCAGCGCCACCTGATCCACTGACAGCCACGGCAGCTAGTTCTCTTTTTTCACCTTGCCAAGTGCTTGTGATCCAGTTCCAGACGTTGTTTAGGTGGCTTAGGACGGCCCTCATCAGGTTTTTGAAGCGTCCCCATAGAAACTTACGGATAGCCTTCCAATGGATCCTGTATGCACGCCACCTTGCCAACTGTTCTATAAGTAACTCTGATCGATATGTTAGGCTGTTGAGGTTGTAGAGAG
>Ga0208647_1000533_pt1 | contig 10452 bp, 11 predicted proteins | sample AntAceMetag02UKA_FD_184765 | JGI IMG/M metagenome (GOLD analysis project Ga0208647, IMG submission 184765) | Saline lake microbial communities from Ace Lake, Antarctica - Antarctic Ace Lake Metagenome 02UKA (SPAdes) (version 2) | ecosystem: Environmental > Aquatic > Non-marine Saline and... | reverse complement strand
CCTTATGCTCTTTATGCAGGAGTTGGATTGGATGCCTTCCCAAGGATTATTCACCCAGAAGTGTTAGCTAATGCTGAAGTTTACACAGTATAGTAAATTATATTTTTACTCATAGGGCACTTAACTGCCCTATAGTAAGCACATAATTAAACAAAATGTTCAAAAGGATTCACTACAACCAAGAAGAGGGAATGGTTATCAGAGTTAAAACGGGGGATGAATCACTGCCTAAAGTTAAATCACCTAAAGAAGTTTTCCGTAAAGAAAAAGGATTTCCATGCAAGCACTGTGACTTTGTTGCAAAAAGCAAACTAGGATTAATTTCACATAATCGTAAACACAAAGAATGAGCGTTACCTATTCAGCTGACAAAGATGTTTCTTCTAAATATTCTCATTTAAAGATATCTAGCGATGTTGTCGTTAATGACTATCGAGAAGAGGCTTACAACGAGATAAACATGAAGATAAGTAATCTTTATATTATTCCGATAGACTCAACTAATGTGAATGACCTAGCCTATCTGAAGTCAATAGAATCAAGATTAGCCGCAGGAAATATTCTAATCGCAGTTTCTACGACAGATGAGCTAGACGAGCTTCATAACTACGGAAAATTTTTGATAGATCAAGCAGTTTCTAAAATAGATGAGTTAATAAAGCAAACAATAATTTTAAGAGGAGCGACGATAGATACCGATAAGGCAGATAATATAATAGATGCTGGTAAACTTCAGGGTTCTGCTGCTGATGCTTATAGTACTTTTGATAGACCTATTTCTGGGATAGAGAATGATGCGATTGAAGGAAGGGTTAATGCAGAGAAATATAGCAGTTTGAATGACACTAATGAAGTAGTATGATATCTATAAAAATGACAGGGCAAATTAAAGTCCTGACTCTTCTAGAAAAACTCAAAAGAATCGATAAAGTTGTTAGAATCTGGATGGAAAGCGGAGAAGTTGACCAAATAATGAATGATAGCTTCTCGAAGAACTTTAAAAGCCAAGGTAGACCTGATTGGGATTCGTTAGCTCAAGTAACCAAAGATACTAGATTATCTAAAGGTTTTGGGAACGGTCCAATATTACATCAAACTGGAAATCTGATGGACGAAGTCACTTCAATGAGAGGAAAAGTTTCTTCTTCTTTCGGAGGATTTGTTAAAGAATGGGGGGCTGATCAACTTAGAGGAACAGAAAGAAAGAAATTCGTAGCTCATCAAGGAGGAATAGGAAAATCTGGGCAGGAATTACCTCAAAGAAAAATGATTGGTTTCCAACCTGAAGATGCAAAGAATTTGACTAGAAGTTTAAGTAATTGGTTATCAACACAAATACAATGAGAAATCTTATTTTAGAAAATATTAAAGACGGATTGACTGATGACCTTGGGGAAAAATCATCTTATGATACGCTACAAGTAGAAGATATCCAGGCAAGATTACCTGATTCAATTTTAGTAAATTATTTTATAGGGTTGTCGATTGACCGAGCAAGTGTTATAAATCAAGAGATAGGAAAGTTTCATCCATCAAACAACGAATACTTGTGCTCAGTAGTAGTTAGGGTGAGAAATGGTGATTATCAGTTAGGACAAACTGAGTTAGACACCTTCGTAAGAAGAATTACTAAGTATTTTGCTAAGGATACTGGAAGTTTACTAGGTTTAAACTCAAATGAGGATGGCGTAGACGAGACAGTTATTTCATATAATATTGAAGATTTTGATTTTATCGCTGGACAAGCTAAGAAGAAAGTCGGATTAATTCATCTTTGTATGATAAATTTAAGAATAAAAACTAATTTAAATATTTAATTACAAACAAAATGACTTACACAGCTGAAACGGGGTACGTAGGGCTAGCTCGACAAGATGTCCAGGGAACATTCAAAGAGCCAACTGATTTTATGAAAGTAATGTCAGTAGATTTGAATCCTGAAGGAGACAAACTTATCCCAGACCCAGAAATTGGATCAATCAGTGATATCGATTCAATTCACCAAGGAACCTATAAGATTAGTGGTTCAATGGATAGTTACGTTAGACCAGAAGCGATTGGATTGCTTTTCTGGGGTGCTTTAGGTACTAAAACTAATTCTGGATTATTGAGTGGTGGTGCATATCTTCACAACTTTACTCCAATCACATCAGGAAGCTTACCTTGGTTATCAGTTAAGAAAGCTATCGCAGATGATGTCCAAGTATTTGATTATAAAGATTGTAAGGTTGACGGATTTACTCTAGATATTAATTCTTCTGAGTTTTGTAGTGCTAAGTTTGATATAGTAGGAATTCAAGACGAAGAAGGTTCCGCTGTTTCTCCTAGTTTTGAATCATCACCTTTACTAGTTGCGACTAAAACTACTATAAATATTGGAGGAGTAGCGACATCAGCTAAGAGCTGTTCAGTTGAATTTAAAAACAATTTAGAAAGCGATGACTTTAGAGTAGGCTCAAGATTCTTAGGAGATATCACAGAGAAGAGAAGAGAGCTTGATGTTAAGATGGATTTAGTACTCGATACTAGTTCAGATTTATACAAGAAAGCATTTTATGGAAGTTCTAGTGCCAGTGAAGCTGGTTTCGATGTCCACGCTGAAAGCGTAGATATTGAGTTATCTAGTCCAACCAATATCAGTACTTCTAGCTTGCCATACAAAATTCTAGTTCAAATCAAGAACTGTGTATTTATGTCTGCACCAACTCCAGCCTCAGGAGATGACCTAGTTGTTATCCCTCTAGAATTGAAAGCTACTAAGGCTACTGGTTACAACCTAATCGAAGTACATATCTGGAATAGCAAAACTGCTTATTAAAAATTAAAATATATGTTATGAGTGAAATTTACTTTGGAGTAAACAAGAAGAAAAAGTTTTTTCTTGGTTCAAAAAAAGATCAATGGATAGAATTCAAGAAATTGACTGAAGGAGATTTGGTTAAATTTGAAGACTCAATGGGGGGCAAGGTAATAATGGACTCCCAGTCTCAAAAAGCTGAAGTGGAAAGTAAAGTAGGTACAGAACGCCAAGCTTTAGTAGAATTAGCTGTTTGCGGTTACAACATTAGAGTCAGCGAAGAGGAAATTAAAACAGTTTATAATTTAGAAGAATGGAAAGGATTGTACCAATCAATGGACGGTGATATGGCCAAGGAATTGAGCATTGCTATCCGAGAATTTAATGGTATTGGTTCAAAAAAAAAGAACTAAAAGATGAAATAGGATTAATTACCAAAACAAGAGCTTGGGCTAGAGGAAATAGCGTAATTAATCCTCCACCCGAGCTCTCTTTGTATTCAAAATGTAAAGAATTTCATTGTTTGCCAGATGCAGGAGGTTGGTATGATCAATCTCATCACGTTTGTAAGACTTTCTCTATAATTAGTGCGATAGAAGCAGAAGAGCAAGCTAAGAAAAATAAGAAAAAATAAGATGACTGATGACTTAACAATACAACTTAGAATTTTATCATCGGGGGTTGATAAGATAAACTCAGCCAATACAGCTATTAAAAATCTTGATAGTACTGTTAAAACTACTGGTAATAAAATTAATAATATCGGTAAAGTAATGGAATCAACTGGTTCCAGGATAAATGTTTTGGGTCAAAGGATGACAGGGATGGTTACTTTGCCTCTTCTATTTTTTGCTAATAGTGCAATTAAAACAGCTTTAAGCGTAGAAACAGCCTGGACTAGATTCGATAAGGTTTTCTCAGGTACGGAAGAGCAAATGGCTCATTTGCAAGAAGCAGGGACTGAACTCTCTGAAAAATTCGGTATCAATGTAGAAGACGTTGCTGAGGTTATGGGTGAATTCAATAAAGCAGGAATAGAATCAGAAGATATGTTGAAATCATTAACAGAGCAAGCCTTAGAAACTAGTATTTTATTTGATACAGACTTGATGGGTGCCTTCGATGGAGTGAAAGCAATTATGTTCGGATTTGGTTTGAGTGGAAAAGAGACAACTGATGCGTTAGCTGCGATTAACGTTGTAGCTGATTCGACTACTACGTCAGAGCAGGGGATTCTTGATGTAATGGAGAAGTCTGGAGCAATTTTTAAACAATATGGGGTAGGAGTGACAGAAGCGGCGGCACTAACGTCTTTATTAGCACAAAGCAATATAAAAGGATCAACTGCTGGTATGGCTTTCAAAACAGTTTTAGCTAAGATAGGGGATGCTGTCCCAGATGCAGTTGATGGCATGGCTAAATTCGGTATCAATGTTAGTGGAAACGCATTTAGGACAGCCACTTTTTCAGATAAACTTAGATTACTAAATAAGAAACAGAAGGAAGTTTTTTCATCTGGTAATAAAGTTAAAATAGCCAATTGGAACACAGCTATGAAAGACTTAACTGGAATTAGACAGGCAGATAGGTTCAGCATTCTAGTTTCTAAGATAGGAGATTTAAATGGAGTAATAGAAAATGCGGAAGACCCCATAAAAAACCTAAAAATTTGGAATGAACAGTTAGCGACAGTAATGGATTCTTCTCCTCATAAATTTGAGATAATGAACCAGATATATCGTAATCAAGCTAATATTCTTGGAAAAGAATTATTGCCATATAAGATAAAATTAATGGAGTTTTTAACTGGGTTATTAGAAAAATTTAACGCTCTTTCTCCAGAGACAAAAGAATGGGTAGTCAAGCTTGCTGCATTAGTAGCAATCGCAGGACCAGTATTGGCATTTTTTGGATTGGCAACTACAGGTCTAGGATTTTTATTGTCAGGCGTAGGGAGCGTTACTCTTGGTATTGCTGGATTGCTTTTAAAATTGACTCCACTGACGAATTCATTGGGAGCTACAGCCGCAGCAGCAGGTACAAGTGCTTCAACGGGGTTAGCTGGGGCTATGGGAGTGAATGTTCTAGGTGCTATGGTAATAGTAGCTGCTTATATAACAACAAAAGCTATAATAGCGTATGGAGAATTACAGAAATCTGTAGAAGAATTAAGCGAAGCACAAAGATTGTTGAAGGGTTCTAACGAAAAACTTTTTGAGAAAATGAAGACAATACCAGACAAAGAGGTCCGAGATAAACTGCTATTGATTTGGTCAGAAACTGAAAGAGTCCGCCTTGAAAACGAAGCTTTAATTGATCAATATACAGGATGGAGTGCTTTACCAGCTGGATTTATGGCATGGGCGGAAGAACTGGCTGGAGAAAATGGTTGGCTCGGCAAAATAGCTGACAAAGCGTATACTGCATGGGAAGCTCTAAAGCAATTAGCTAAAGAGGGTGGGGCTTCTAGTAAGGGGAATTTCAGCAGAAGTTTTGATGCTTTTAAACAAGGTGATTTTCCAAATCAGAAAAGAGCAGCAATGGGAGGGGTAATATACGCAGCCCAAGGCTTCGCCCCCAAAGGCAACGACACAATCCCCGCAATGCTCTCCCCTGGAGAAATGGTCCTCAACAAATCTCAACAAGGAACTTTATTTAACATCCTTTCAGGAAAATCTCAACTGGCTGGAGCAGGCGGAGCTACTGTTAATATAAATGTCGCTGGAAACATGATAGCTTCTAGAGGAGAACAACGAGAATTTGTCAGACAAATAGAAGTACTTATGACAGAAAATGCAAATAGATCTTAATAAAAAAATATGACATGGGCTAAATTAGATGCGTTAGAATTAGAATCACCGTCAAGCTACTCTGAATCAGAAGAGGTTATTGGAGGATTTAATACTACAATGACTGGTGCTAAAAGGAGATACATCAAGGGTTTGAAAAAAACCTGGAAGTTTAGTTATGATACAATGACAGCTAATGATTTTAGTTTATTATTATCTAAATATGAATCGTTAATGACAATCGGACTTCAGACTGAGCAACCTTATGCTTTATTCACAATTTTAGCAGAAGGATTTTCTGTTTCTGGAGAACAAGTTCATATTAATTTAGGGGAGAGAAATATTTTGCCAGGGACTGATTTATTATCTAATGTTGAAATAAGCTTAATACAACTATAATGGCAAATACAAGTGCAACCAGTCCAGGAACAATGGCAAATGACACAGCGATCGGTACTGTCGCTTGGAATAATCCTAATAATGTTAAAGTTAGTGATAATAGTTATGCCTATACAATTACGCCATCTCCTCCAGCAAATAGCAATTATTTAAAAGCTACTAATTTTGGATTTGCCATTGCAGCAGGTACTAATATAGACGGAATAAAAATTGAAATAGAGAGAAGAGATATAATAAGAGAAACAAAAGACAATGTAGTGTCTTTGGTTAAAGGAGGTTCTGTCGTTGGAGACAATGTTGCGGATACATCTAATTTTTGGCCAGGCTCTGATACTTACAAAACTTATGGTGGTCCAACATCTTTATTTTCTACTGCTTGGAGTGCATCTGATATAAATTCTAGTGATTTCGGAGTTGTTTTAAGTGCTAACCTAACAACATCTGACGCTATCTCACAAGTTGACCACATCCGTATTACTGTTTATTACACAGAGTCTAGCTCGTCAGAATCTCCGTCTGAATCTCCATCTCAATCTCCCAGTAGCTCTAAATCCCCGTCTGATTCTTCGTCAGAATCTCCATCCGAATCTCCATCTCAATCCCCAAGTTCTTCAGATTCGCCTTCTCTTTCTCCAAGTTCTTCAGATTCGCCTTCTCTTTCTCCAAGTTCATCTGAATCTCCATCCGAATCTCCATCTCAATCCCCAAGTTCTTCAGATTCGCCTTCTCTTTCTCCAAGTTCATCTGAATCTCCATCCGAATCTCCATCTCAATCCCCAAGTTCTTCAGATTCGCCTTCTCTTTCTCCAAGTTCATCTGAATCTCCATCCGAATCTCCATCTCAATCCCCAAGTTCTTCAGATTCGCCTTCTCTTTCTCCAAGTTCATCTGAATCTCCATCCGAATCTCCATCTCAATCCCCAAGTTCATCTGAGTCTCCATCTCTTTCTCCAAGTTCATCTGAATCTCCATCCGAATCTCCATCTCAATCCCCAAGTTCTTCAGATTCGCCTTCTCTTTCTCCTAGTGCTTCATTATCGCCAAGTGCCTCAGTTTCCCCATCTCCTTCAGCCTCACCTTCCCCAGCAGTACCTGACGGTTTCCTAGGACTAATGAATAACGAACTAAGACAACCCACTCAACAATTAGAAGTTTCCTGGAATAATATTTTAACCTCTGGTGACTGGTTCAGACTAGACCAATCATTACTAGACGGAGGTTCAATCCTAACCAGGCTAGAATATCAAGAAGAAGACTTAATAACAGAGATCATAACAGACGTTAATGCTAAGGTTTACGTAGATGAATCAGAATTTGTTATGATGCTAGAGGGCTACTCAGAACTAATCGGTGATAATTACCAATATTCTATTTCAGATTTTGATTGTGAATTAGACAATACTACCAACAGGTTCACACCAAGAGTAAATAAAAATAAACTAAAAAATCCCAGCTTTGAATTAGACAAAGATAATTGGAACGAAGAAATAACTGGAGCTGCGGCTGTCAGTGTTACTGAGTTTGTATCAAGAACTCCGATAAGGTCTCTCCTAATTGACAATCCTAATGCTGATGCTGTCTACGCTTTTTCTAATGTAATCGAAATAAATGAAGGTAATCAAATTGACATCCCTCAAATTTGGTCTGAATCTTTTTATCTCAATGGTAGTGGAAATGCTAACATTAACCTTTACGCCTTTGACCAAAGCAATAGTGGAATAAATGATATTTCAACTGGCTACCTAAGAGGCTCTTCTTACCAAACAGAGTTAATCTCTGGAACTTGGTCAAGATTAGAAACTAATATGTCAGTGCCTTCTGGTGCCTACTATCTAAGAGCTATGGTATCTACTTCTGGTGCTTGGGCTTATGTTGATGATGGGCAGGTAGAATACTCAATAGAGATGACTGAATATGATGATAGTTTTATAGGAGATGTAATCCTTCCTAAGAGACCCATAAAGCTAGCCTTAGGTTTCAGTGATAATAACATTGCTAAATTTGCTGGATTAACAGAAAAGCTTGACCCAAATATCAGTGAAGATTCTATCCATATATATTCATACGATTGGGCTACTTTTTTAAAAGATTATAAAATAGAAGAGACTTTTTATGAAAACCTAAGAACTGATGAAATCATTCAACAATTAGCAAGTATTGCAGGGATTGATAGTTCTAAAATTGAACTTGAAACTGGGTATCTAACGATAGAGTTTGCCTGGTTGCCAGAAGGTTCTATTTGGTACTACATGACTCAAGTTGCAGAAGCAGAAGGAGGTATGGTATTCTTTGATAACAATGGAATCTTAAAATTTTGGAACAGATTACATTTTGATGGAATCGGAGGAGCGTTACATAATTTTTCTTTCGATACAAATGTATTAGACTTAAACTATGAAATCTCTAAAAATAGAGTAAGAAATAGAATAGAGGTAAAAGCCAACCCTAAGAAGAAATTGGTAAGTAAAACTATTTATTCTATTCAAAATGAAAAAACTTCTATTAACGCAGGAGACTCAAGTGAAATATGGTCTCAATACTTCTATGGATTAGAAACATCAGTCCCTGCGTTAAATGTTGAAGTGCCAGTAATAGGAGTTGATATATTAGGGAATGCTCAAGAAGACGGTGGTGGTGCCGATATGTCAGCTTACCTTTCAATTTCAAGCTATTCAATTTTCAGAGAATCGATTAAAATTAACATTGCCAATAGTCATCCGACTGATACCATATACGTGACTACTATCAATATAACAGGAGATCCTATCGTTATTAAATCCAGAATAGAAGCCACAAAAGAAGACCAGGCTTCTAAGTCAATTTACGGAGTTCAAGTGCTGTCGATAGAGAATGACTTACTAGATGACTCTGACTATGCTGAGACCCTAGCTACGCAAAGATTAGCTGAATTAAAGGACCCATTAGACTTTATAAAAATAGAAGCTCTTGGTGCCCCGTTTTTAGAGGTAGGAGATAAAGTAAACGTACAAAGGTCATTCGATGGAACAAAAGAAAATTTTTATGTAGTTTCTAACAGATGGAGACAGAACGATGATTTCATTCAAACATTAGAGCTACAAAAGAGAATAATTATTAACTAAATTTTATGGCAGAAGCATGGACAACACCAAAAACCTGGTCCTATAAAGAAGCTCCAGGTTCAGACTCATTAAATGAGCAAATAAGAGATAATTTGAAATACGTAAAAGAAAGCCTACCAGCTGGTATTATGCTTGGTTACGGTGGGGCGGCTGCTCCAGCCCAGTGGCTATTATGCGACGGAACAGCAGTGTCTAGAACTACTTACTCAGCCTTATTCGCTGCTATTGGAGTTCTTTATGGAGTAGGGAATGGATCGACTACTTTTAATTTGCCTGACTATAGAGGAAGAGTGATGGTTGGATTAAATTCTACGGATGCTGATTTTGACACATTAGGAGAAAAATATGGGAGTAAAACTCATACGCTTACATCTGCTCAAATGCCAGTTCATACACATATTCAGAACGCTCATACTCATACGCAAAACGCTCATACTCATACGCAAAACGCTCATACTCATACGCAAAACGCTCATAATCACAGCACTTCTTATCAAACTGATGGCGAGAACTCCCCATTAGGTGGAAATTATAATATAGTAACAGATTACAGGGATCCCACTGGAGCTGGTAATAAAATAACAATCGGAAACACAACCCCAACCAATCAAAACACAACCCCAACCAATCAAAACACAACCCCAACCAATCAAAACACAACCCCAACCAATCAAAATGCAGGTTCAGGTTCAGCTCATAATAATGTCCAACCAAGTCTAGTATCTAATTTTATTATCAAATACTAGACGTATAAACAAAAGGCATATCAATATATTGGTATGTTTTTTTGTTTGAAAGAATAACTTCACATTTTTTTTTGCCAGCTTTTATTGCTTTAACTTTAATTTTTGTTTTCTTTGGTCCTTCTTCTGTTTGAATCTGCAAATGCTGTCCAACTTTAAAAGAAGTTTTATTCCCGTCTGGGAAAAATATTGTAATGTCTTCAATCATTTTAATGTGTTAGTGATTAGTTTGTCCCAAGCTTTTGATATCCTATCCCAATCAAGGTTCTTCTGGGCCCAAGTATACGCAGTCTCTTCAATTTCTTTGACCTGTTCTTTGTGAGAGTGAACCCATAAAAGTTTTCCAACTAAGTCATGAATATCAGTTACTGGTCTTATTTGATTATTATCAATAGGACCACAAGATATTAAATTGTTAGGGTTGTTTCCGCTTTTAACTAGCACTCCTCTTCCGTCTTTAAGTATTTCATGAATAGCAGTATTGTCAGGGAAAACATTTATAGTCTTAGTAGCCATTGATTCTACCATAGAAAGCCCAAATCCTTCGCCATAAGTTGTAGACAAATTAACATCAGCAATATTGTAAATAGAATTTATAAATTCATCACTAAACAATTTCTGTT
>Ga0208647_1000528_pt1 | contig 10566 bp, 13 predicted proteins | sample AntAceMetag02UKA_FD_184765 | JGI IMG/M metagenome (GOLD analysis project Ga0208647, IMG submission 184765) | Saline lake microbial communities from Ace Lake, Antarctica - Antarctic Ace Lake Metagenome 02UKA (SPAdes) (version 2) | ecosystem: Environmental > Aquatic > Non-marine Saline and... | reverse complement strand
GTCCATCAGTAAAGCAAATTCATATACCGTTGCTCCAGTAATGATATCCAGTACTTCAAACTCCAACTGGATTGTCATAGTCCTACCTTTTTTAAACCGTTCTTTCCTCATGTAGTTTACGGTATTATTCAAATACATGCCAAGTGAAAGAGTAGATGATCTGCTCTGAGGATTCATCTCAGTAGATTTACCACTGCTTTCAGTAGACTGCCTGTCAGTCGGAAGGTTATTATCCCAGGCATGTTCAAAGCTGTATACATCACCGTACTCTTCTGTTGCAAGATTCCAGTTAGCAGTATCGATCAGTCCGCTAGGTAGCGTAACTGAATTAATTTCATCGTCTGTTGCTCCTTCAGGAGAATCAGCAAATGTCAAAGTAGTTGCTGCCCTTGTGATAGGAGTTCCCACAAATTCATATACAGACCGTACTCCATTTTTGTCAACAACCGGAACATAGATTTCTAATCCAGAAGCTCCAGTTAAAGTAACCGGTACAACCGTACAAGTCTCAGCAGCTACACCTGTACCAGTAGCAGACACGGTATAATCAGAATCAAGGATACTTCCATAGACTGCAGCTCTCCGGAACTTAAAGAAATTCTTCTGAGACAATGTTAAGCCAGCAGTCAATGCTCCATCATCAGTTTCATCCCTTCCAACCGTACCAAAGTTGAACATTACATATCCGTCTTTCTCTGCACTAATTGTCAGGCCATTCATTTTAAGAGAGTCATAGGTCATAACTTCTTTAACTCTATCTACTTCTGCTGAAAAGAACGGTAAGCACATTCCTAATCCAGATTTAACTGGAACGAAATAATGTTTATAAGTACTTGCAACCGGTCCACCAATTACCTTGTACTCAACACCAAGATTCAAGTAAAGAAGATAACCGATTTCATCCGGAGTACAATAAGCTTCAATATCACCCTCAACGTGTTCACTCATAATATCCATCTTCTTAATCAGAACTCCACCGGAAAGATTCTCTGCTTCTTTATAGTTCGGGGTGTACTTCAAACCTTCTGTCAGGAACGGTAGACGGACGGTAGCAGGAACTTTCGTACCCCATGCTGCAGCAATACCTATTTGTAAGGCCGCTTCTCTTCCTTCGTTAAATTCACAACTCATTTTCTTACCTCCGTAATAATACGTATAGTTAATTCACCGACCCTCAATTTAGAGGATCCATATTTAAACGGAGTATAATATCTCCGTATTGGTGCAGTAGCACGAAACACACAATCATATATTGTACTATCATATGTTTCTATTACTTGTCTCACTGTGGCTATATATCTTTTTAATAGAATAGCACCATCAACTCCATCTGTAAACACCGCAAGTTTGAATACCTCTAAATCTTTTGTTATGATTCTATCAAAGTCAGAACCATCACCCAGCTCTTGATAGAAGCATATTGCAGGATAACGATTATTATGTGAGGCTATTTCCTCTGCACTAATCCAATCATTATAAATGTTTTCATCTATTACATGCTTCATTAGGATTTCATCATCTATTAAAAGATTGTTGATATCTATCTGTAAATTCAATTTTGCTTTAAGCAGAGCATCAAGCCCCTGGCTTATCTGTTCATCGGTATTGTAAAGCGTGTCCATAATCTACCACCTTTAAAAAATGTACTACTATTTCCATCATACTATCTATAAACAATTGATATGCTTTCTCAGATACAGAAGCATTATCTCTATACCCGGCTATCTTATTCCTTGCTTCATTACTTAATCCTGGGATAGCGATATAAGGATTACTTACTATCCGGACAAAATCTGCAAACCAATAATCTATACCATACTCAAATGCATCATTAAACTCTTCTGGATCCATAGCCTTTATTTCATCCAGAGAAAACCCTGTCTTATTTATAAACAGTTTCTTATCTTTTTTATATATGTAACCGGATCCATCAATAGTTTCTCCCCACTGTCTAAGAAACGCATGAGGGGCAGAGTTGTAGATAGTTGCAGTATGACCCTGGACATCAGAAGAGAATCCATTGTGGATAGATCCTGAACCGGTAGACCATGATCCCCTGGTAGCTATATCCCTCTGTGAGATAGTGATTATATCTTTTACATATTTACCTAGTTCTTTGGGAATTTGCCGATCAACTTCTTTGTAAAGCTTTTGAATAACTTTAGTGAAGTCTGGACTAATTACTGCTGGCAGGGAAGTCATAGCAATCTGATTTCTTTCCCTAGCATATCATGTATATTCTTGGGAAGATCTATTTCTACCTGTTGATGATATGAATTAACACTCGATCCCTGTTTGCTTTTAATTCCTACATTGTCCTGGAGAATACGAGCTTTGTTAAATACTAAAGCTTCAACCATAGCATTGATAAATAGATCATCAATAATTAATGTTGAAGATATCTCAGTCCAAGCTGAACCGCTGTAGAGTTTGTATGTTCTCGTATTTTCTTTTAACCATACCTGTCCATCCAATGGATCTGAGGGAGTAGCTTCTGAAACGTAGTCAACTCGGTACCGACCTGCAGTATAAATTATCTGTAGAGATTTCCGGAAGTTAAAAGGAGGGGAAGTAAAATAAAGATTAATAATTCGGGATCCATCTTCATAGAAGTAATCAGTATCTTCTACTAGGAGAGAATCATTTTCTCCATCCCATTTTCTATACGCATCATACGTAATAGAAGTAAGAGAAGAAACCCATGACTTCTTTAACTGAATAGTTCTTTTGTAATCATGGATCTCTGTATAGGTGTTTCTAATAATCTCTTCGCCATACAGATTTCTTATGCGTAATGAAGCTGAGTTGATATACATTTCTAATATACCCTGATCACTTTCCCTTAGTTCGGGAATCCATTTACCTAATCCCTCAAAAGACATTAACGCATAATCTGCAAGCATCTATTTTTCCACCTTAACTGTATCTTTATTCACCTGATTCAATCGGATCTTTTTTGCTATCTTTTCCCGGTCCTTCTCCCGTTGTTCCTTGTCCAATTCCCTTTTTACCTTCATTCTTTTTAGATCTTTTGTCATTTTTATCCTCCTTCGGAAAAATTCCTTCTAACGTTTTCTTAGAAAGCTTCTTGAATTTCTTTGGCATATTCGTATCCTCCCATAGAATAAAGGGCTACCAAGTAGCCCCTATAGATTAAGCATTTGTATGTATGACTACTCCACCCTGCAAAATACAGGCAGCGGTAGCATTGTTCACATGGAACAGTAAAGGATATCCAGCGTTTTCTGCTACGAACCAACCTTCACTCGATTCAAAAGTAGTCTCTCCACTGGCAGCAATAGGAACCTGTTCATGTCCATCACCTTCAGTACCGTAGAAATATACAGCAGCACCCTTATCGACTGCAGCATCAAAGTCGTCAACAAAAGTTATTTCAAGAGTTGATACACTATCAACTTCATTAACCTGGTGTTTACCAGTTGACAACTTAACTATACAGAAATCTCCCGATGCGATAACTCCAGCAACCGTACCAACCCCGGGATCAGCAGTAAGATCAAGAACTTTCTGTGCCGTTAAAGCTGCAGCGGATGTAGTAGTACGTGCAAGAGCGTTCATGATAGAAAGTGTTTGGGCGGTTGTACTGTTAGTCAAAGTAAGTCGAGTAACTACCTGACGGTATACAGACATCGGTTCAATGTGCTGTAAGAAAGCAGTATTAGCAATAGCTGTCTTTGTTTTTATGGGTCTTATTTTAGATCCAAACATATTAAACATAATTTATTCCTCCAATAGAATATTTTTTTTAGTAACCTAATTTTACAACACAAGCAGCAGCAGTTTTAATCTGCTTGAAACCATTTCGTGTTCTCATTCTGGTAAAGTTCTCACCATATTCAAGATTGTAGGCAGTCAAATCATACTTCTTGATTTCAATCCCCTGTCTCTCACCCATCCACATATTCTGAGGATTAGCAAGAACCATGAAGGGATCTCCAGGAGAAAGGCTTGCAAGATCTGGCATAGTATCAGATTCGATGTAAGGATAATTAGCGAGCTTCGCAGGAGTATCCATTGTTGCAGGGAGCCAGAACATATAATCACCAAAAGCATTTTGTTTACTTACCAGCTCAGCTAATACAGTTTCATGGAGAATCCAGTGAAGATTAATTCGTTCTGTTGAAGCTATTTTAAGAGGTACTTGTTTCAATTCATGAGGATCCACACCAAGAACCTGATCTGCAGCTACACGGTAAGTTTGTGTTCCAGAAGCGTACAGGATACCATCATAGATATCTCCAGCATCAGTAGAAGCAGCAAGTACATTTGTATCAAGGTCAACAGCGTATGCTTCCATGAAACATTCCATGATCAGAGAATCAAGAGCTTCATTTATCTGCAGGTCGTCTTTGAATTCATCAACCCAAGGAACGTATGCAGCGAGAGTAGTTGCAAGCAACGTAACTCTTGCACCAAACCGTGGACCTTCAGCAGAGGAAGCAATCTTACTTCCTTTAGCCCAAGTAATACCAGAGCTAGTACCATCGGTACGTGTAAAAGCCATGTTACGAGAATCAAGAGCTGGCCATGAGTGCTGGGGTGCGGTCATTGGCATCTTCCGGATCTTATCTGCCATAACAGATACAGATGCAGCATATTTAATCAGCTCTGTTTCATATACCGGATTAACGGTAAGCCCTGCATTTGTACTGCCGGGATACAGATTAGTATCAATAGCATCTTTACCCATGAGAAACATCTTTCCAAACATTTCTCTTGAAACATCATCACCCATATACTCACCTGGAGTAATAATGTAACTCATAAGCTCTTTGTTTTTAACTGATTTGATTGCAGATGGACCTTTAACTGCAAAAAGAACAACAAGTGATAATGCTTTTGCAACATCTTTTCTGGTCAATTCTTTTTTCGGTGCAGAGAATTCAAGTGCAGCTTTCTGCATTTTCTTCAATGTCTCATTGATTGCAGTAAACTGAGATTCGATTGCTCCCGGCATATCTTTTAGGTATGCAGTAACATCCTGATTAAACTCTTCTCTCTCTTTGAAGTAAGCATTAAGCCCTTCTTTATCTGCAGCCCCTACCTCTGTGATAGTTTTTAATGCTGCTCCCCTTTTAAATAAAACAAGTGCTTTCGCTAAAATTTCTTGCCAATTCATAATTAACTCCTATAATTTTTATTTGCTATACTTATGCAATATATGTAGTACTAAGCATCTTTACTTGTGTTGCTTAGTATCTTACCTAATTCAGCAAAGGACATTCCTGTAGGAGCATCCTCTGATATTACGATTTCAACATTCTTACCTTTTAGAGTCTTTAGCATTTCCTCTAATCCAGTAAGCCTATCAGCCATTTCCTGCATACTCTTTCCGTTAGTATCAATGACACTCTGATTAATCAAAGCTCTTGGATTAGAAGGAACATTACAGATAGAGAATTCTAAAAGCTCTTGTTCCTGGAACTCTAACCATGCAGGATCATTCTTATCATCAATGAAAGCGTACTTCTTGGGAAAGAAGCCAACAGATCCAGCAGATATAATACCTAACGAAACTTTCATTCCAATAGACCAAGCGAAATGATCCACAGATTTTGGAGCAAAGACTGCTATACCTGCAAGATTATCTTTGGTAGTAATACTTTTCATATTACCAATAGCCGGACGTTTACCATCATGAGCCCACTGTAAGACAGGATTTAATTTATAATTCTTTAGATCCCACCCTGCAATAAGAATTCTCTCATCATCCCGATCTAGTCCACCATCAGACATGACAAAAGGAATCTCTATAATATCTGTATCTTCTTTAGTTACAGTTTTCCCTGGAGCAATGATTAATCCTTTATACACTTCAACCGGATCCATGATCTCACCATCAGTTGATATATCTTTAAAAAGTTTTATTCCCTCTGCTCTTGAAGTAATATCATATTGTACCTGATCTTTATGTCCTAACAATTTTACGGTTATCATTCTTTCCCCTCCGGAATTGGCTTAGTAGCATCTACAAGTTTTGCATCTCTCCACCATGTATCACCCCAAGGTACAGGTGCTTCACCATGAATAGCCCTGATTTGGTTGATGGTTTTCTTCCCTGCAGCAATAGCATCGTTCTCTCTTTTAGAAACTCTATTTTCATCTTCTTGCAACTCTGGTACTTTGTCAAGCTTAAATACTCCAGATATTTCTGGATTTCCGGTAGCTGCAAATAGCTGTCTGTTAATTTCACCAGCCCATAAATCAATAGTCGGGATGATAGTTTGTGAAAATAACGCAGCATACTGTTCGTTAGAATCCTTTCCGGAGAGAGCTGTACGTTCGCTCTCAGCGTTGGCAACCTTCAGCGGTACACCATAGGCAGCAAGGATCGTTCCCCTGTTCCAGTCAGACACATCCAAGTATTTAATCAAATCATTCTTCATAATATGTGGAGTTACATCACCACCAATCACAGCTACCCGAGATCCCCCCTTCGATCTAACATACTTATCATTCCAGGTATCTATAGCTTCCTTCGATTGCTTTGGTGATATGTTTCTTTTTGCTGATAGGATAATATCCGGGATAGGACCATTCTGTAAGGCATCGAGATTACCGAGATTAATAAGTCTATCCTGTTTTAGTAAATAGGTTCCTGCAATAGCCAGGGGAAATACTCCCCGGTATTTATTATATACATTCGGTTCAAAGATATGGAGGAATTCACCCTCTTTCATTTCATAGTATTTGGCATTAAGAATGTCATACCAATAGAAATGTACTTTACCTTCACCATCTATCCGATGAAAAACTTCCCGGGGATCCAAACAGGTAACAGACTCTACTCCACGGAATCCCATGTCATTACCCCACCACCAGAAAAATTCTCTTTCCCATCCCCACCAAAGAGAGGACTGAAAAAATAATGTATTAGCTGGAGAGTTTCCACCACTGTTATCAAAGATAGCATCAAACTTAGTAGGAACATGAACACCATCAATCTGTAATTCATAGTCAGCCCTCTGTATACATCTGTTAATAGTATTAATTGCTATGAGTACCCATATATGATTCTTCAAAGAATCTCCATCATCGAACGGTTCGTCATAGGCAAAGTCATCTAAAGGTGCAGCACCTAGCACCGGATCTATATCTTTTTCAATTTGAATAGGAGATTGCTTCTTACTCCTGGAAAAAAGTTTGAATTTAGCCATATAAAATTATCCCTCCATATTGTATTTCTCTTACTATCATAGTCAAAGTATCGGGAGCATCATCATACACATTCTTTCCAGTTCGGCTATAGGTGGTAACGTGCTTATAAAATTCAGGCCAGAGCTTTTCCCAATTGCTAGGATAGATGATCATGGTCTGGACAAGTCCGGAGTTTGTAAGGATTCTGGTTTCTTTATTGGACATAGACAATTCCCAATTGATAACCGTATCGGATCCTTCTCTCAAAAGTCTTTCCTGCATCCTTACCGCAAACTCTTCTCCCCCATTATTAGACTCTATTTTCAAGGTGTCAACTCTATTTAGTTTAAGTTTATCGATATATTCATCTTCGTAGTTCTCAACAGCATCCTGTGTGTAGAGAAGATCAGTCATATAAAAGAACTTATCTTCTCCTACTTCCCGGAGTTTACCGATAATCTCTGTCGTATAATTATCCCCGTTCTTCGCATAGTCAGAGAAGGCTAGAACTAATTCATCTTCGATCGGAACAGCAGGAATATGATTATACGTTTTGATCTTCCGGTACATCCTACCTTTAAGATCTTCTACTTTCTGCTGGTAGTTAGCCTGGAAGATAGACGTATCCATGATATCCATCTTCTTACGCATACTCTTCTCGGACATGAGTTCCGGACATAACATCTTCTGTGTATTCATATTGTAGACTGGCATTATTAATTCATAGTAGGGTTTCGCTTTCTTCGTAGCATAGTTATCTTTCATCCGTTGGATAAGATCTCTCTTAGGCCACCGGGTATGATTGACAATAATCTTAACCCCTTCCTCAGTTCTGGAAGTTAATGTACCAGTATACCATTTCCAAGTCTTTTCTCCCTGGATCTCACTCAGGGCATCCTCTTCGTTCTTTACCGGATCATCTATGATAAGTGTGTCACATCCTTTAGAAGTAACAGATCCCCCTCGACCAGAGGACACGAAGTTAAAGAACTGCCCTTCAAGGGCCCACTTAGCTACAGCTCTATTATCTTCCTGTATGCTCTCCTGGAAGAAGTCATGAAAGATAAAATCATATGGATCCGTTTTCTCTTCTTTAATATTATCTCTTACGAATCTTGACGTGTCAGCTGCAGTATCATCGTTATAAGAGGTATACATGAATTTATGTGTATTATAGTTACCCAAGATCCAACAGCAGAAATTAACTAACGTCCTAGTCTTTCCATGCCGGGGAGGCATCTGTATATACAACTCTTCACAATACTCCCTGGAGTCATCAACCTTATCAATAATCTCCCACAGCTCACTCCCTACGACCCTCACAATCCTATTCTCAAAGAAAGCCTGTAATGTATTACATAACTGTGTTAAGTGCCACCTGTCTTTCTTATAAAAGTCCGGCTCAGTAAGCTGGCAATATTCCAGAAAACTCCTGCGGCCCTTCACGATCCTCAACTTCCTCAAAGCCGACAGTCTTTGCGTTCTTGACATCTCCATGTATTAACCTCTGTTCTTCTTTTAATAATGCTTCATCACTCAATTCTTCATAGTCATTCACTTCCCTATGTACCTGAAACTCAACCTTAGGCTTGTTCCCACTATAATCCGCAAAAAACTTAGCTAACCTAATCTTATACTCTATACTATCTGTACTCATAAATCTTCCCGCTAAATCCTGTACCATGAACTCAATGAAACTCACCCTAATAACTTCTAATTGCCCTTGTGGCAAACTTTTAAATTTTGGTAATTTCGACACTTCTGTACTAAATACCTTCTCTATCGCTAATCTAAAAGGATTGTTCGTAACTCCCATTCCACTATCCCCCTCTCCCTTACCCTACCCCCTCAACCACCTCCTGTCAATCTCATGCCTACCATCCCCTTTAAAAACCGTTCTATTTTGGCTGGATTTTTGGTGCGTATTGAACAGTATACGGATGGGTAAAGACGTTTCCTTGTTAACTGTCTGGCTGTTAATATCCCATCCAGGAGGAAAACTACTTAACAGATGTATAGGTAATCATATGTATGCTTATTGTTTGTTAAGTACTTTGTTACTAGATATTTTAGACAAAAAAAAACCCTATCAATTAAGATAGGGTATTTTATTAGTTATCCATTAGGACAATCCATTAGGATACTTTCTTCTATATCGTCTTCCCCGCATGCGCGGGGGTGTTTCTCCTGGTTGATTGCGAATGATCAGGAAGGGCTCTGTCTTCTATATCTATCAAGCTCCATGCAATTCTACCAGGGCAAAAAAAAACCCTATCAATTAAGATAGGGTATTTTATTAGTTATCCATTAGGATACTTTCTTCTATATCTATCAAGCTCCATTCTATCGTCCATGTTTAAAGCTTGCCCTAGTCTGATGCCTTGCAATCTAAAATGTATCCTACTGAACATTTTATTTGTTAACTTATGCCATAATTTATGTTTTATCATTTTATCACTCCATTAGTTATTTTTTGATGTCTGCTATTATCAGTGATCTGATATATTCTGACATATTGCAATACTCGAGCTTGCCAGTGTCAATGATAGCTTGCTCTAATTTCCTAGATATCCGAAAGTTTATAACTTTTATCTTTTCTTTTATCTTTTCCATTTTATCACTCCATTTTAATAAATAAACCTACCCTATTAGTTTAGGGTAGGAAGTAATTAATACTTTTTAGTAAGTAGGTACAAAAAAGCTACCGTTGAGGCTATCGTCAATCTCAGATAACGCCTCTTCTAGATCGGCATAGTTGCTATAGTGTATCCAAAGATTCCATGCCGCAAATCCTCGATCATTACCGAAGCAGCGGTAATACTCTTTTCCTTTAAGTAACCAGGCCTTTAAACCTGTTAATACTTCCTCTTGCCCTCGCTTTGCTTTTCCCTTGAAGTACTTAGGTTTTTGTGTTGATGTATAATTACCTAACCATAACATAATGTGAAGTACTTTCTTATTCTGTACTTCACTCCACACTACAACCGGCAACCAATCACAATGAGCCTTTCCTAAAGTGTCATCCCAATATTTCTTGTCATAATGTACTAAACCTATATGATAGATATCTCCATCTTGATAAACGATGTATTGCCCGTCAAGATATAAAGTACCGCCTAAGTAAAGATACATCAAAGCCTCTTGAAATTTGTCTTTCTTTGCTCTTGTTGTTTCTTTATGGTGCTGTATTGAAATTGCTTCTCTAGTCATTAGAAGCCTACACGCTGAGATTCCAGCATTTTCTGATATACAGAATAGGCTGCTAAAATCAAACCGCATGATAAACCATAGGAAGTATATCTCTCAATGATATCTATTGCATACTCATCAGCAGACTCCCTTACTGATATCATCATAGGTTTCAGGTCAATGTCATCATGAGTGTCCAGCAATTCATTACAAAGAGCT
>Ga0208647_1000522_pt1 | contig 10683 bp, 10 predicted proteins | sample AntAceMetag02UKA_FD_184765 | JGI IMG/M metagenome (GOLD analysis project Ga0208647, IMG submission 184765) | Saline lake microbial communities from Ace Lake, Antarctica - Antarctic Ace Lake Metagenome 02UKA (SPAdes) (version 2) | ecosystem: Environmental > Aquatic > Non-marine Saline and... | reverse complement strand
ATAACCCTTTATGGCAGTAAGTTTTTCACTCTTTTTCATTTAACTAGATACTAAGGAAAGTTTAAAGTATAGCAAGTGTTATTGTTTTAATTACCTGCGAATTTTGTTTGGAATTTATTTAATTTTCAAACGTTATCTAAAAGAGATTGATATATAGAGTTAATTTGCGTGATTTTTTTCTCCCAATTAAAATCAGCTGCTCTTTGAATAGCACCTTTACCTAACCTTATGTGGTAATTTACATCTGAATATAAATCATCCAAAGCCACAGCAAAACCATTAGTAGCCTTTCTGGGTGTATTTACAGGAATTTTTATTCCACACTGTTCTGTAACCACATGAGAAAACCCACAATGGTCTAAACACACGATTGGTAATCCATATGACAATGCCTCAAGAGTAACGGTCGAAGTTAGATCACTAATACTTGTTATACAAAAGACATTACCAGTTTGCATAATATCAATAGCCCTATTCTTTTCAAGCCAACCATGCCAATTGCAATTTTCTTCTAATCCTAATTTTTTTGATAGCTTTCTCCATTTGGGAGTCATTTCACCTACTCCAAGAATGTCAATTGTGTATGGGGAATTAACTCTTTTTAAAGCTCGCAAAAGCAGAGGTAAATTTTTTCCAGAAGTATGAACACCGCTCCAAATGATTCGTAACTTGTCTCCCGAAGACCGTAAATTATGCGGTGAAGAAAATGCATTTGTCTCCTGCCCAACTTCACTTATAATGAAACTATCTTTATTCCACAAATATTTAATCAGCTTTGAATTACCTTCTGTGGCAGCTATTAAGCGACTATCTTTTTGCTTTGCAATTTTTCGGGAACGCTTTGAGAAATTTCGTTGCCAGCTATTAATTATATTTCTTCCAGTATAAAATACCATTCCTTTTAACCCCAGAGAAGGTAAAAACCGCCAGGGAGAATTTTCCAAGCCTCCAATAGGGCCCCAAACAATTGGTTTTTCCATTTTCCATAAATACCCAGGTTCTCGATAACCGACCATATTCAATTGATGGATAATATCAAAATTTTCTTTTTTATCTAAGTCCAATGCCAATTTGAAAGCTTCTTTTTGCCATTGGCGGTAATACCAGTAATACGATGGTGGCCATATTTTTCTAAGCTTTTTATTTCTCTTCTTTTGAATAAAATAAAACTTAATATATATTTTTAACTCAGGTTTTTCTCTGAAAATTTTTTCTATATCCGGCTTCCATTTTAATTGTTCCGAAATAACATGCACTTCATGGTATTTGCTTAATCCCAAAACAAAGTTCCACCCCATTCCTGGCTCTGAACCTCTATAAGGACTGCATGCATAAGCGGAAATTAATATTTTAAGTTTTTTTTGCATAGTTGTGTAGTTGCATATAAAAAGGAATTAAACGCTGGTTATTCTTTTGCGTTTCGGTATCCAACTTAATGGAAGCAAAAGCGTTTAAAAAGGTGCTCCAATCCGATATCTTAAATTTCTCGAAGTAGCTCTTTATAAAAGGTTCAGTCTCTTTTATAAGCTGAGAAATGCCAACCTTTGGACGTAATAGAAATGAAGTTTGAAAAATGAAAGTAAACATGTCGAAACCCAATGGATAGGTTCCGGCCATTTCCCAATCAAAAATATTTAATTGATCGCCATCCAGCATCATGTTCCATGGACAAAAGTCACCATGCGCGAAACAGCTGATTAGTTCCGTTTCAAATTTCTTCTCAGTATTTACATCTTCCTTTACCAATGTCAACAGCACTTGTAAAAGTTGCTTATCTACATTTTGCGTTAAAAGACGTTCGCCTTTGAGGATATTGGTTTGAATTAAAGCATAATCTGATCGCGAAACTTGATGTTGTAATTTGGGTACAAAATCCAGGTGATTGAGTTGTGCTAATATTTTTCCTTCATTTTCCACATTAATGCAGGCAATTTCACTGTCTGCATATTTAATAAAATACTCTTTCCCATTTTCAGGATCGTATGCCAATACACTCATTTTTTGTTCTATGCCAGGAGTTCCTCTATTAATAGCAAGAATGGAGGTCGCAGGAATATATTTTTTGAAACGATTGATTGGTAAAATATCTTCTATCGCTTTTTCTCTGAAAAATCGCCTAACCAAGCTTGAATTTTTCCAAACAAACCAAAGTAAACGACCCGAAGAGGTGTAGGGTTGGTAAAAGGATTGAAAAAGTGGAATATTCTTAAATCCTTCGGGGAAATAGTATTGTTTGGAGAAGGGGTTGAAATAAAAATAATTCATCAAACTATTTCAAATTTAGAAATGGATTCAAATCGCTTCTTCATTACTTTCAAAATAGCAGTCATAGTATCGTTTACCGATTGATTGATTGATTGACCGGTATCTACCCAAACAGCTCGTTTATTAGCGCTACAAAACTCAGACAAAACACTTACCTGGCGCTTTACTTCATCTAATGTCAATTCTGGTTTTCTGGAGTGAATTGAAACTGGATCAGCTCCCAAACAAATAATTAAATCAGGTTCAGGAATGATAAATTGGCCTAAACGTAAGAGCCAATCAGGCAAATTAACACGCGTACGACGTTTATCTATCCGATAATCGTAATAATATCGATCGAAAATCCATACACAGGATTTGGATGCCCTTTTGGGGAACACTTTAAGCATATATCCCAAAGTGTAATCCAGTAAATAATAGCTCCAACGTAATAAAGAACCTAAGAATCCTGATGGTTCTTTGCTGTGTGGATCAGTCACCGGACCATCAAATTCTTCCTTTTTGCCTAGTAATTTTGCAATGGATGGGAATTTGTTTGGCCGCAAATGTTCATAATAAACTCCTTTATGAAAAGCTTCATTTAAAATTGGACGAATTGAATCAATAAGTGTACTTTTACCAGAACCATCTGTACCTAGAAATGCAATAGTATAACCTGGATTTGCTTTTAATCTTTTAATCTTATTTGAAAAACCTTGATAGATAGATTTGTTGAAAGTTAATTTTGACAGTTTATATAATTCATGAAAATTAAACTCTTCCTTATTTCTTAAGTATTCATTCAATTTATCTGCGAATGCTGGATGAAAATTAGCTAAGAGCGCAGGTTCAATTTCTTCCTTCTCATAATAATTTACCAACTTTTTTATATATTTATCATCACACGTTCTATTATTTAGCAGCTCTTTTAAAAATGCAACTAAACTACCTAACTTTGATGTTAGGACACTAATTTCATTATACAGCTCAACATTATTCCAAATAATATTTACTGGTATTAAATCTCTATTTCCAAATCTGACATTATCAATAAATACATCTATCTGGATTCCCCAATTCTTATTACAAAAACAAAACTTAGGACAAACTTCATCTTCAATAGCCGAAACAAGCGAACCATTAAATCTATGCATTATTGAATTCAATACCTCATAAAATACACTTAGACTTCTTCGATCTACTAATATATCCAAATCACTTCCATTTGTAGAATTAGGTAATGAATGGTAATTTCTCAAAACACAATATTGAACATTCTTATCCAATAATTCTTTAAAAAAGGATGTAAAAATTCTTTCTTTAATGGTGCCTTCTATTTCTAAGTACATTAATCTAAGTATTCATTTAAATTCTCGTTTCTTGGCAAATTAATGGCTAAACAACTTGGATAAGGATTCGAATATGCAAAATCATTTATTATTATTCGAGGTGAGTGATTTAAATCTGTAATAACATCTTTTACTATTATTCCAAGATCATTTAAAAAACCTTTAATATACTCCTTTTCACTCTCACATCTTGCAGTGGTAATCACTATTTGGCCACCTATCTCATATATTTTTTTTAATACATCTATGTTTTCAACAAGTGGAATATCATTTCTTTCGAACCAATTATTGATTCCGTATTTGGCTTTATTTTTTACTAGTGTACCATCGAAATCAGAAAAAATCACCCTAAATTGATTTTGAACTTTATCCCAATCAGATTGAGTACCAAAATCAATATATCTATCACATAAAACTAATTTATAGTTGTCACCGCTATAAATACTGGAAGAAATCACATGACTAACATACAATTCTTGTGATTCTTTTGAATCCAGGTTCATAATCTCAAGTGCATGCAAAATAAATGTACTTGCTGAATTAATGTAATGAGTACCAACACTTATAACTTCGGAAATAATTTTTTTCTCAACAAAGTCTGTTACGTATCCCAAATCATTCCGAATAATGAAAGACTTATTACTCAATTTTGCAATGTCATGAGAGCTTAAATCATACCCAACAGTAAATGATTCATTTAGATCCAAGCTATCCCATTCTATTTCAACAAAATTATCACTATCTTTAATAAAGATTGGTTGATTTGCAGAAACATCAATTCCTATAATTTTAAGTCCCTCAATTATTGTTTCAACAGCTGAATTTGTTTGTTTTTTGAGACTGATAACGTCCTTTATTTCTTTACAAGCTTCTGCAAGGATTGGTTTGACGCTGAAATTTTCACAAATTTCTTCAGTTGTAATCAAATAGATGTCACAATCAATTGATGCAAAAGTATCAATAGCGTGGTTAATCATAAGTCGGCCATCAGGATGAGTCCTCATCCATTTGGGCTTTTCTCCATTATATCTACGAGACAATCCTGCTGCGGGAATGATAACAATAGGTATCATAATTTATTTATTATTTGATGAATTTTTAATATTAAATGATAATTAAGATTCAAGTTATTTGAATACGGCAATATCCTTAATAATGTCATAATTATTTGTGCATTCAAATGATTCCTAAAATCATGATTCTGTTTGAATAAATAATTCTCAATATCTTTTTTCAGATAATAGTACTTAACATTTAAAAGGAAATCATCCTTTTTAAATCTATTTGACCAATTAAGCATTAACTCTTGAAAGAGTTTTGCAATATCCATGATTGGACTTGATATATAGGAATCTAGAAAATCAATAAGGTAAATTTGGTTATTATAAATTAATATATTTTCAAACGTTAAATCACCATGACAATTACCACTTGGCATTAATGATGAAGAATTCTGAACAATAAAATCATGCGTTACAGGATTAATATTTAATACCTTTTTTAAATCATATAATTTTGCTTCAACATCCTTTGAAACTGAAATGTTTTCAGAACTAAAATTATTATTAATAAATTGCAATAACTTGTAGAAAATCTCCTTTGAATCTTCAAATTTATTAATGGAGATATATTCTGAAAATTTTATTCCATTAATATACTCCATATCAAAGTATAAAAGTTGATCTACATAACCAACATCATAAATTTTGGGTGTTTGTAAAATTTCAGAAGTAAAATATCTTTGTTTAAATATTTGTTGCTCAAGCCTTTTGTTGTATGAAAATGAACTAGACGTTTTTCTAATTAGTGTTACATCATTCTTTCTGATAATTTTCAATTTACAACCACTATGTCCAATTAATTCAATCTCTCTCATTAACCATGCTGTCATACATTAATTTAACCCCTTCATACATCTTTACAAACTGATAATCTGATGATAACAATCTTTGTAATTTAGTATTATTACCGTGTGCACTTTTATTTACTTCTTTCAGAATGCGTTTTTCACCTAGGAGGATATCCAAATTTGGATACTTATTCCAAATTCTGGATGGTTCCTTATACTTAACTTTCAAAGTCGCTAATCCGATTTCATTAAATGCTCTAATTATATCAGAAACACTATAAGATAATCCAGATGAAAAATTAATGCACTCATAATTTTTTTCTACAGGTGCATTCAAGACTGCCACAAGTCCATTAATTAAGTCTGTAATAAAGATATAATCTCTTTTAACTTCATTGTTTTGATTATAAATGATCGCCTCCTTATTTACATATAAACAGTTCGCGAGGTAGCCTGTTAATGGGGGGTTAACTCTTTTCACATCTTGTTTGTATCCATAGACATTAAAAAATCGACATACAATAGTATTAAGACCGTAGTGTTTTTTGGATATAGTTTGTAAATGTTGCTCAGATAAATATTTAGTAAAAGAATAGAATAGATCAGGAGTGATTTTATCTGTTTCAACAAATTGCTCTCCTTTAGTATTCTCGTACACAGCTGAAGTGCTAGCGAATATAAACTTTTCACATGATTTTTTTATAGCAACTTGCGAGACATTTACTGTTGTGACGAAGTTATTCATTATTGCATTAACAAAATCTGATTCACACTCAGGTAGGCTTGATACCCCTGCAAAATGAAAAATTATTGCCCTCTCTGGGATAAGCATTTCAAGCTCTTCAATATCAAGACAATTAGTTACAATTAATTTATCTCTTAAATTATTACTCAAATTCAAAACATTGCCATATTTTAAAGAATCTATTAGGATCAAATTATAGTTCTTGTCTAATGCCAATTTATTTGCTAAAGTTGATCCAATAAAGCCTGCAGCACCTGTAATAATAATATCTTTTTTACCTTTCATATCTTAAAATTTTAAAATTCCTACTCAGTCAGATGTTTGATAAAAATTAACTGTTCTCAATGATGGCATAAGTCCTCTGTAGATTTAATGCAACTTCTTTTTCACTAATAAACTGAGATGCTAATATACAGTTTCCCTTTAGTCCATTTATTGCTTTTTTATTTAATTTTAAAAAAATGTCAACAAGTTCAGATTGGCTATTAAACGCATAACCACAATTAAATTTTTTTATCAAATCATGAAAATTTGTCTCAATAGAGACTATTACAGGGACTTGTAATGCTATACTTTCTCTTAAAGCCCTTGGAAAACCATCTGCTCTTGAGGCTAAAATACTCAAGTCGCTATCTATTAACGGCTTCTTGGTACCACGCCAGGCTTCCTCATCATGAACTATAATATATTTCTCGAGTGAGAATTCTTTAATATCTTTCTCTATTCTAATCCTCCCATTATTGTAATCAGGACCCATTAAATGAATTTTTATTATCTTTTTGGGGTCTTTTTTTCTCATGGAAATAAGAGCACCAACTATTCTATCTAATCCTTTAACCTTATAATCTAATCGGCCCCAATAAACAATGTTTATACAAGAAGAGTATCTTTCATCATTAAAAAAAGAAGCTGTTCTTGAGACATTTTTCTTCTCAGAAATTAATTTTTCAATATGCAATATTGGTTCAGGTAAAATGAATGTTTGTTTTGGATAATTACAATAACTAATAAACTCAGACTTTTCAAATTCTGAAAAAAATATTATAGACTTACTTTCCCTTATAAAAAGCTTACCAAATGTCAAAAGGTATACTTTCTTAGCTATTGGTGAAAAAACAGCCAGTATTTGATTTCTTAATTTATTACTTCCTCTTTTATTTCCGACAATAGTTTTCACATCAGGATCCTCATAAAATAATTTATTATTCAAACTGAATTTTGTCACATGATTAAATGGAGTTATAACAAATTTGATACCCGATAAAATTACCCCCCAATAAAACACAAAGTGATCATAACTCATTAAACCTATACCCCAAATATGAACAATATCTATTTTATTTTCTTGAATATACTTCTTGATTGCAAGCATCTTATTCAACATTGTCATCCCTTGAATTGAATAAACATTATCGATTGATTCTTCCCCCAAATGGATAATATATATATCCAAATCCCCATATCTCTTTAGAATTTCAGTCGAAAATCTCAAATCATGGTTAACACCTTTTTCTGAAAAATATTGATTTGCAAATAATAGTAGCCTCATTTCATTGAATGATTTATTTAAATACAGAATTTATTGGATAGTATTAATATTTTTATTCGTGTATTTTCGATTAAAAATCCAATCGTAAAAATAGTACCCACCAATGAGTTTATATATTTGATAAATAGTATAATAAGGTCTTTTTGCTCTTACACCATAATGAAACATTTTGTATCTTTTCGCTAATTCCCATCTTTCTTTATCAAACAATATGTCTCTTTGACCAGTTTTAGATTCTTCATGTTTTCTAAAACAACCAAGCGGCTTCTTTGTCCCTCCAAATTTGCAATCAGCAATAATTTGACGATAAATAAACTCCAGATCCATCCTTGTATGACAATTTTCATCAAGAAAACCAATTGAATTAAAAAGGGTTCTTTTCCAAAACCAACTTTGTTGATTACAGTATACAACTCCTTTATTAAATAAGAACTTATTAATTGGGGGAAACGACTTCACAAATAGAACCTGAGATAATTCATCAATATGTATTGTCGAACCGGTGAAAACTTCCAAATCCGGACTTTGCATAAATGCACTACCAACAATAGATAAAGCACCATTGATCAAAATATCATCACTATTGATCCATGCGACGATTTCACCTGTTGCCATTTTGAATCCTTTGTTAATTGCATGGCTTTGGCCTGTATCAGGCTCGGACACCCATATTAAATGTGGATATTTTTTTAATATATCAATGGTGTTGTCTGTTGAACCTCCATCAATAATAATATGTTCAAAGTTTTCGTAATGTTGAACTAATACAGATTGTATTGCTTCTTCAATAAATTGACCTTGATTAAGGGAGGGGGTCACAATAGATATTTTCATCATAAAAAATTATATTATTTGTTTAATAGTAGTGCTCTAATGGCATTATTGTCCATAGATCTTATTTGATTTGACAAACATGTTCCAATAAAAAACCAGATAATGAAGTTGTATGAAGAAAAACTGTATAAATTTTCAACAAAAAGTATTATGGTATGAATAAAGAGTATGTATCCTATGCCAATAACATAAATATTTTTAGCTCGGAAAAATGCCAAGTATATAGCTATAGCTAAAATTAATAAGTTCAGTAGAACAGCGACTAGTCCCCCCTTGAGCAATAACGCTAAAATGCCTACTTCGATAGCCTTGTATCAGAATCACCTCCATCAATAATTAAATATTCAATGTTTTCATACGTCTGATTAATGACGCTTTTAATTGTTTGTTCTAAGTATTTATCTCCATCGTACACTACAGTGATAATACTTATGAGTGAAATTTTATTAATCATTCTGTTGTTTTATTTTTTTATCTGGTTGTCTATTAGTTTTTGTAAATATAAGCAATAACAATTTCAGAACTATTTATTTCAGGTACGTAGAAAAACGATTTCCTATTCCAATACTTATGAAATCATACAAACTAGAACAGTACCTAGAAAAGGTAAAATACAATATTGTTATTTTACAAAAACAAGCCTTCCTTTGGTTTTGATTATTAAATCTTGATTTTTCATTTTTCTGGCAGATTTTGAAATTGCTGTCCCGGTCGCCATCCAAAGCAGAATATATTCAGCAGAATATACTGGATAATAACTAACACCCCATAGAACTAAATAGGAAAGAATAAGATAACCAGACATTTTTGCTATAATATTATTAGATTTAAAAATGCCCAGATAAGCTGCAGGTAACAGGATAAGAAGATATAATATCATCATCACATAGCCTCCTTTTAGAATCATTTGCAAATAGCCGACTTCACTTACACTTCTCATTGGCGAATCTCCTGGCAGTCCATTCTTTTCTGTATAGGCAAAATGTGGGCTGTAGTATTTACCCAAAGCACCCCGACCAAACACTTCCTCCTCGTGTGACAAATCGGAGAATATTTCTAAAAATAAGAATGATCTCGTATCTGTGGTTAATTCCTTATTTTCAAGTACTTTGTATGTAATGTTTTGAAATTGTATCGCTACAATTATTATTAAAATAAAAGTACCAAAATAAATAACTCCTTTTTTCACATTGTTTGTTTGTTTGTTTCGCAAATAATAAAAGTATGGAAAAAGGAATAATAATGTTAAGAATAAAATATTAGCTCTTTGTGCTCCAACATAGGTTAAAAATATATATGAAAATATAGAAAATACTATAATCTTTTTATTTCGTTTATTTTGATAAATATGGGTAAGTAATAAGAACGGTAAAAATGCCATCCATTCTATAATACCAAAGACAGTATCTAATGAATAAAAATAACTTCCTAATGCTAAAATAGAGCCTATAAACAGTAATTTACAAAAAAAATCGAACGACTTAAGCCAGTTACTAATATTAAAACCAAACACAATTGCTAAAGGTGTAAGCCATGCCCAAGCCATCAGATAATGCCCAAACAAAGTAATCAAACTTTTAGAATCTAAACTTATACTGCGTAGTATAGTATAGGAACTCCAAACAATTAATAAAAAAAATACAACTTTGAAATAGAAAGCAGTATTAATATTTTTCCTTATTTTTTTGAAAAAATAGATAATTAATAATATGCCAGATATATTCATTAACATTGCTACTATTAACCTTAAAAATCCACTTGAAGACGTGGCAATGAAAATTGAGCTGTTTAGCAAAGCAAATAGAAGTATTAATTGTAATCCTTTTTCGGTGTTTAATTTTAACATTTAGGATTCTTTGAGCTTTTAAAAAGTTTCAATCGATGGTTTATTTTTTTTGGTCTTTAATTTGTCATTATGGCAAGTGAAATAGAAAGTAAATATTCACCTCCTTATTGTTCTGGAAAATTAGCCCGTCTTAAATTATTGGCTCTTCGCCGATTTTAATGGAAAACGGGGTCAAATGGGTAGCTTGGCGTAGTTCCAAGCATCATCCATCCTTACCCTACTACCTCTTATGCAAAGCCTGACCACCCATTACCAGCAGCTCCTCGG
>Ga0208647_1000519_pt1 | contig 10706 bp, 10 predicted proteins | sample AntAceMetag02UKA_FD_184765 | JGI IMG/M metagenome (GOLD analysis project Ga0208647, IMG submission 184765) | Saline lake microbial communities from Ace Lake, Antarctica - Antarctic Ace Lake Metagenome 02UKA (SPAdes) (version 2) | ecosystem: Environmental > Aquatic > Non-marine Saline and... | reverse complement strand
CTCCTCAAGAAGAAACAAAAGAACAATTAAGAAACGTTCAAAGAGAAGCCTTAAGAAGTTTAATAAAAATGTTACTTGAAAGATTGAATCAAATGATAGAAGATATCCTTAAAGGACAACAATAATTAAAAGAAACCGGCGAGAGTCGGTTTTTTTAATTATTATATTAATTTAAAAATAGAGAGCCCTATAGAGGGCTCTATTTATAGAATATATATCTGCTTCTTGTTTTTAGTATTCTGGATTGCTTCGCTATCGCTCGCAAAGACGGAGTTTGAAGTTTTAATTTTTGAATTAATCTTGTTTTATATCTTTAACTCTCACTTCGCTATGTTATATAAGTGTATATAACAGTCACTCGTTCGGTTATAAATATAAAATCTCACTTCGTTTATTTTTACTAATTTTTGAATTAATCTTGTTATATATCTTTAACTCTCACTTCGCTATGTTATAATACTTCGATGGTAGATTTTATAAATTTGATATCAATCTTTATACAAAATCATACAGAAATGATGTACATAGCTGCATTTTTAGCAGCTATTATAGAGGGAACAATAGTATTAGCTTTTGTCCCAGGATCAACTTTTATACTGTCTTTAGGGGTGTTTGCTGCCAATGGAGACTTATCTATAGGTCTTTTGTTTATTATTGTAATAATAGGGGCTTTTCTTGGTGATAATTTGGGATATTTGATAGGTAAATTATTTGGATTAAAAATTTTAGAATTAAATATAGTTGATAAGACTTATTACAATTTTTCAAAAGCTTTTATTAAAAAACATGGAAAGAAATCTATTTTTTTTGCTAGATTCATTTCAGTTATAAAAGAAGTGGCTCCTTTTACTGCGGGAATTTTAAGAATGGAAAAAAAATCTTTCGTTATTTGAAATTTTTTAGGTGGTATTTGTTGGTCTTTTTTATGGTTAGGTTCTGGTTATTGGTTTGGTCAAAATTTAGAATCAATAACGGATATTTTAAAGGGTATAGCAACTTTTGGATTAATAGGATTTTCTTTATTAATGGTTTCGTATTATTTTAAACATAAAGATGAATTAGATATAAAGGAAGAAAGTGATATAATTTAAATAATGGGTAAATTTTACGTAGTAGCAACTCCAATAGGTAATTTAGATGACATTTCTTTTAGAGCCATAGAAACTCTTAAAAGTGTTGATTTGATTTTGGCAGAGGATACAAGAATAACAAGGAGACTTTTACAAAAATATGAAATTAATGTAAAACTTGATTCTTATAATTCTTTTTCTACTGAATATAAAAAAAATAAAATTATTGATTTAATTAAAGATGATAAAAGTATTGCTCTTGTTTCTGATGCAGGAACTCCAACTATTTCAGATCCTGGAGTAAAAATAGTATCGGATTTATATAAAGAGTTTGGAAATAATTCTGATGTTGAAATAATTCCAATACCAGGGGCTTCGGCGGTGTTGTCTGCTTTATCTGTTTCAGGATTTCCTTCAAGTGAATTTATTTTTTATGGTTTTTTGCCACATAAAAAAGGAAGAGAAACTATTTTTAAAGAAATAGCTTTAAATAAAAAGACATCCGTTTTTTATGAATCACCTCATAGGTTAATGAAAGCTTTAGATTCTTTGAATAAATTTTGTAAAGATGATAGAAATATATTTGTAGCAAGAGAACTTACTAAAATTTATGAACAAAAAATTAGAGGTGACGTTGTTGAAGTTGAAGAATTTTTTAAAACTAATCCAAAAAAAATAAGAGGAGAGTTTGTGATTGTGGTAGAAGGAAAATAGATTATTATAATTTTAAATTTAGTAGATATAATGAAATAAGGTTTATCAAAATAAAATAAATAAAATATTATGATTGATGAAATAAGTAATTAATAATTTTAATTAAATAAAAAAATAATATGAATAGTGTAGAATGTTAAAATAAAAAAGTGGAAAATGCGAATCATTTTCCACTTTTTTAATAATTTATTTTTTGAAAATAAATTATTTTTTTTCAGTTTTTCTTTCTTTTTTTAATTTATCTATTACATCTTGTCCTGCAACAAAACCAGTAGTTCAACACAGCTGCAGAGAGTAACCCCCAGAAGGTCTGTTGATATCTAAAGTATCTCCAAGAACATATAAATTTGAATAATTTTTAGATGTCATATTTGAAAAATTAACTTCTTTTAAAATAAGGCCACCATCTGCAACTACAGCTTTATCCATACCTAATGTCCCAGTAATTCCCATATTTAAATTTTTCATCTTTTTAACAAGAGATTTTCTTTCTTCTTTTGAAAGCTCGTTGATTGCTTTTTGAGATAATTCTTTTGGAAAATGCTCTAAGATAGCTTCTGCTAATTTTTTTTGTAAAAATTTAGGTAAAACATTTTTAAGTTTTTTTGTAGCATTTTTTTCAAATAATCTCCATAATTTTCTATCAAGATCTGGTTCTTCGGTATCTGGAAATAAATCAACAGAAGCTAAAACTGGTCCATCTTTAAGAAGGGTTTTAACTTCATAGGATGAATTTAAAATCATTGGAGCTGAAAGTCCAAAGTGAGTAAATAGTATTTTTCCTGTTTTTGAAAATTTAGTTTTTCCTTCTTGGATAAAACTAATCTTGCAAAAAGATCATGAAGTACCAGATATTTCATGTAGTATTTTAGAATCAGTTTTTAAAGGAACAACGTTTGGGTTTGGTTTTTTTATTTTATGACCTAGTTTCCCTAGAAATTTAAAGCCATCTCCCGTTGATCCAGTTTCTGGGTGAGAAGCTCCTCCTGTAGCTATAGCAAAGTTTTTAGCAAAGAAACTATCTCCAGATCTTGTTTTTACGGAAGCTATTTCCATTTTTCCATTTGAAGAATCAACTTTTTTTAATTGAATAACTTGCTGATTTAACTGAATTTCAACTCCATATTCACGCATCATTTTTTCAAGATTTTTAAAAACATCAGTCGCTTTTTGACTGGCGGGAAATACTCTGTTTCTAGCTTCGGTAACTAAAGGTAATCCATTTTTTTCAAATAAAGAAAAAGTATCTTTAACTGAAAATTTTGAAAAAGGTGAAAAAAGAAATTTTTTAGAATCACCAAAGTTTTCTAAAAACTTTTTATCATCTAATTCTTTATTTGTAATATTACACCTACCTCCTCCAGTTAATTTTAATTTTTTAGCAAGCTCATTATTTTTTTCTAAAAGTAAAACTCGAGCACCACCTCTAGCTGCTATGATAGACATCATCATCCCTGAAGGACCACCGCCCATAATAATTAGATCATATTCTTCTATTTCTTTTTTATGCATTTGTATATTTTAACATAAATTTATATAATCATTTCATGAATAAATTTTTATCTGAAGTTAGTGAATGTGAAGGAAGAGTATTTTTAGTTAGAATTGGAGTTAATATTCCGGTAGATGAAAGAGGAAATATTAAAAATGATTTTAGATTAAAGGCAGTTATTCCAACAATAAAATTTTTAATTGAAAAAAAAGCAAAAGTTATTTTGATTGGTCATATTGGTAGGGAGAAAAAAAATAGCTTAAAAAAAGTTTTTAAGTATTTTAAAAAGAAAGAAAAGCTTCCTGTTTTTTTTGATGATAAAACTTTTGTTGATTTTGATAATGAAAAAATAAAATTTTTAAAAAATAAAATCAGTGATTTAAGTAATGGTGAGATTCTGCTTTTAGATAATATAAGATCTTCAGATTTAGAAAAAAAGAATGATGAAAATTTTGCAAAGAGTATCGCTGAACTTGGAGATGTTTTTGTAAATGAAGCATTTTCTGTTTCCCATAGAAACCATGCCTCAGTGTCTACTTTAGCTGATCAGTTTTCTGAAAAATATTTAGGTTTAAATTTTGAAAAAGAACTTAAATTTTTAGAAAAAATGAAAGAAATAAAAAAAGGAGATGGAAGTATATTTATTTTAGGTGGATCAAAGATAGCTACTAAGTTGCCATTATTAGATGAAATAGCTTCTAAGTTTGATAAAGTTATTATCGGGGGGGCTATTGTGAATAATTTTTATAAATTTTTAGGCTTCGAAATAGGAGATTCTTTGTACGATGAAGATGTTGTTGATTTGCAAAAATATTTAGATTTGGATAATTTATTTATTCCAAATATAGTTATTGTAAAAAATAAAAAATGGAGGGTTGAAAAAGAAATTAAGAATGTTGAAAAGGGTGATGTTATTTTAGATATTTCTCCAGCTTCTTTTTTGGAAATAGAAGATGAATTGGAAAAGGCAAAGATCGTATTTTTCAATGGACCTTTAGGATATTATGAAGGAGGTTTTAAAGATGGAACTATATTTTTATTAAATATGTTGGTTAGTGAAAATAAAAAAAATAAAGAATATTTATTTGTTGCTGGTGGTGGAGATACAGCAGCAGCTATTGGTGAACTTGATTTAGAAAATGATATAGATTTTATTTCTACAGGAGGTGGAGCTTTGATTGAGTATGTTTTAACTGGTGAGTTAATAGGGCAGAAAAGGATAGAAAATTAAGTAATAAGTTATCCACAATGTACATATTGACATTAATTTTAATTATCTTAATATAATGAAACTTCGTTAGATACATTTTATACTATCATTAACGATGAAAAAACCAGCTTCTGCTGGTTTTTTATTTTTTTAAATTTAAAAAAGGTTTTTAAATTACCATCATTTTTTCATTTTAGATATCACAACCATTACAGCTAAAAGAATTATTGATGTTACAACAACTAATTCAAAATCATTTTCATGTCCAAGAAATATATGTCCTTGTTTGGTTGGAATCGAAACAATAGATATAAATAAAGATATTGGAAGTGTTAAAAATGCAATTAAAGTAAATACTTTAGATGTTTCACCTAATTTGGCATTTAGAAGGGAATTATTAGTGTCTCTTAATTCTCAAAGAGTTTCTTTCAATTGTTCAGCTTGAGATGTAACTCTTTGGTATGAAAGCATAATTCCTTCTAGAGCAATTGTTGAATTTATTTTTGGAAAGAATGTTTGAGATAAATCTAAGAAAATTTTTCAACTATCATCATGAGTTTTAAGATTTTTTCTAAAATCTATTAATTTATGATTTACTTTTGATATTTTACGAACCATTTTTAATTGGTTTTCTTTAAAAATATTATTTTCTATATTATCAATTTCTTTGCCAACATTTTCTAATTCAAATAACATATTTTCATATATTTTTTCAAATAAGTGAAGTAGAGAATGTACTAAAGGATTTTCTCCATTATTTCCTTTTCCAAAATTTGCATTTTTTTCAAATTCTAGTTTAAATTTTTCAACACCTTCATTTTTTATAAAAGAATAAGATATAAAATAATCTTTACCAATTATAAATTTTAAAACTTGAGAATTGTATTCGTTATCTTTTAAATCTGGAATGGTAAGAGTGAAAAGAATATTATCGTCTATTAATAAAGCTTTGTCTCTATTTAAGTTATTGGTAAATTTTTGTTGAATATAATTATCTATATTATATTTTTTTATTAAAGTATTAAAATCATCTGGTGTTACGGCATTTTGAAAATGATGCCAAGCTACATTCTTATATTTATTTGTTGTTAACATGTAAAATATTATATCAGAGTCTTTTATGCTACTCAACTTAGTTAAGTATTCTAATTTTTATAAATAAATGGTAAAATGTTGTTTATGATAAATAAAATAGATGTAACAGCTCCTGGTAAAAAAACACCAAAAGGAGCGATGCACCCTTTAACAAAGGAAATAAGAGAAATGGAAAGAATATTTCATTCTATTGGTTTTGAAATTAATGATGGTCCTTGGGTTGAGAATGAATTTTATAATTTTGATGCAATGAATGTTCCTAAAAACCATCCTGCTCGTGATATGCAAGATACTTTTTGAATTAAAAATCTGAAAGAAGTTGTTTTAAGAACTCATACTTCAGGTGTTCAGGCTAGATATATGGCTAATAAAAAACCTCCTATTAGAATAATTGTTCCAGGAAGGGTTTTTAGAAATGAATCTACAGATGCTAGGCATGAAGCAGAGTTTCATCAATTAGAAGGTTTATTGGTTGGTAAGAATATATCAATAGCTAATCTTAGATCTGTTATAGGTGAATTTTTTAAAAAATATTTAGGAGAAGAATTAGAAATACGAACTAGACCGGGATATTTTCCTTTTGTTGAACCTGCTTTTGAAATAGATGTTACATGTTTTGGTTGTTTTGGTAAAGATAAAAAGTGTGAATTATGTAATGGTACTGGTTGAGTTGAAGTTGTACCCGGAGGAATGGTTCACCCTAATGTTTTAGAATCTGTAGGGATTGATTCTGAAAAATATCAAGGATTTGCTTTTGGACTTGGTGTTGAAAGAACTATAATGCAAAAATATGGAATTAAGGATGTTAGGGTATTTTTGGATTCAAAAACTCCTTTTACAAAACAATTTAATAAATAAAATAATAATATGAAATTTTCACATAAATGGTTACAGATATTTTTCGAAGATAAAATTCCAACAATAGAAGAGTTGGGTGATAAATTAGGAGTTCATTCTTTTGAGCTTGAAGGGTATGAAAAGAAAGAAAACGATAGTCTGATAGATTTAGATGTTTTACCTAATAGATCATCGGATTGTATGTCTTACAAAGGTATTGCTCAAGAAATATCAGTTTTATTTAATTTAAAATTAAAAGGGGATATTTTTGCAGCTCCAAAAACTGATTCGTCTGTTAAGACATCAGATTTTTTAAGTTTAAAAGTGGAGAATAAAGATTTAGTTAAAAGAGCAACTAAAAGAATTGCTGTGGATGTTGAAATAAAAGAATCTCCTAAATGACTAAAAGAGATATTAGGTTCCATAGGTCAAAAATCAATTAATAATGTTGTTGATATTACTAATTATGTGATGTGGATGACCGGACAACCAGTGCATGCTTTTGATTATGATAAATTAGAAGGAGAAGAAAATTTTAAAAATATTTTTATTAAATTTGCTCAAGATGGTGAAAAAATAAAAGATTTAATTGGAGCTGAACATGAATTGGATTCTACTATGTTAGTTATTGCTGATAATAAAAAATCTTTAGATATAGCGGGGGTTAAGGGTGGTTTAGATTCTGGGGTTGATGAAAATACAAAAAGAGTTGTTTTATCTGCTGTTAATTTTGAATTTGAAAATATAAGAAATACATCTAGAAAATTAAAATTAAGAACTGATGCTTCAGTAAGATATGAAAATGAAGTTCCTATTTCTAGATTAGATGATGCTTTAAATTTATTTGGATCATTAATAGAAGATTTGGCTAATGCAAAAGTTTCAGAAGAAGTTATAGATACTTTTGAAGGAAAATTAAAAAATAAAGAAATAAGAATTTCTAGGGATGAATTAAATTCTAAAATAGGAATGATTATTGAAGACGATAAAGTAATTAATATTCTTAATTCTTTGAATTTAAAAACAATATTAGAAGAAGATACTTTTGTTGTTACAGCTCCCTTAGATAGATTGGATTTAAGTATAAAAGAAGATATTGTTGAAGAGGTTGGTAGAATTATTGGTTATGATAATATTCCAGCTAAATTTCCGAATGAAGGTTTTAGAATTCCTGTAAAATCAGTTTATAAAGAATCTTTATATAAAACTATAGACTATTTGGTTTCTGAAGGATTTTTTGAAATGCAAATGAGAGTTTTAACTAATAAAGGGGTGGTTGAATTGTTGAATCCATTTACTTCAGAATTAAATTTTTTAAAAGATAATTTATTAGATGGATTGATGGATAAATCTATAAAAGAGTTGGTTAATTTGGAAGAACCAAAATTGTTTGAAATATCTAAAATTTTTGTTGATTGTAAAAATGAAAATAAAAATAAAGTAGTTAATGAATATTATTCTTTTGCTGGGATTATTGGAAAGAAAAAAATAAAAGAAAAACAAAAAGAAGAATTATTTTACAGAACTAAAGGTTATTTAGAAAAAATATTTGAAATTTTATATGTAAAAAATATAAAATGAGTTGATTCTAAAAATGATTTATTTGTAGCTGATTTATATAATGGTGACGAAAAAATAGGTTCAGTTGGAGTTAATTATTGAGAAATAAATTTTGAATTATTAATAGAAACTATAAATACAGAATTGGTTTGTAAAGATATTTCTAAATACCCAAAAATAACTAGAGATGTTGCATTTTGGGTTCCAATGGATTTTGCTTTTGATAAAGCTAAGGAAATAATAAAAAATGTTTTACCTAAAGAAGCAATAGAATTTGAATTATTTGATATCTTTAGAAAAGAAGATGAAGAGAAAAAATCATTTGCTTTTAAAATAGTATTTCAATCTGATGAAAAAACGTTATCTGATAATTTTGCGAATGAATCAATGGAAAAAATTTATAAAGTTTTGAGGGATAATAATTTTGAAACAAGATAAAAAAATGTATAAATTTTATTCTAAAGAGGAAATAGAGATTTTAAGAGAAGGTGGTAAAAAACTTTCGTGGATTTTGAAAGAGTTAGGTAAATTTTTATATGTAGGTTTAGAGGTTTCAGAAATAGAAAATAAATCTTTAGAATTAATAAAAGAAGTTGGAGCTTTTCCTGCAACTGTTGGTTATTCTCCAAGTGGAGCAAGTTACCCTTTCCCTTCATCAGTCTGTACTTCTGTAAATAATGGAATTGCCCATGGTATTTCTAAAAATAATAAATATAAAATTAAGGATGGGGATGTTGTTTCTTTAGATATTGTTATTAAATATAAAAATCTTTTTGTTGATATTTGTCGTACTTTTGGAGTTGGAAATGTATCGAAAAAAGATAGAGTGTTAATAGATACAGCTAGAGAAGTTACAGATAAGGTTATAGAATTATCAATGATTGATAATAATACTGAAGATCTTGGAAAAATGGCAGAATTAACAGCAAAAGAATTTGGTTTAGATACTGTAAAAGAATTAGGGGGTCATGGTGTTGGTAGAAAAATTCATGATAAACCGTTTATTCCAAATGCTCCTAATTTAGGAGTTGCTGTTGTTAAACTAGAAGAGGGTATGGTGTTGGCGGTTGAACCAATTGTTACATCTGGTGATTGGAGAATGAAAATAGATGATGATGATTATTTATATTTAACTAAAGACGGAAGTAGGACAGCACAATTTGAAGAAACTATTTTAATTACTAAAGATGGTCCAGAAATATTGACAAAAGACTAATTTTAATTGGTTTTTTTTAATAAAATAATTGTTATAATTAATTAGTTATTAAGAAAATAATTAATTAAAAAATAATGAAAAAAATATTTTTGTCAGGTTTAGGATTATTTTTAGTATCAACAGCTGTTTTGGCGATGAATGGTGCAGCTGTTTTTGACACTAATCAAAATATGGAGGAAAGAGAGGAAGATTGTAATGAAAAATTAGGAGTTGATGCAAGTGATTTTGCAATTAGAAATTGCATGGGAACAACCTTAAGAAAATATGTTGATGATGTTAAAAGGGATATAGGTGAAGAAAAAGAGGATTTTAAAGAAAAGATGGAAGATGAAAGGAAAGAATTTGAAGATGAAATGAAAGAAGAATCCGAGCAAGTAAGAAATAAATTACAGGAAGCTGTTTCTGGGGAAGAGAAAAAAGAAATAATGGAAGAAGCCAAAGAAAAGAGGAAGGAAATGTTTGATGAAGCTAAAGAAAAGAAAGCTGAAATGATTAAGGAGGTTAAAGAAAAGAAAGCTGAAATTCTTGATGAATCTGAAGAAAAGAAAGAAGAATTGAAGGAAAAAAGGGAAGAAATGATTAAAAAAAATAATATTGAAAAGATAAAATCTTTAGAAAAAAGATTAGATTTTACAGTGAGAAGATTCAATGCTTATGGTTTAAAGGTGATGAATATTAGTGAAAGGGTTGAATCTAGAATTGGAATTTTAGAAGAAAAAGGATATAATCTTTCTTCTATTAATGACTTAAGAGATAAAAGCTTAGAGTATGCTGATAATATAGATGAAAAGATAGAAGATATTAAATTGAAAATTTCAGAACTTAATTCTATGTCAGGTGAAGATATTGAGATGAAGGAATTGGTTAAAGAAATTAGAATTAATTTTGAAGAAGGTAAAAAGGAAATAAAAGCTTATTTTTCAGAAATGAAAGAATTAGTAAAAGAATTAAAAATAGCTGTTAGAGAACAACAAGATGAAGTGGAAAATGCTTCTTCATCAGATGTTTCAAATCCAGCTTCTTCAAATGTTTCAGTTGAAGATGAAGAAAATGAGGATGATGCTGAAGAAAATTCTTCTAATAATTAATTAATAAGATAATAATAAAAATATTATGTTTAAGAAAATAATAGTAGTAGTCGTGATTTTAGTAATAATTGTAGGAACTTTTGTTTTAATGGGCCAAAAACAAGTTGATCCAATTCTTACAGAAGAAGCAAAAGTTGTTTTAGAAGAGGAAACAAAAGTTTTGGAAGAAAAGATTGCAAATGAAAATACTTCTACAGAAATAGAAGATATTGAAAAAGATTTAGATATTTCTGATATTGAAAATGAATTAGGTGATTTAGATAGTTTAGATTTAGATTTAGAATTAAATTTTTAAGAAATTAATTAAAAAACCACTAAAAGTGGTTTTTTCTATTTCCCAGTATAATACTTACCTCCTTTCTTTTCTGCTTTCTCCTCTAACATAACTTTTTTAACAGCTAATCGTTTAGCAGTTTTCTTAGAT
>Ga0208647_1000516_pt1 | contig 10730 bp, 11 predicted proteins | sample AntAceMetag02UKA_FD_184765 | JGI IMG/M metagenome (GOLD analysis project Ga0208647, IMG submission 184765) | Saline lake microbial communities from Ace Lake, Antarctica - Antarctic Ace Lake Metagenome 02UKA (SPAdes) (version 2) | ecosystem: Environmental > Aquatic > Non-marine Saline and... | reverse complement strand
AATCTCAGCCCATTTTAAGCCATCCAGCTTGATAGATTGGGGATGCGGCTGTGGTTTCATTTTAGAGAAGTTGAAAGTTAATGGAGTTCAGGATTTATATGGGATAGAGGGAAGCAAAGAGGTATTAGAATTTATACCTGCTTCACTAAAGGATGATATCTGTATCAATGATGTTTTATTAGCAAATATAGGCATCAATATTTATGATATGGCTGTTTCCATCGAAGTAGCAGAGCACCTTGCAGAAAAGGATTCTGGTAAATTCGTAAATAGTATTTGTAATTCAGCAAGCGAGTGGATTTGGTTCAGTGCTGCTCAGATTGGACAAAAAGGAACAGGGCATATAAATTGCCAGCCTCTATCCTACTGGGAAAGCGTTTTTAAGGAGGTTGGTCTATTTGAACCTGATTGGGAGATGAGTTATAAGATCAAGTCAGCTATGCTTCAAAATCATCAGGTAATACTTGGATTTCCTTGGTTAAGGGATAATTTGATTATTTGGAGGAAAATATGAAAATAATAGAACAATCTTGGGAATGGGTACAAAAACCGGAATTGCCCCTTGAGTTAATAGAAGGGGCTGGAAGAACTTGTTATAAATCAGAAGAAAAAATTACAGAAGGATCAGCCAAAAAGTTTGTAAAACGAATTCTTAAAAGTGGGCATGAAAGTGTTATTGAGCATGTTTCAGCCAGTGTTAGATTTATTACAAATCGCGGTTTGACCCATGAGTTGGTAAGACATAGACTCTGTGCTTTTTCTCAGGAGTCTACCAGGTATGTACGCTATGACGGAAATATGGAATTTATTAAACCCGTTTGGTTCGATTCATCGACATCAGAACAAAAGTACTTATTTGAAAATGCCTGTTCACAAGCAGAAAGTTATTATCTACAATTACTTGAACAGAAATGGAGACCAGAACAGGCTAGAGAAGTTCTACCGAATGCATTAAAAACAGAAATTGTTGTGAGTTGTAATCTCAGGGAGTGGAGACATATTTTCAAACTCAGAACATCAAAGGCAGCACATCCACAAATTAGAGCGTTAATGCAGGATTGTTTAGTTGGTTTTAAAGAAGCAATACCTGTGCTGTTCGATGACATAGGAGAATAAATGAATTCTTTTGAAAAATTAATAGAAGGTGGTAGATACCAGGAAGGAAAGCCTCTTAGATTACATCTAGGTTGCGGTCAACAATATTTAGAAGGATACATAAATATTGATCATCCAAAAGAAAAACATAATGTTATGAAGTTATCTGTGGATGCAGAGGCGAATATTACAAAAGATTTGTTGTTTCCAAGATTTTCAGTGGATGAAATAAGATCACATCACGTTTACGAACATTTTCCGCGTGTAACAGCATTAGCCCAATTAGTCAAATGGTACTATTGGCTGAAGATTGATGGAATTCTTATCATCGAGACACCAGACGGCATGAAAAGTATGGAACAAATATGTTCTGTTAATACGGATTACAAACAAAAGATGGCTATTATTAGGCATCTAGTTGGTGATCAGGCGGCAAGTTGGGCTTTTCACAGAGATATGTGGTTTCATGATAGATTTGAAACCACACTATCCTGTTTATCTTTCCATGTTACAGATATAAGTTACTCTACTTGGGATAGATGGCCTTATTTAAAAAACATCACTGTTACTGCCACAAAAGTTAACGAGGCTGAAATTGAGGACCAAATTGAAAAGTGTTTTACAATGCTAAAAGATTCTATGGTGTCTGAGAGAGAACAGCCTACACTAGAAATATGGAAAAAGCAATTAAGAGAGGAATTGAAGGAGTATACTCAGTGAAGGTAGTTCCTCTAAAGCGAAAGAAACTTCCTGAGTCGGCATGGCATGATTGTGGAAATGGTATCCGACTGAAAATTATTGATTCTGCTGTGGTTTCAGAGTGGGATTGCCCTATCACTGATTGGGAAGGGATTGAAGAAGGTGATGAAGAGATTCCATATACCAAAGAAAATGCAATGCGAATTCTAAAAGATTATCCTGATATAGCAATGCTAGTCCAAATATTAGTAGAAAATCCAGGTATCGGGAGAATGTCGAGGGCTATTCATCGACCACAATTACGGGGAGTTTAAAATGGATGTAAAACTAAAATTCTATTCAGATGATTGTGAATTAAAACCAAACGTTTATCTAATAAAAAACAACGGTACAATGATATGGACTTTTCAATTTCTATGGTTTGAATTTGAAATAGTCAGATACTATAAAAACAAAAGTGTTTGACATCTTTTTCAAACAGAGTTATGGTAGTGGGCAACCTACCTACTATCGCCTGCAGGAGTATACTAATGTTGGATAATTTTGATGTCGAATTTGACTGTGTGCTCCCACTCAGTAAAATCAGCACAAGGTCCACAATGCTCTGTGCAGGTCCTGCCTTTTATTAAGAATAAGTTTTTGGTATAAAGGAGATATGAAATGCACACATTGACAACGCTATCGGTAAGAGCTATGGTGTTGCAGTAGGTAGTGGTACAGACGCTCTAATGTTGACGCTGTTGCACGTTTACAAAAAAGGTATGCCTATCATCCTTCCTAACTTCGGGGCGTATCCTACGGCCACTGTGTGTCGCCACATTACTGATCGTTTATATTATGTTGATGTAGATTCCAGTATGACGATGGATGTGAATAAATTACCTGATGTCAAGAACGGAATAATAGTACCTGTTCATTTGTTTGGAAATAATTGTCAAATGGATAAAATTATATCTTATGCCAAATCAAATAATCATATCGTCATAGAGGATTGTGCTCAATCAACTGGAAGTGGCTCTGGAATACATGGAGATTATTCAATATTCAGTTTTTATCCTACAAAGCCATTAGCTTCAATGGGTGATGGAGGAATGATTTGCTCTGACAATTCATTGGATTATTTTAGAAAGGCTAGAGTCTATGGTGTTGAAGATAATATTTTAGGTTTCAATAGTAGGATGGATGAGTGGCAAGCTGCGGTTGTAAATTGCAAGATGGATTTTTTGGATATGCTTAATGCTAAGAGGATTAGAATTGCAGAAAGATATAAAGAGGCTGTATCTGGATATACTGTAAATTCTACTTCTGTGTATCACCAATTTACAATTAGATTTAAGAATAGGGCTGAAGTAATAAAGAAGTTAGATTCAGCATCTATTCCATATATGATTCACTACTCAAAACATGTTAATGAGATGCTAGTTCTTTCTGGAGCTGTTCCATCTAAAGTTGGTTATAGGGTAGATGATACTATTCTCTCATTACCAGTCCACCCCTATTTAACAGATTTGGAAATAGAGCAGATTGAGGATTTCTTATATGAAAATAGAGAAGAAGAAATTACGGACGTTTAGTGATGATAGAGGTGGTATTTTAGCCCCGATTGAATTTAAGGATTTGGAGTTTAAACCAAAACGGGCGTTTTACGTTACTGGCGTTCCTGCTGGTAATATACGAGGAGAGCACGCCCATTTTAATACGAAACAGCTTTTAATCTGTGTGCAGGGTGAGATTGTTGTTATCCTGACACAAAATGAAAGTACAGAAACAATTACATTAAATAAGGATGAGTATTTATACGTCGGTAATTTAATTTGGGATGCTCAATGTTTTGTGACGGGACATGACGTTCTTTTGGTTCTATGTTCTACAAATTATGATCTAAAAGATTATATTCTGGATATGGATGATTTTTTAAAATATAAATTTGAAGGGGATATGGTATAGTCGTGAACCTTATCCCCTCTAGTTTCAGCTAATGAGTTTTGCTTACGAAGGGTGCTGTGATTTATAGCACCCTTCACCAACTCCTGGATTTACGTTGTTTCAGTATTTACATCAGCGTCAGGATCACGTTTCCATTTTTCCTCCATCTCCTGTCTGATATCTTTTGTGGATCTGTCTTTTGTTTCATCTGGTTCAATCAGATCACTTTCATCAAGTTCATCTATTTTCGCATATATATCCATTAATTTTAAGTCAGGAATATCCGGCAATACTCTTTTAGCCACAACCTTCATCAATTCTTTTTTGAATGTCATTTCCGGCACTATCTTATTTGCCATGATAGCGTTCTCAAGATTCTGTGAGAGATCATCTATGCTGAAATCTTTACTACGGGATATGAGCATAGTATCGAACCAGCTACTTTTTGATTGCCATTTCAACCAGTACTTTATGATGCCTAATTCCGTCTCTGTTAGGTTCTCACTTTTCTTTGTAAGTACTAGGCTTAGTTGTTGATACTCGTAGCGTAGTGCTACCCCTGAGCGAGCCTGATTGCTATTCTCCTGTGCGTGTATACCGGACAGATAAGCTAACTGGAATATCTCCACTATCTTTTTATCTATCCATGCCAAGATAGCATCTACAGGTTCTTGTACTTTAGATTCCAACCAATCAGGTTTGCCAGCTTCACCCATTTCTGGATCGAATTCAAGTATAGCCGTCACACCGGCTTCATTGTTTAGTTCATCACCTTCCCTAGCCATTGGTCTTCTAGCCTGTGGGAAACCTGCGAATTTAATAACTTCTTCTCCGTATGATATATTTCTAACAATGCTGGCTGTAATCCTGGATATTTCTTTTATATCAGATACTCCAATATATGGATTCACAACACTTTTGATATTTTGGAACCATACAAATGGAATTTCACCTAATGGATTTTCACCTTCAGCTACTAAAATAGGTTCCTCTCCACCGAGAGCAGTCTTATAAGGTTGTCCAGGTTGATCAGCATATTTGTTTTCTCCAGGTTTTGGTTCATAATCAGAAGTATCTACATGCCTATGTATCCGTGGCCCAGTTTGTGTAGCACCTTCTGGGATCTGATATATCTCCCATTTATCAGGCCACCATAACAAATACCTATTATCAAAATCCAACAGTTTTAAGTATTTTAGAGTTGGTCTATTAGTTATTGGATCTCTTTCATGTTTCCAATCCAAGATATTAGGTAGTGTAAATAAAGCACAATATGGGTAGATACCCAGTTTTACATCATCTTTAACAACACGGCTTTCTGAATTGGGTTTGTCTATTAATACACCAACAGCACCATAGATGGCAGCCATTTTTTGAGCTTCATTCAGAAATACATCAAAGTTTGTACTATACAGATCAGCATCTTTTAAAAACATATGCCATAATTTATCATTAGATAGGCTACCAAGATCACGGACTGCTGGTTTTTCAGTTAGGTAGAAATTGAATAGATCAATAACAATACTGGAATAATTGAAACACACTCCCTCCTCCTGGCGATTTGCCCAATTTGCAGGACTCTCCCTAGTGTGTTGTTGTAATGCGAAATCAATAAAGTTTTTACCACCTTCATAAGCTAATCCAAAAAAACTCCAACTACTGATCATCTCATTATAAGTTTCATGTGTTTCCAAAAGTCTATCAATATCCATTTTAACTCCTCCAACTATTTCCAATATAATTTCGATGGTGGTCTTCTAACATATCGTGGTTTATTACACCAATTTAAAAATTGAGATACACTATCAACAATGTCATCAAATTTGGTGGATGGGAATAAACATATTTGATCTTCTACTTCTGTTCTCCAATGAGCCTGCTCAGGCAACCATACCTTACCTGATTCAAAAAATCCAGTAATTGCATCAAACCTTACTTTCTTCTCCAGATTTTTAGTGGATATTTCTATTACGGGTATGGTTGTTGTGGCTTTTAATTCCTGTATAAGCGATTGCCCAGATGCTCTACCTTCTATAAGGTGTGCAGATACGTTATGGATATTATGTAATTCTTTTACCTTCCTTACCAAGTTTGGGAATGTTAATTTCTTGTTTAATACATCTACCAGATAGTATCCATTTTTGGTCAGATGCCATACAGTAGCTGCTGTGGGATCACTGAGTTGGTCTTCCTTATAGGCGGTATCCCAACTTATTACTTTTTTTAGGACAGATCTTTCATCAGGTAATTCTGTGTAATGTTTTATCCAGTCATATTGAACCATCCCACCTTCTTTAGGTATTGGTCTCTGTTGGTATAGTGATTCCCAATTGTAGGTTCCTTCTATGAGTTTAACATTGGCCAGATATTCTTCATCGTACATTTGTGGACATAAAGCAGCGTCAATAGGTCTTCCAAGTATGTCACCTTTTTCTGCTACCGCTTTGAGGTCTAGGACAGTCCAGTTCTCATGAGCATGTTCACTTAAGACAAATCCACTTAAATCGTCCCGATGCCAACGCGTTTGTATAATAATGATTCTATTATCGGGTCTTAATCTTGTATAGGCTACGGCTCTGTACCATTCCTTTACTTTCTCTCTAACTAACTTAGATTCAGCATCTTCCCTGTCCTTGAGCGGATCATCCACAATAAAGCAATTGGCTCCACGGCCAGTGATTGTTCCCCCAATACCTGTACTGTAATAATGACCTCTATCATTTGTAGCCACATGATGTGTTGATTTCGTATCAGGGGAGATTCCACAGTTCGGGAATACTGCTCGATGGATTGTGTTGGTAAGATTATTTCTGACTATACCACCAACCTCATTGGCCCTGGTTTGATTGAATGTTGCAGCTATTATTTTCCAGTCAGGATGTCTACCTAGTACCCAAGGTGGGAAGAATTCAGAAGCTAATAAAGTTTTCCCGTGTTGTGGCGGGATATTTATGAGTAATCTCCGTATGTTACCTGCTTCTACGGCTTCCAGTGCAGTAGCCATTAGTTCATGTGCCGGTTCAGCCACATACTTTGGGTATTGTAAACCAACATAACTTAATAAGCTGGAACTCCCTATCTGTTGAGGTGTTAGTTCTTCTGCTATATTATTCATCAGTGATCACACATTCTGCATCAATAATAGTTGGATCATCAATTTTGAGCATATTCGCATATTTACCTCTATCTAATTCTTTGCCACGGACCATAGCATCCAACTGATCTTGATCAAATTTATGAGTATGGGCTATATGCCCTTCTATTTTCTGTGGTTGTTCAATGTAAGCGTGCCTTCTTCCAAGATTGCGTTTCTGCAACATTATTTTGGAGGCAAATACTGTCGCTATCATATTACCTTTTTCAATTAGTTTAAACAACTTATCTTCCACCCAATCTTCTTTTTCATCCTGTGCCGCCTCTAGGGCATCTTTGAAATCTGGGTCTTGTTTACACCAACCTGAAACGGTAGATCTTTGCATATCCATAACTTTACAAGCAATTGTTATATTGAAATGATTTTCTGTAAATATCTGTAGGAATTTGTTCTGTTTCTCTTTCACTTTGGCTGAACTGACTGCTGTATGTAATTCTTTTCTTCTCGCTATTGCTGGCCTTGTTTTCTGTTGTAATGCCTTATATGTTTTCTTAAATTCAAAATCACTTTTTTCCCAATAGCTTAAATCACTGCTTTTCAGCTTCTTTGATATCTCTTTTAGAGCTCTGACAACGCTGTAGGAGTCATCTGCGTACAATTCAAGGAATTTCTTTTTGTATTCCTCATCATGTTCATGGACTTTATCCCATTCCTTTTTGGTTTTGTTTTGTTTCAAGAATTTGAGCTCTTCAAATCTGACAGCAAAATCTGTATCTGATTTGGCCCAACTATAGAGTACCTGCCGTGAGAATCCTATCTTCTCTGCTGCAGTACTCAAATTTATTCCATCTTCCTCATATAGTTCCAAGAATTCTTTTTTAAATTTCCTCCTACTTGTTTCAGTTAATCTTGGACGATTTTTCTTTGTGTATATTTTTCGCGGCTCTATTTTACCCTTCAATTCCTTTGGTATTTGTGGCATTTTAAATTACCCCGTAAACAGTTCTACTAAAAATTAATTTCAAGAGCCAAAAAAAGTTCTTGACATCCCCAAAAATGTATGGTTACCTGATATGAAATACCATAATATGTTAGCACATAAATTGTCAATGGTTTTCTGATCATGTGGAAGGAGGTAGTCAATAAATTTTTTGTTTTTGGTAAATAGCGCCAACACATATTGGAATATATGTTGGATGGTATTAAGTTTTTAATCGCCTGGAAAGGCAGAGGAGTTTCGTAATGGCACTAGCTTATAAGTATTTGGAAGATAATGTTGGTATAGCAGTTGATGATAATAACAACCCCATCGTTTTTGATGATGAAGATGAAAAAGAATTTGGATTGGATGCTATTCATTTGTATTCAAAGATCCCTGCGTTACAGGCAGAGGCCAAGAAGTATCGTGAGGAACGCCAGGTATTGCAAACTAAGTTAGAACCTTTTGGTGAAGCAGATCCTGTAGAGCTCCTTGAACGATTGCAGGCTTTTGGCGATCTTGATCCAGAGAAAGCGAAAAAAGCTATTAACGTAGTTGCCAATCTTGATGATTTGGACAAAGACAAGAATATTGAGATTGATCGGGTTAAAGCTGGTGTTGCGGAATCCTACAAATCAAAAATTAAAGATATTGACACTGTATATGAGCAGAAGGTTTCTGGTTTTCAAAACTCTTTAACTCAGAAGGACCAGGTTATTAGAAATTTGTTAATACGTGGTGCTTTTGATAGAAGCGAATTTATTAAGGATCAAACTGTACTTACACCTGATATTGCATACGATAGTTTTGGTAGATTTTTCCAGGTTGAAGAGGACGGTACAAATGTGAAAGTATTTGCTCTCGATAGATCCAGTGAAAAGATCTTCAGTAAAGCTAATCCTGGAGAGTATGCTTCCCCTGAAGAGGCGATTGAACTCATTATTAATGAGTATCCTCAAAAGGATAGTATTCTAAGATCGCATTCAGGTGGTTCTGGTGCTGGTGGTAATAAGGATGTTGGTAGTACGAAGAAAGCAAAACTTAGAGCCTTGGCAGCAATGGGACCGGCAGAACGATTGAATGCATTGCGGCGCTAACGTAGTTTTGGAAAAAGTACGGTAGCTTGAGAAATATGCTCGGAAGAGCTTTTAACGATAGCGATATTAACTTTTATTTATTTTGGAGGTATTAGAAAATGGCATTATCATTGATCGAATCTGCAAAACTCGCACTTGGGCGAGATGAGACTCTCAAGGCTACTGTAATGGAACTATATGCAAAAGGTTCAGATATCATGCAGTATTTACCTTTTGAGAACATCTCAGGTAATTCAATGAACTTTAACCGTGAGCAAACCCTTCCCTCTGCTGGCTTTCGTGCGCTGAATGAGGCGTATAGTGAAGGTTCTGGTACCGTAGATAGAGTGACTGAATCTCTGGCCGTTGCTGGTGGGGATCTTGATGTTGACGTGTTCCTTATCAAAACAGGGAATGCTGATCAGCGTGGTTCACAAGAAGCAATGAAGATTAAGGCATTGAGCCTTGCTATGTCCAAAACTATAGTCAAGGGTGATGTTGAATCCACCCCCAAAGAGTTCGATGGATTGCAGGCACGTTGTATTGGTGATCAAAAGATCGTTGCCGGATCAACTGGTGGTGGTGATAATCTTGAGTTGACCTATTTGGATAAACTGATAGATGAGGTTGATGAACCTACTCATCTGCTTATGAATAAAACCATGCGGCGTAGATTGTCTGCTGCAGCAAGGTTGAATACTGTTGGTGGTTATATCACCTATGAGCTTGATGCATTTGGGCGTAGGGTTACCAGATATAACGATCTGCCTATCCTGATCGTTGATAAGGATAATGAGTATAATGATGTTATGCCTTTCACGGAGCTCAGTAGCAATGGTACGACTGCTCTTTCCACATCTATTTACTGCTTGTCCTTTGCTGAGAATGGTGTTGTTGGATTGCAGAATGGCGATATGGATGTTAGGGATATGGGTGAAATTGATACCAAGCCTGTTTACAGGACTCGTATCGAATGGTACATCACCCTTGCGATTTTACGTGCAAGAGCAGCGGCCAGACTTTATGGTATTCTTGATGCTGCTGTAACAGCGTAAGCGACCTTTGGCTTTAGATTTTTAACGATAAACTATAATATAGCGAGGTATAAAAATGGCTACGCAAGAATTTCTGAAAAGTTCCAGAGGTCGAATTGTAGATGATCTTTTGATATTGAAGGCAAAAGGCACAGTGGCAACTTCTATGACAGGCGAAGATCCTCTCGGCACTGATAAATCCTATGATACTGGTGGCGGTGCTACCAGAGGTGATGCGGTAATCAATGTATACTCCCTTGATCCTAGTAAAGCAGGTGATAAGTATACGATGCACATTCAGGGTGGGAAAACCAGTACTTTTGCTTCCCTTACTGATCTTGCAATTGTCGAACTTGGTGATGCCACTCAGATCACCAGAGACGTTGACAGTGGCGTTGGTCGGTATATTGTACCATTTTCAAATGATTTTGATAGCACTGTTTATAGGTATCTCCGTCATTATATTACCTGTAGTGCTTCAGTTGGAACTGGTATTGAATATGAATGTTACTTGAGTAAAATGATCAGCTAAAAAATGGAGAAGCGTGATGGGGAATTCGGGGCGAAAACCAGTCACGCTATCCATTTGCATGATGGTGAAAAATGAAGAGGCAAATCTAAAGAGATGCCTACCATCATTAAAAAGTATAGCTGACGAATTAATTGTTGTTGATACAGGCTCCACAGATGATACCATTAATGTGGTAAAATCTGTTGGGGCCAAGGTATTTGAGCGTCCATGGGAAGATGATTTTTCTAAACATAGAAATCAATCTATATCCTACTCCACAGGTGATTGGATATTTATTGTAGACGCTGATGAAGAA
>Ga0208647_1000515_pt1 | contig 10734 bp, 10 predicted proteins | sample AntAceMetag02UKA_FD_184765 | JGI IMG/M metagenome (GOLD analysis project Ga0208647, IMG submission 184765) | Saline lake microbial communities from Ace Lake, Antarctica - Antarctic Ace Lake Metagenome 02UKA (SPAdes) (version 2) | ecosystem: Environmental > Aquatic > Non-marine Saline and... | reverse complement strand
CGAGCTAGAATTACCAGCTATACTCAGCAGTTTTTGTTTACAAAATCAAGGATTTTTCTTATTAGTTGGACCATCAGGCAATGGAAAAACTACTGCAATGGCTGCGATGATTGATGAGATTAATCAAAAAAGGCATGACCATGTCATTACAATAGAGGATCCAATTGAGTATATTTTTGAACAAAAAAAATCTATTATAGACCAAAGAGAGCTTTATCGCGACACAGATTCTTTTGAAAAAGCGCTTAGATCGGCCTTAAGACAAGATCCAGACGTTATCATGGTTGGAGAAATGCGTGATCCAGAAACGATTAAAGCAGCTCTTACTGCTGCAGAAACAGGACACCTAGTCCTAGCAACTCTTCACACCAATGACGCAGCGCAAACAATTGATAGGATTGTTGATTCTTTTCCTCCCCATCAACAAGGTCAAGTCAGATTTCAACTAGCGAGCACCCTTTTAGGTGTTTTATCGAGACGACTTATACCAAAAATTGGTGGGGGTGTTATTAATGCAGTTGAGCTTCTAGTTGTTAACGGAGCAGTTAGAAATCTTATTAGAGAGAACAAAATTTATCAACTGTCATCGATCATAGAGACGGGATTTGAAGATGGCATGGTATCATTAAACAGATCCTTAGCTGATCTAGTAAAAAGAGAAACTATATCCATTGATAGTGCATTAACTTTCAGTACAAATCAGAACGAATTAAAGCTTATGCTTTAAACAAGGTTCTGACGAAGTCAGGTTCTTATGCTTTAGACCAAGCTTTGCTTATGCTTCCATCAAGGTTCTGACGAAGTCAGGTTCTTATACTTTAACCCAAGGTTCTTTGGTAATCCAAAGGTTCTTAGGTGAGAGGGTGTTGTTCGTCAATACCCGAACCCAAGGTTCTTTGGTAATCCAAAGGTTCTTAGGTGAGAGGGTGTTGTTCGTCAATACCCGAACCCAAGGTTCTTTGGTAATCCAAAGGTTCTTATGTTTTAGGTCAAGCTTTGCTTATGCTTCCATCAAGGTTCTGACGAAGTCAGGTTCTTATACTTTAGGCTGAGCAACGCTTAGTTATGAAGGCGCGCGTATCATAGGATATACATAAATTATAGATGAAATATCGTTAATATGGCTTCAAGTCATAAACGATATACATAAATTATAGATGAAATATCGTTAATATGGCTTCAAGTCATAAACGATATACATAAATTATAGATGAAATATCGTTACAAAGCACAAAATACTGAGAAAATAATTCAAGAAGGAATTATTGAGGCAGAGACTAAGGGGGAAGCTATTAAAACGCTTCAAAACCATGGTTTAGTTGTTTTTTCATTAATTGCAGAAGACGATGTAAAGGGTTTTAGTAAAGAAGTTAAGATTCCATTTATAAATCGTATCAAACAGAAAGATTTAGTGATTTTCTCAAGAGAGCTAGCAACACTTGTTGAGGGAAAAGTTTCTTTAGTGGAGGCTCTTAAGTCATTGGCGCGCCAAACATCGAATCCAAATTTTAGAGATGTTATTGCTGAAACAGCGCAAGCAATAGAAGGGGGGTCTTTACTTTCTAAGGCTCTTGGGAAACATCCGAAGGTTTTTTCTGATTTTTATATGAATTTAATTCAATCGTCTGAAGTTTCGGGAACTCTTGAGCAAACCCTTCTTTATTTGGCAGACTACGAAGAACAGAAACATGAGACAGTTAGTAAAATTAAGGGAGCAATGATGTACCCCGTCTTTATTTTAATATTTATGGTAGCAATTGGAGTATTTGCTATGGTCTCAATTGTCCCAAAACTTACAGATATGCTTTTAGAGGCAGAGGTAGAGTTGCCATTTATGACAAAGATGATAATAGCTATAAGTGATTTTTTGGTAAATTATTGGTATGTAGCCATTATAGGTTCAGTAGGATTTGTGTATGGTTTCTTGTTCTGGATACGTTCAGAATCTGGTGGTCGAGCGTGGGGGAAAATAGTACTTAAAATACCTGTCTTTGGGACCATTTTGAAGCAATTCTATCTAAATCGCATTGCAGAAAATTTGAAGACGCTTTTAAGGGGCGGGATCTCTATTCTTAGATCTCTTGAAGTTTCGGCGAGTATTATTGGCAATAGTGTTTACAGGGATATTATTCTTGAGACTAGAGAGGGCGTAAGAGGGGGGAAAAATATGAGCTCTATTTTTGAAACATATAAAGAGTTTCCTCCCATGTTTACTGAGATGGTTAAGGTTGGTGAAAAATCTGGCAGTGTTGATAATATGTTTGAAAAATTAGCAATTTTTTACAAAAAAGAAGTTGACAATGTTGTAGAAAATATTAGTAAATTAATAGAACCATTTCTTATTGTTTTGATTGGTCTTGGTGTCGCGACGCTTGTATCTGCGATTATTTTGCCAATTTATAAAATGAGCGAAGCAATGTAGTGTTGTGGATAAGTTTTTTCTTGGTGGTATTTGAATATATTACTTAAGGTGATAAAATGTAAATAACAACGAAATGTTGTTTCGTTTAGTTAAAAACATAGGTCGACTATAAAAGATAAAAAGTTAATTTTATTTAAAACAAATGATTACAAAAAATAAAAAAGGTTTTACACTTATTGAACTTTTGGTTGTAGTGGCCATTCTCGGTCTTTTAGCGACCATTGTTGCAGTTTCGCTGACAAGTGCTCGTGCCAGAGCTCGTGACGCAAGAAGAGTCTCTGACATTCGTCAAATTGAGCTAGCATTAGAGCTTTATCATGCTGCTCACCAACAATATCCGTCAAGTACGGTAGGTGTAGATCCATACCAAATTCTTATAGATGAAGGACTTCTCAGTATGTCCGATACTCCAAAAGACCCAAAGTCAGGCGATTTATATTGCTATGCTTCGGGAAGTGAAGCGGGGCTATACCCAACTCAATATTATCATATTGCTGCTAAACTTGAGAATGCCGAGAGTGATATGTTGACCAATGACTTGGATGCGGTTTCTGCTGGCGATGTTCTTACGGGGACATGGATTCATGCTACAAACGACATGGTCTCTTGTGATACAGATGCAGAGGGAATTACTGGCACGGATACGACTGACTCTCCTCTTTACGACAGAGGTGTTTTACCTAGATAGTAATTTAGAAACAAAGGCTTGAAGGCTTGAGAATTTTTTCTTGAGTCTCAAGTCTTTTGTTTTATAGAATATTTCTCTGTAATTTTTAAATTTTTATGGTAAAATTTAGATACGATATAAAATATTACATTGTTTTTAAATAATAAAATCTAAACATGATAGAGTGTGTGTGTATTGTTTTTAAGTTTTCTATTGAAAACACCAAAAACCTTACAGGATCTTTGTTTCTAAACAATAATTAAGCATGACAGAGAATATTTGCACAGTTTTTATTTTTGCACTAGGGTTAATAATTGGTAGTTTTTTGAATGTATTGATTTATAGGCTACCTAGAGAGATTAGCGTTCTTAAAAAAAAGCGATCTTTTTGTCCGAATTGTAAGAAGAAGTTAACTGCAAAAGAATTAATACCTCTCTTCTCTTTTCTGTGTCTTAAGGGTAAGTGTTCTAAGTGCAAAAAGAGAATATCACTACGATATCTAACAGTTGAACTTGTTACTGGAATTTTTTTTATCTTAACTTTTATTAAGTTGGGAATTTATGATTCAGGATTCGCAATCCATGAGACAATATATTTTATATATTTTTGTACAATTATCTCAGTTTTGATAGTTATTTTCTTTATAGACTTAGAACATTACATTATTCCAGATGGTCTTATCGTTACTGGTTCTATTTTGAGCATTCTATATCTATTGATTGCTCAATATGTTTTGCCGACCCTAGAGAGAGTTAATGTGGGAATGGCTACAAGGAATTCTTTGGTTAATCTTCTTTTCTCTGATCGATTTATAGCTTCTAATCCTCTGTTTATAAACCACATTATATTTGCTATAATGGGAGTAGTATTTTTCGGTTTAATTATTTTAATTACGAGGGGTAAGGGAATGGGCATGGGAGACTTGAAGTTTTCTATCCTAATGGGACTTATTTTAGGAGGGAAATAATTGGAGCCGTTTATGTTGCATTTATTTTTGGAGCGATCGTGGGGGTTTTAATGATTTTGCTGAAAAAGAAGAAAATTAAATCGACGATACCTTTCGGTCCCTTTTTAGTTGTTGGCACGCTTTTGGGAATGTTTCTATAGTCACAGTCAAAAAGATTTAAGATATTTTTTCAATTATGATAAAAAAAAGTAATAATGCATTTACCTTAATTGAGCTTTTGGTCGTAGTGAGCATAATTGGGTTTTTAACGGTGGCAATTTTTATTGATTCGGGCGCGCCAAAAAGGGCAACAGCATTAAATAGGGCGGCACGAGAAATGACTCTTGCAATTAGAGACGCACAAAATAGATCTATTGCTACGGTTGTTGGGTCAAGTAGTATTTATCCCTGTGGATTTGGCATTCATTACAAAGACGAGGACGAGGTAATTCTTTATAGAGAAAGTACTTCTCCTATAGGAGAAGATTGTTCAGCCACCACAACACCGGGAGTACAAGATCAAAATATTGACAGATTCTACCAAGGATTAGGAGGCTATGGCGTAGATGTTATTTTAGAAACAATAAAATTAACAGAAAATAATTTAGTTCGGCTTTCTAGTAGTTTTAATGACATATATTTTGAGCCACCTGATGGTCTTACTTATATCAATGGTGTTCATAATAATCAGATTGCTTCTTCTACAGATATATCTTTCTGTCTTAGGAGGGATTGCTCTGAATATCAAAAAACGATTAGGGTTTATTTGGGTGGCAATGTAGAGATTATTGATTAATGACAAAGAAAGGATTTACATTATTAGAAACTTTATTTGCACTTACTATATTAACAACAGGTTTTTTTAGTACATTTGGTTTGCTTAGGAAGAGTATCTCAGTGACAACAACAAATATTAACCAGCTTATTGCTGCCAACTTAGCACAAGAGGGAATAGAGATTATAAGAAATATTCGAGATAGTGGCTACGTAAGTGGCGATGATTGGAATACTATTCTTCTAAGCCTTAATAATGGCACATGTAGTGAGTGTGAGGCAGATTTCGATGATGAAATTTTGGAAGATTCGCTAGATGGTGATCCCTATTTAAAAATTAATTCAGACACATATCAATACAACCTAGGTATTGACAGTAAATTTAAAAGAAGAATAAGTATAAATCGAGGAGGCGGGCTTTGTGTTGAAATAGCAGTGCCTGCAGATTGCATTATGATAGAGGTGGATGTTTTATGGAGTGAACGAGGAAATGAATTTATATTTGATGCAGAAGACTATATATATAATTTTTATTAAGATAAATCGACCTCATTAATGAAAAGTAAATTAATAAAATCTGCTGGCTTAACCTTAATAGAGCTTTTGGTTGCAATTACTATTTTTTCAACAGTAATTTTAATAGTTACAGACATTACTCTTGACGTAATTAGGGCAGAATCAATATCTTCGAGTTATCAAGTTGCTCTTGACAGTGGTCGTTTTATTCTTCAAAGGATTGCTAAAGCCATCAGGGTTAGTATTATCAAAACTCCTACTTCTGTGACGAATAGTATTGAGCTTGCTCATCCCACTCGTGGCACTGTAGAATATTTTCTTTCTGGCGACAATAGAATCATAGAGCACATAGAAGGAGATTCAACAATAGGCTCAGCGTTAGATTCGTCGGCAATTACTGTTGAGGCTTTTAGTTTTGATATTAAAGGAGCAGATGATGGAACCGATAACAGGCAGCCACAGGTGACTTTGTCTTTAAAAATTAAGCCATCTCAGCCAAAAAACAAAGAAAACCTAGAGAGCATCCTATTACAAACAACTCTTTCTCAGAGGTCCCTAGACAATGTTGGTGACCATAACGCAAGTCCATGATAAAAAAAATACTTTTTAAAATTAAAGAAAAAAAAGGAGCGGCGCTTTTTTTAACGGTTATTTTTCTTGGATTTATCTTTGCAATAACATCAGTAATAGTAAAAATCCAACTTAAAGAACTTCAATTTGGATCAGGAGAAAGAGCTTCAAACAAAGCTCTTTTTGCGGCCGATGCAGGCCTAGAAAGAGCACTTTATAATATTTATAGGGAAACAGGTCTGGTACCAGACGCTTGTACGAGCACAGGATGTTTTTTGCCTGCAAAGGTTGATTCTTCGCTTAGATATTTTAATCTGGGTAATGGATCGCAATATCATGTGGTCGTGCCTTTCGGTGCTCTCAATCCTATAGTCACCCCTGCAGGCGAAGAATACATTGTTATAAGGTCGATTGGTAAATTTAACAACATAGAGCGTAGTTTAGAAATGAATGTTTATACGAAAGTAAATCCTTAGTCTATGAACACAAAACAGGTGAGAGAAAGAATAGAGAAGCTTAAAAAAGAAATAGAATACCACAGACATCTTTATCACGTCTTAGATAGACAAGAGCTTTCGGATGCAGCGATTGATTCGCTAAAGTATGAATTGGCAGAATTGGAAAATCAGTATCCAGAATTTGTTACAAATAATTCTCCAACTCAACGAATTGCTGGAAAAGCACTTGATAAGTTTGAAAAAACAAAACATAAAATCAAGCAGTGGTCGCTTAGTGATGCTTTTTCAGAAACTGAAATTAGAGATTGGGACAAAAGAGTAAAAAAAATAGTGCTTGAAAAACTGGGCGAGAAATTAGCCCAGATTTCTTATAGCTGCGAGCTTAAAATTGACGGTTTACACATTGTTTTAAACTATAAAAATGGCATTCTAGAATTAGGAGCAACTCGGGGAGATGGAGTAATAGGTGAAAATGTGACTAACAATATAAAGACCATCGAAGCTATTCCTTTGAGCCTTGAACATCCAGAAACGTTGACGATAGAGGGAGAGGTTTTTATGAAAAAGGATGTATTTAGTGAATTGAATAATAGACGAGAAAAGGCGGGTGAGTCACTTTTTGCTAATCCCAGAAACGCTTCTGCGGGAGCAATCAGACAACTTGATTCTAGGGTGACTAGATCAAGAAAATTAGATTTTTTTGCTTATGATATTTCTTGGCCAGAAAACAATATTCCGAAAACTCAGATAAAAGAATTAGAAAAATTAAAGAAATTAGGCTTTAAGGTTAATAAACACTTTGTTGGTGCGAAAGACATAGAAGAGGCGATTGTCTTGTGGAAAGAATGGAAAGATAAAAAAGACTCTCAAAATTATTGGCTTGATGGTTTGGTTGTGAAAGTCAATGATCGTAGGCTACAAAAAACACTTGGTTTTACAGGAAAATCTCCTAGGTGGGCTTTGGCGCTTAAATATCCAGGAGAAGAAGCAATAACAGTGGTAGAAAGCATATTTTTGAACTTAGGAAGAACGGGCAAACTTACTCCAGTTGCAAAATTAAGACCAGTGAATATAGCTGGTTCAATAGTGTCTAGAGCTAGTTTGCATAATTTAGACGAAATTAATCGACTTGATATAAGGGCAGGAGATACGGTCGTTATTCATAAAGCAGGAGATATTATTCCTCAAATAAAAACAGTTATTAAAAATTTAAGATCAAGAAATAGCATTAAATTTGTTCTTCCGTCGACTTGTCCGGTTTGTGGATCGGACATTATTAGGCCACGAGGCGAAGTTAATTATTATTGTTCGAATAAAAACTGTAGCATGCTTGAAAGACGTAACCTGTATTACTTTGTTTCAAAAAAAGCATTGAATATTGATGGCTTGGGTCCTAAAATTATTGATCAGCTAATAGAAGTTGGGATTGTTAAAGACGCAAGTGATATTTTCAGGCTAAAAAGAGAAGACTTGATTGGACTCGATAGGTTTGGAGAAAAATCTACTAATAATCTTATAGATTCAATAGAAGAGAGAAAAACAATTCCAATATTAAATTTTCTAATTGGACTTGGAATAAAACATGTTGGCGAAGAAGTGGCAGGGCTAGTTATCGAGAATACAAACAATCAAATCGATTCACCAACAGAACTTGCTGATGTTTTCTCTGGACTAGACATCGAAGATCTTGGAAAAGTAATCGGGATTGGACCCAAGATAGCAGAGAGTATTGTTGAATATTTTAGGGATACTAAAAATCAAAAACTCTTAAAAGAGGTTGGCGATCTAGGGGTCACATTTTCTAAAGTAGAAGATAGTGAAATCAAAGACTTGGTGTTTCTTAATCAATCAGTGGTTTTAACGGGTTCTCTCGGAAGCATGAGTAGGGATGAAGCGAAAAGAAAAATCAAGCTCTTGGGAGGTAAGATAGTTAACTCAGTCAGTGGCAAAATAGACTTTGTGGTGGTTGGTGAGAAACCTGGATTAAAACTTGATAAGGCTAAAAAACTTGGTATAAAAGTTATAGATGAGAATGAGTTTTTGAATTTAATTAATGAAAAATAAATAAACACTTTTTGTAAAAGGAACAATTTAATGATTAAAAAAGAAGAAGTTAAAAAAACTGCATTTTTAGGAAGGATTAATCTTACTGATGATGAAATTGTTAGATTTCAAAAAGAACTCAATGAGGTTCTTGACTATGTTGACGGAATAAAAAAGGCTACTTTTAATAAAAAAAGCAAACCAAATCCAAGAATTAAAAATATATTCAGACAAGATGAACACAATTTCGCTCCACATGAATATGAAAAAAGAGAGGAAGAAGCGAAGGCGGGTCTTTTGATTCAAAAAAATACTGACAAGGCACAGCTTAAAGTTCTAAATGTTTTTAAAAAATAAAAATGAAATTTGAAGAAAAAACAATTTTAGAAGTTCGCACCCTGATAAAGGAGAAAAAAATAAGTTCAGAAAATGTAGCAAAATATTTTTTGGAGAAAATCAAAGAAACCAATGAGACTTTAAATACATTTTTGCTAGTTGATGAAAAGGGAGTTGTAAATAGAGTAGAAAATATAAACAAAGAGGGAATTGGCGGTAGCTTAATGGGAATTCCTTGTGCCATTAAAGACAACATTTTAATTAAAGGCATTAAGACAACAGCAGCATCGAAAATATTACAAGACTATGTAGCGAGTTATGACGCAACAGTTATTGGCTTGTTAAAGGAAAGTGGTGCAATTTTTTTAGGAAAAACAAATTTAGATGAATTTGCTATGGGATCTTCAACTGAAAATTCAGCATTTGGTGTAACTAAGAATCCACATGACATCACAAGGGTACCAGGTGGGTCATCAGGAGGATCTGCCGCTGCGGTTGCTTCTGGTCAGTGCCTTTTTTCTTTAGGATCTGATACGGGGGGGTCTATTCGTCAGCCGGCTGCGTTTTGTGGGGTTGTTGGACTGAAGCCCACCTATGGCAGTGTTAGCCGTTACGGTCTTATCTCTCTAGCGTCTTCACTCGACGTCATTGGGCCATTTACTAAAACTATCCGTGATTCTGCTGAGGTTTTTTATTCAATTAGTAGAAAAGATAAAAAGGATTCAACTTCTTTTGAGGATTATGATGTGGTTCAAACTAAAGAAATTTTTAAAAGAGATCCCAAGTTTCTTAAAATTGGTATTCCTAGTGAATATTTCTCCAGTGAATTGGATCCTCAAATAAAAAATGTAACAGAAAAAATTATAGAGAAATTATCAATTTCTGGATTTAGCGTTCAGAAAGTCAGCTTGCCCAACACTAGCTATGCATTGGCTACCTATTATATAATTATGCCATCAGAAGCATCTGCCAACTTAGCTCGTTACGACAACTTGCGCTATGGGTCAAAGAGAACAAGTAATGGAACAGGAAATTTGATTAATCAATACATAAGTGACAGAACAGAATTGTTTGGAGACGAAGTAAGACGCAGAATTATTCTTGGAGTTTATTCTTTAAGCAGTGGCTATTATGAAGATTATTATATAAAAGCTCAGTCGATGAGGGACTTGATCAAGGATGACTTTGAGAAAGTTTTCCAAGAAGTAGATTTATTAATAACTCCTACTACTCCAACAACTGCTTTTAAAATTGGAGAAAAACAAACTCCTTTAGAAATGTACCTATCGGACATGTTCACTGTCCCAGCGAGCCTAGCAGGTCTTCCGGCAGTAAGCTTGCCATGTGGGAAAATTGATAATTTGCCAATCGGGCTTCAAATTATTGGAAAACCTTACAGAGAAGAAGATCTTTTTTTACTAGGAAATCACATTGAATCAATCTTGAAAAAGTAGCGCAGGACAAGGGGTTGACAATAATGTTTTTGTGAGTACAATAAGTACGAGACTTAAAAGCCGAAAGGTTTTTTGTACTTTCAAATTAAAATAGCAAATACGTACAACAACACGTACCAATTTTTTAGAGTTATCCCGACTCTATTCAACTATATATTTCACAAAGAAATTTTTTTCAGAGAGTTTGATCCTGGCTCAGGATGAACGCTGGCAGCGTGGATAAGGCATGCAAGTCGAACGCCCCGGTTTACCGGGGAGTGGCAAACGGGTTAGTAACGCGTAGATACGTACCTCTAAGTCTGGAATAACCCATCGAAAGGTGGATTAATACCAGATAGTCTCCGACTTTATGTCGGAGTAAAGATTTATTGCTTAGAGAGTGGTCTGCGTCCTATCAGCTTGTTGGTAAGGTAATGGCTTACCAAGGCTATGACGGGTAGGGGGTGTGAGAGCATGACCCCCAACATCGGAACTGAGATACTGTCCGGACTCCTACGGGAGGCTGCAGTCGAGAATCTTCCGCAATGGGCGAAAGCCTGACGCAGCGA
>Ga0208647_1000509_pt1 | contig 10831 bp, 27 predicted proteins | sample AntAceMetag02UKA_FD_184765 | JGI IMG/M metagenome (GOLD analysis project Ga0208647, IMG submission 184765) | Saline lake microbial communities from Ace Lake, Antarctica - Antarctic Ace Lake Metagenome 02UKA (SPAdes) (version 2) | ecosystem: Environmental > Aquatic > Non-marine Saline and... | reverse complement strand
CCAAAATAAAATTGAAATAAATCCTATAATAGCTAGAATAAATAAAATGTTAAAAATTGTTTCTAATCCGTAAATCATATATCTAAATTTATTATTAGTAAAAGTTATTGGGGTTATTATTGTTTATCTTTTAAATATTCTAAGATTTCAGGCAAGTAAGCTATTAATTTATTAGTGGTCTGTTCATAAAATGTTTCTTCATCTTCAACCCCTTCATCTTGACCTAGCATAAATATTCTTCCTCTAAGCTTTTTAGCTTGGCTTTTAGCTTTTCCGTTTATAGTTTTACCTTCGCTTATAAGAGTTGCTATATCTAAGTTTTCAAGGTTATAAGTATAAACATAACCGTCATCATTATTAGTAGCTATTCTTTTAACTGACTTTACTGCACATCTTTTAAGGACTACTGAATAATCAAGTTTATCATCTATCTCGCTATCAATTTCAGTTGTGCCATTAATCTTAATCTTATGTAGGTTCATATTTTTTAAAATTAAATTTAATATATTCTTCTTTTTTCTTTACATCTTCTTTTTCGGCTATTATTCTATAAATTTTGTTATCATTGAACAAATATTTTTTTTGGCATATATCGATAAAAGTCTTTAGGTAATTATCTAAATCGGTGTTATGAGTTGATACTCCTATCTTTATTGTAAGTTCTAGTTTGCCTTGTGGGATATTTTCATTAGGTAATAAATACCATAGTTCTTGCTCAAAGTCTTTATACTTCTGTGTCTTAAATCTTCTTCCAGTATACGCTTGGTTAATAGTTAAAGGCTTTATCTTCATATTTATTCTTTAGATATTTATGTATTTGCGACCAGTTTTTCTTCGGATATTTTGCTAAATCTTCTTTAGTCGCTCTATCAAGACTAATAAGCTGACAACGCTCTTTTACTTCCTTCGGTGGGTGGCTAGTATTTAAATCTCTCCTTAGAGGAACTATAGCCCATTTTTCGTTTATTTGACCTCTAGAGCCATAGTTCCATGAATGTTCCCAGCTGACATTAAAGCTACCTGTTATACAACATCTTTCCATAAATGGGTCTTCTGCTATTTCTTCTCTCATCTTATCAGGTATCTTTCTCATTTATTTGCTTCAAGTATTTTTAATCTAAGCTTAGATTCACAAAAGTTATCACTACAATCAGAGTATAAATCTATAATCCTAGAATCTGCGAACTTTCTATTTATCTTTTTTATATGTTCTTTGCTTGTTGGTAATACGGAGCTTCTTATAAGTTCTGATACTAAGTTAAAATAATTTTGATTTATTTTGTCTTTCATATTGTTAGAACTGTATGTTATTTACTGCTTCCTCTACATTGGCTTCATTATTATCAAAAGTTTCTTTAGCTTCTTCTGCTTGCTTTTCGTCATCAGTCTTAACTCTTGCCTTTTCTTTTTCTTCGTCTGATAAAGGATTTAATTCACTTTGTGCTTTAAGATAATCAATAATGTTATCAAAAGTTTTGCCCTTAGTACTTGTTTTAGGCTCTACTGATATTAAAATCTGTTTACCTATAAAAGAGTTTAAAAGGCTTGATGTAACTCCTTCTGCTTCTTCTTTCTGGTCTAACTCTCTACCTAAAAATGCTTCTGCGATTCTATAAAGATTATTCTTTCCATTCTTTCCGATATAAAGAAAAGCTTGTCCGAAATTCTCCCATACGTTTCTAACTCTTAGCTCTTTCATTTCTTCGCTTGCTTGGCTCTCATCTCTGCCTTGAAGAATTGTAAACTGCCATGAAAGGTCAGTCTGATATTTCTTAACTCCTTCTGTCTTCCCCATTTTAGAGTCATAAGTTTCGTTTTCTTCTGTGTGTACATCTAATAATTCAACTTGATATATTCCTTTTGGTAAATTTGGGTAAGTTTTACCTTCTTTTTTTTCAAATGTTTGTTCTTGATTAATTGGCATAGTTTTATATGTTTATTTAGTTAAAGTGTTTGTTTCTCTTGGTTGCAAATATGAATAAAAATACTCATTCCATTCATTACTTGTACAACTTCTTATTTCTTTATTCTTAACTATAAATAAGTCCGATACGTTTTTACAATTTACATAAATAAATCCATTAATAAATAATAAATTTTCTTTTATATAATCATTCGCCACTTTTTTAGCTTTTGATAATGTTAAATTTACACTTTGTTTAAGTTCTATATTTTCCATATTATTTTATTTATTTAATATCCTCCATCGTTATAAGTAGCCCAAGCTTTATTATTTCCACAAAATTGTGGTCTTCCGTCTTCGTAATTGCCTGTATAGTCTAAACCACATTCTTCTGCGAATGCTATTGCTTCTTTTTCTTTGTTAAGTTTGTCTATCATTAAGTTTCCCATATAATTATTTTTAGTTAATATAACTTTCCATTCTCTCTCTTTTATTAAATGCTTTCTTAGTTTCTGTTGGGTGTGTTAAGAACATTTTTTGACATTTCATTTTATCTCTTAATCTTAAAGCCCAAGTCAATGTATTAAGTTCTTGTTTAGCTGTTTTTTGTTTATTTACTTTTATTCCCTTTTGGATTAAATAAAGCTTGTCTTTTAGTTTCATATATCTTTTATTATATTATTTATTATTTGCTAAGCCCTTAATAGAATTAACAGTACCAAATCAACTCGCTCATAATATTATACTGTTTAATTACAAGATATAGTCTTTGGCTTTTATTCTAAAAAGGACTTAATAAACAATTATTATTGGATTAGTGGAGAGTTCAAGATAATTCCTAGTGTTATCCTAAACTCCCACCTTTCCGTTTAAAAGCTATTGCTAGCTGATTTATTTTAATATTCTTACGTTTAAATGTTTATCATACTTCCTGTGGCATTTCTTACAAACAGCTTGCCAATCTTTTAAATCTCTTTTATATTTATGGTCTTTATTCGACCAATCTTCTGCTTGTTTATTCCCACATATCTCACAAATATAATTGCTTGCTTTACCCTTTTTACTATGTACCCAGCTATGTTTACATTTATACCCTGCGTTATCTCCCTTCCAATTTACATTTTTATCATTTTCCATATCTGCTCTCTTTTTACCTTTCCAGTATCTTGTTGGATTCTTTAATTTAGCTAATCTCATTTTTTCTCTTGTTTCTTCGGACGGAGAAATTCCTTTGTTATGAGATACTTGTCCTTTTTTAAAGCTTCCGCTATTTGCTTTATAATTGCCTTCTCTCTTTTTACCTTTATAATAATTTACTGAGCATTGTATAGAGCAAAACTTTCTTTTATTTCTGCTAGGAAGTACGAAGAACTCTTTTTTGCATTGTAGACAAACTTTTTTAATTTTTTCTTTTTTATTATATATAGTCATAACTATAGTATATATTATAATATTATGTTTGTCAAGTGTCTCCTATTTTATAGAAGCAACTTTTAAGTTTTGCTTTCCAAATTTAACTGCTCTCTTATAATTAGGGCAATCATCTCCAACATCTACTCCGTCAAGACATTCATCATCATACCCAGCATACCAATCTATACGATTTTTATAACGTGAGTTCATCGTATCTATCACTAAACACTCTCCTAAACCGTCTACGTGCAAAACTGTATTTCTAGAAAAAGCGTTTGTAGCACATATGTTTTGACCATTTCTCCATAGCACACATTGGTCTTGACCACTTGCTCCGATACAAGGACTGCTATCAGTTTGTTCTGGTGTGCTAGTATACATTGTTACTTCTCTTATAGTTTCACTTTTAACTTCTCTTAATATAATTTCTTCTTTTATCTCCCTAGCTTGTACTGGATTAATGAATGTATAAGTGTTTTCTTGATAATTCATAAAGTTATATACTTCTATTAAGCCTGTAAGTGTAATCATTAAGACGATATAAGCTGTTATGAAGTAAGTAAATCCTTTAAGTTGTGATTTTAGTTTTAAAAGTTTTTTTAATCGCATAGTCTTTTTTATTTTTATTTTATTAATTTTAGAAATTGAGAGCCTGTCCCAACGAACTGTCGACACGTATATTCCTGCTGGCTCAAATAATTTGCAGGCTAGTCCACCCCCATAGCTTTAGTCAAGTATTTTTATAGTTAACTCTCTCCTATACACTATGCCCCGAGGCTTCAGTCCTTTCAGTGCTATAACACCTACTTATGACCTTTATTAATTATCCTTCTCGGAGGGCTGTTGGGCACGTCAGTCTCTCAACTTCTAAATTGTTATATTAAGCGATTTATTAGTTATTGTTCACTATCGCCAGTCAGTAAAGGAGAATAACAGACACGTCCTCTGTAGCTAGACTGTTTTATATATCCCCTTGCTTCTTTTGTTTAATTAATTATACTTGCAAGCTTATTTACTTTTTATATTGACTGGTGGTAATGAACAATGTATTTTATCATTTTTTCGTTTGATTCTCGATTACTTACTCTTTACAACTGTATACTTGTAAGGTCGAGTTATGGATTGCCTTTTAATGGTGTATTTAAACTTCTAAATAATCTTTTATGATGTATATTCTTTTTCTGCTAAGGATTCCCTTTTTTTCTAGTCCATCTATTCTTCCTTGTACTGCTGGAACTTTTAGTTTAAGGACTGAACCGATTTCTACCATTGTTGGGGGTGTCTTATATTGTCTTTGATACCATTTAATAAAGTTTAATAGTTCTTGCTGCTTTTCTGTTATTTTTTTCATAGTTGTTCTTTAAGTTCTTTATAATATAATTATATACTATTTATTTATATTATGCAATAGTACAATGTTAGCCATAAACTAGCCTTTATTTTTCCAAACTTTTTTTTTATTATTTTTTTTCAAATTCTTTTACACAGTTTTCACAATAACCAAAAATACCTTTACTAAACTTCTTGCCACATTCCAAACACTTTAAATCCTCTATTTCGCAATACTCTTCACCACTTCCGATCTTCTCTCCTGTTACATCACAAATTCCTTTATTATTTTTAATACAGGTCTTACAGTTATCTCTGGTTATTTCTTTTTCTAGTTGCTCTTCTATTTTCATAAAGTTTCTTATTATTCTTTTATTTATTTCTTCGTAACGTGTTTAGATTATTTAAGTTTATAATAAAGCCATTTTCTTCTATCATAATGCAGTCTTCCCTCTTTATCACATTCTATTACTGAATAAATAGGATTTTGTTCTGAACGTATAACTTTTTTACCTAATAATTCTTCTAAAGCTTTCTTTGAGTTTTCGGCTTCTATTATGTTGCTATCTGCAAATAAGCTTCCGTATATTTTGTCTATTGAGTAATACTTCATATATCTCAATTATTAAATAAATCTTTTTTTAAATCTTTCATATTATGCAAATGCAATCCCAAGTCGCATTGTTAATTTTTTAGAGGTCTTATCCAAATCAGATACGATATTACTATAAGCTAAATCGCTAGTAAGCTTTTCCTTAGAACATATACAAAAGTTTTTTCTTAGTCTGGCTTTGCTTATTAGGAGGTTGTATCTTCTGTAAATATCTATTATAGGTTCTTTGTTGTATTTAGTGCTGTAGCTTGTAAGATTCATAAGGTTTTTAATATTTTTAATCTTCTAATTATTTCTATTCTTCTGTCAAAGTCTTCGGTAGCATAACAATTATTACCATATTCTTTATAATCTTCAATCAAAACTTTATATTCTTTTTCTAATTCCTTAATCTCTTTTATTATATCGTCTATATATATTTCTTTTTTCATATTTTTATATATTTTAATGTATGTCTTAGAACAGATGATATTCCGTGAGCGTGAAATTCTCCGTTAATATCTTTAATATTTAAATAATCCTTTATATCATCCATAGCGTGTGATGCTTCGTGGGCTATAGTTGATATGCAATGGCTGTATTCATAATCTCCATTTATTAAGATTAGAGGTGGTTCTCCGTTTCTTAAAGTATCTAAACAAATTCCTCTTTTGTTATCTAAATATTTAGCGTCTACTTTCCCTTTGACTGCTTTCTTTAATTCTTCTAAGTTTCCTATTATTACTATAATAAAATATTCTTCTGTAAATATTGGTACTTTTATTCTTTTCATATTTCTTTTTTAAAGTTTCTAATTAAAGTTTCTACACGAAGTATCTCCTCTGTGTTTTGCTTATGTACCCAGAAAGCTAGCTCCATTTTTAACCCCTGTTTTGTTTTAGTGTTAAATTTGTTCATATAAGTGTTATTACTATAAAGATTAAACCAACTATAACAATATAAAGGTTTTCTTTATCTTCTTGTTTGTCGCTTTTATATTCTCTTCCGTAAATTGTATTAATGTATCTTCCCATATTTATATATTTAGTTATTAAGTTCTTTTATTTCATATTTTTAATTCCATCAAAAAATTCCTTCATATCAAATTCATCCTCAAATTTATCTTCTCCTTTAAGCACTTTGTTTAAGAAATTTATTTTATCAGCTGGTGTTAAGTTTTGAAATTGTTCTTTCTTCATAGTTATTTTTTAGTTAGTAATTATCTTGCATTGCTTCATCATATCCATCATGCCTTCCAGCGTCATAAGCATCTCTAAATTGTTCATTTTGAGCTTCTACCATCGCTTGCTCTACTTCATCATCCTTCAGGTTATGTTTTTCTTTAAATTCTTTTTTTTCTCTCTCTAATTGTATATCGCACCAATAGTCATAAGCATATTTTTCAAATAACCATATTATTAATGTTTTCATATATTTTTAGGTTTTATTAATTGTTCTAAAGGTTTCTTTTATTTCTCTTCATTTAATTTATCTATCAAATTATAAGCGTCGGTCTCATCTCCTCCAAATTCATTAATTTCTTTTAGTTTCTTTTGGTGTTTCTTTTTTAATTCTTTCATATCAAAGGCGTGGCTTTCTATTAGGAAGTCTGTTATCTTTTGGTGTTTAGCTTCTTGGTTTTTTAGGGCTTTTATTATAAGGTCTTCTATATCTTGGGGGTTTATATCTTTTTCCATTTCTTGATAAGGCTCTGTTACTTCTCCAATTCCTACCCAACCACCTTCATGTTCTATAACAAATCTTTTTATAAATTCTTCTATGATTTTATTTATGTTTGTCATATTGTTTTTTAGTTCCATTTTATTTTTATATTAACTTTTATTACAGAGTAATCATAATAATTTAAAATTTCTTTTTTAGCCTGCCTTGCCAAAGCTCTTGTTCTATAAAGTATTTCTTTATCTTTATATTCTTCATGACATTTATTTTGTAATGCGTAATAAGTTTTTGATTGATTCATATATATTGTTTTTAATTATTAAGTTCTTTAAGATTAATCTTGCCATTTAATAAATATTCCAAAATAGTAACATCAGCATAGCCATACTTTTCGCCAATTTTTCTAATCTTTAACTTTGTAGTTTCTGTTATTCCTATTGTTTTTATAGTGTCTTTCATATTCCATTTCAATATACGTTAGTATGTTCAATATTATAATCGGACTCTGTATAATCTAAACGCTTGTATCTATATTGTCTTAGTTGTCTTGCTCCCTCTTGCCCTAGGGATTATAGAAAGTTTATTTACAATAGAGATTTGTTATGTTTATAATTCTAAATTTGGAGTTTTATTACTAAATCTAATTAACTTAAATTCAGTCTTATAATAAGAAAGGAAGTTTAAGTCTTTTCTTATTCTTTGACGTGCTGGTTCAGTTCTAGAAATAATTAATGCTTTACTTATATTATATTCAATTTCATTTAGTTGATTATAATAAGTTAGTATTTGTCCTAAAGCCCTCATCATATTCCTATCTTTTTCAGATTTGCATTCGGCAATTATTATTTCTGGTCGTTGCTTACCACTTAAAGTAGAAACCATCTTATATGCAAATATATCAATTATTCCCCATTCTGGTAGTGCTAATTCTTGTGTTACAGTGAATCCCAATGATTTTAATTTTAGTGCTACCATATAATTATATTCATTGTTTTTGTAAAACTTCTCATCTGGAAGTCTTGGTTCACTGTTCCAATCGTAAAATCTTTTAAAATTATAAGATTTACCTTGGTGTCTTATTGATTTCATGTTCTTGGTATATCTCTATTGTAAATGAACGTCCTATAACCACTTAACGTTTACGTTATCATAGCTTATATAAGCCTTTGAGTTATAGAGTCTCTTGGGTCTAATTATTTATAGTCGCTCTCCCGTTTGAGAATTCTGTCCCACGACTGTTTTATGCCCTAGCCCTTCCTCTATTTAATAAAGGAAAGAAAGGATTTAAAATTTGGCGATTTTCTTTATACAGGAAATCAAACTGTTAGGTTATAGTGTTTGTTTATTTCTTTCTTTCTACTACACAAATTGTATCGTTATGATTACCACCATGAGGGACTAATAATATTTCTATTATTTCAAATCCTCTAGTTTTTCCTATACCCATACTATTCCAACCAAAACTTATTATTATTCCGTCTTTTTTCATTATTCTTACTATTTCATTTTTAAGGTTTGACCAGTAGCTAGACTTAGTATTATAAGCTAGTCCTGCTCCACCATACATTTCTTTTAGCTGTCTTGGGCTATATGGAGGGTCAAAAGCAAATCTGTCTACACTGTCGTTTTTAAAGGTTTTTAAATATTCTAAAGCATCTGTTTTGAATGGATAAGGAAATGGGTCTAAATAAGTATCACCTAAAACTCTTTCTATTAATTCCTTAATAGGTTTTATTGTAAATGTTTTATGGTTAGGCATAGCCCAAATTCTATCTATTTTCATATGTTTATTTACTAAATTCTCTAGAGGTTAGCCTTTAACTAACAGTGTGGTGGTTAAGAATGTTTATCGTAGCTTTGTAGTCCTAGAAACTACTTAGCAAACAGTCTTACTGCGTCAGATTTACCCCTTTCCACACTCTAGAGAATTTAATAAACAAAAAACTTGTAATTAAGGCTTTGGCATTAATAGAACCACAGGGCAGTGAATTCTATTAATTTGACGTTAGTCCGCCAAAGCTTTTATTACAAGTTATGTCTGCCCTGTGTAATGTAATTGTAAATGTCTATCTAAATAATAGCATACTGAAATTCTTTGTCAAGCGTTTTTTTACTTGTCCTATATTAACCTCAATTTCTTAAGGTTAAAAAGGCTAAATAATTTTAGCGATTTTAGTCATTTATTTTTGAGCATTCACCACTTGGATGAATCAAGTTATCTGCCCACTTATCACTTGGGTCTTTTAACTTATTTGTTTTACAAAACTCATTAGCAAGGTCTGCAATTTTAGCAGAATCATCACTTGATGACATGATAGTCTTTTCTTTTCTTGTTGTGAGCCATGCACAGAATCCGTATACAGCTTCACTACCACTTAGTTTGTCCATACTCTTATATTTTAATTAATTAGTTTAACTGTTAGGTTATAGTGTTTGTTTATATTAATGCACAATCTATTATATATTTTCCAAGTTCAGGCTCTACGCAATTTCTTAATACTTGCCTTTTGTTCTTTATTTTAAATTTGGATAAATCAAAACCATATTTCTTTTGTAGGTCTGGTATTTGTGCTGTTCTTATATGGTCTTTTTTAAATTCTTTTTTTGGTATATCAAAGTTGCTCCAGAATAAATGTCTTTGTAAAACTTGTGTTGGTTTTATTAAAGGCTCATAGTAAGGATTAACATTCTCTACTATCCATTTTCCTTTAAAGTTAAACTGTAAAAATACTATTTCTTGATAAAGACTCATATTAGGATAAATAGCTTCTACTCCTCTATATCTAACTCCTATATTCTGCCTAAAGCTACTATGGCTTTGGCAAGGTGGACTGCTCCAAACAATGTCAAAGTCATTACAAAAAGCAGCGAGATAATCGTGAGCATCTTGCGTATAAACTTTATCTTTTGGAAAGAATGTTTTATAAATCTGTGCTACAAACACATCATCTTCAATAGCTGTTATATCGTATTTATCGCCTAAGAGTTTACGATTTCCGCCAATACCACAATAAAGATTTAATATTTTTATTTTTTTCATATATTTATTTACTATAAAATTATATAAATAAGTATAATAAACCAAATTAAAATAGTTAATATAATTAAATAAATTAGTTTTAGTAATTGCATATAATTTTCCTATTCATGTATTATTTTATTTGCTAAGAGGAAGAGTGCTTAAATTATTCAGATAGACTGTTTAGCTCGCACTCTTTTATATATATATGGAGCTTCTAGTATGATTATCTAAAGTGCATTACCTTAAATATTCCTAAAAACTTCCTCTTAATAAACAAAAAAATATTCTTAACTAGCTCCTCAAGGCTGAACCGCAAAGTAAAGTCCTTAGAGGATAACTCCCGAAGAAGTTAGTTAAAAATATTTTGTCTTTGCGGTTCATATATTCAAATTTAATCTTTATGTAACTATTATATATTATAATTTTCTATCTGTCAACCCTTTCGGGAAATACCGTCTTATGGAATGAAATCGTTGTATCACCAATAAGATATACTAATTGAGTCATTAATATCGGTCGGTATTTTATGTTTGTCTATTTAAATTTAGCAAGCTTTTTATGTTATGTCAAGAATTTGCTAAAGTCTTTCCCGTTGATGCCGATTAATCTTCCTTCTTTTGATAATTGTTTAATCCAATCATTTACAGCAGTCGGAGTTTCTATTTTATTTAAGCTACTATTTTCTATTTTATACATTCCAGGAGTAAAGTTTTTGTAGTTTTCAACAAGCAAAACATAATCAACTTTTCTTTTATCTTTAAAATCAATTATTTCTTTTTCATTAAATACACTAAACTTTTTCTTTAATCCAAAACTTATTAACATTCCATTTCCTAAACTATAATTAAGAGCTAGTTTTTTAACAAAAGGTTGGTACGAATCGCCAATAGTT
>Ga0208647_1000504_pt1 | contig 10902 bp, 11 predicted proteins | sample AntAceMetag02UKA_FD_184765 | JGI IMG/M metagenome (GOLD analysis project Ga0208647, IMG submission 184765) | Saline lake microbial communities from Ace Lake, Antarctica - Antarctic Ace Lake Metagenome 02UKA (SPAdes) (version 2) | ecosystem: Environmental > Aquatic > Non-marine Saline and... | reverse complement strand
ACACCTGAAACCGGAAAAAAAGTAAATGAATTATATAAAACCATAATTGTAGCCGGAACACACCTTGCCCCTTCCATTAAAGTGGCAGAAGCCGCCAAAGTGATTGAAAATTCGCAGCGCGATATCATTGTAAAAAAAGAAATAAAAATGGAAACAAAAATTCTTGAAATTATCAACACTGTACTTGAAAATAGGTCTAAAAGCAAAATAACTTCTTTAAGACTTGAAACGCATCTTAGAAATGACGTTGGTTTTGATTCGCTTGATTTAGCCGAATTAACTGTTTGTATTGAAGCAGAATATGATGTTGATATTTTTGAAGACGGAATAGTCAACACCGTTGATGAAATACTTAAAAAATTGAATTCCAAATAATGGACTTTTTCTTCAAAGATGCCAAAGATGATATCATTGTAACTTGGGATGCTCTAATTAATGACTTAAATAAAGTAACTTCTTTCAATCCATATTGTAAGTCCGTTAATTATTTCGAAGTATTTAATCAAGTTATTACCTCAATGTTAATTGGGCAGGAAATCATCCTTCTTGATTCGGATTTTTCTGACGATGAATTGGTTAACCTGACTGGTTATTCCCAATATGACAAGTTCACACAACCAATACAAGTATGTTTTAAGATAAATGATAAGATGGAATTAATTGAAAAATTAAGAAACACTAGTAATGATTGGAAAGTAACCCTATTTACATCCGGCACAACAGGTCTGCCAAAAAAAGTGACCCATAATTTTACATCAATAACAAGATTTGTAAAATACGCAGAGAGAAACACTAAGAGTACTTGGGGTTTTGCATATAATCCTACCCATATGGCTGGTATTCAAGTTTTTCTTCAAGCTTTGTTAAATGGTAATCCAATTGTGAGACTATTTGGAATGTCACCCAAAGAAATTCATAGAGAAATCAAAGAAGATGGAATATCGCATATTTCAGCCACTCCTACATTTTATAAGCTTTTACTACCATGTGAAGATACTTTCACATCAGTTGAAAGAATTACTTCTGGCGGTGAAAGATTTAATGAGAGAATACAAAAGCTACTCACTGTAATTTTCCCAAAGGCTAAAATCACTAATGTTTATGCATCAACTGAAGCGGGAACTATTTTTGCTTCAGATAATGATATTTTTAGCATTAAATCAGAATTTGAACACTTAATTAAAGTTGAAAATAATGAACTTCTAATTCAAAAAAGTTTAATGGGGAATACTGATATTAACATCAAAGAATGGTATAATACTGGCGATTTAATTGAGATTATTTCAAATGAACCATTAAAGTTTCGTTTTATTTCACGTAAAAGTGATATGATCAATGTCGGAGGATACAAAGTAAATCCAATTGAATTGGAAGAAATCATGCTCACTTTATCAGGAATAAAGGATGTCCGGGTATATTCAAAAACTAATTCAGTGTTGGGAAACATTATTTGCTGTGAGGTTGTCCGTAATAGTAACCATCTGGAAGAATTATCAATACGTGCATATTTACAATCGAAAATTCAAGAATTCAAAATCCCAAGAGTTATTAAGTTTGTAGATGAACTGTCTACTACTCGTACAGGAAAAATTAAAAGAAATTGAATATGAATGTAATAATAACGGGAATCTCAAAAGGATTAGGCTTAAAAATTGCTCAATCATTATTGAAAAATGGTTGGACTATCTACGGAATAAGCCGAAGCAAAACAGAGGAATTAAATCAATTATTGGCTCAATACCCCGATAAACTTTTATGGTTACAGTACGACTTAGAAGATGCTAAAAACATACGCCAAACAATTTTTAAAGATTGGATAGGGTTAAATACGCCTATTTATGGTTTAGTAAATAATGCTGCTTTGGCATACGATGATATTGTAACAAATTTAAATTTAGATTCGCTTGAGAAAATGTATCGGGTGAATGTATTCACACCAATGGTGCTAACTAAATTTGTTATTAGGCAGATGTTACTTCATCATATCAAAGGCAGTATTATACATATCTCATCTATAAGTGTTCATACTGGCTACAAAGGCTTATCTATGTACGCATCGACAAAAGGTGCGCTGGAAGCCTTCTCGAAAAATACAGCCCGTGAATGGGGCGAAAAAGGACTACGTTCAAATTGTCTTGTGGCTGGTTTTATGGAAACTGAAATGAGTTCTTCTCTTTCTGACAACCAGAAAAACCGCATTTACCAAAGAACATCAATGAAACAACCAGTTAATGTTAACTCAGTAGCTGAAACAATTAAGTTTTTACTTTCTGATGGCGCTAAGTCCATTACTGGTCAGAATATTCATGTTGATAATGGAACTATTTAAAAAAGAGGAAAAATATGGATAACAGTAAACATTACGACACAATAACTGAAGCATGGCAGTACATGCTGGGAGAGCATTTTCATTGGGGATATTTTTACAGCGACACAAGAGAATTACATAATGCCACGATTAATTTAATCGAAATAATGCTAAGTCAAATTTCCGTTAATGAAAAATCTAATATCATTGATATTGGATGCGGAATAGGTAATCCTGCGATTTATTTAAATAAAAAATATAATTGTCGCATTACCGGAATTAGCAATAGTCCTAAAGGAATTGCTGAATCCAAGAAAAATATTGAATCCAAAAAACTTAATAAAAACATATCCTTTTACGTAAGAGACGCTTTAGATAATAAATTTGAAAACAACTGTTTTGATATTGCTTGGCTTTTGGAAATGTCGCACTTAATACAAGACAAAAATAAATTGATTGAGGAAACAGTCAGAGTATTAAAACAAGGTGGGCAAATAGTTTTATGTGATTTAATGTTCAAAAGACAACTTTCTGCTCATGAAATAACTACTAATAAATCAGATTTGATAAAGTTAGAGACTGCATTTGGACAGGCAAGAATTGAGACATTCAATAATTATGTAGATTATTTTAAGAAAAACAATCTACATAATTATTGAAATCATAGACATTAGCGAACAAGTAAAGCGTACGCCTATTTATTGGAAAGAAAATGTAATTAAAAATTTCGTCAGAATAAGTCAATATATTCCAAAAAAAGCGATTGATGATTTTATCCATTCTTGCGATATTCTTTCCAAGTTCTATAATGAAGATGTTTGGGGTTATGGTATAATAAAAGGGATTAAATAAGAAGCAATAGTGAAATAATTTAAATATAATTTATGGAATATAATAGCAAATATGGAATCGTGCATTTTCATGATACATCATGGAACACAAAATCTTTGAAAGGTAATTCCTTAGAAATTGATTTAATTGAATCAATTTCAGATAATACACTACAACTTATTTCTGAATTTTGCAATCAAAAATCAAAAGAACAATATATATTGATTGCGTCAAGAATTTCTGCTTCGTTAATTGATTTAAAAAAAGTTTTTTTTCAAGCTGGTTTCATAACAGTTGAACATACTCTTGATGTTTCATCATTCGGTTTAGATTTTGAAAAATTATCCGTTATTGCAAATAAATTTCCGGTTATAGTAGAAGATTATTCTGCAAATAACATTGCAGAAATTGAGGATATTTCTGCATTTGAATTTAATTATGGAAGATTCCATGAAGATCCTTTTATTCATAAAACCATAGCCCAAAATCGTAATAAGCATTGGATATCAAATCTAATAAATCAGAAGGCATCAATTAAAGTCCTTATGAAAAAAAATGTTGCAGTTGGTTTTATGGCATTTAAAATTAAAGATAATAGAGCAGATTTAATTTTAAGTGCAGTTAAAGAAAATTACCGACATTTGTCTTATGGTTTTTTGGCTAATGTTTTCTTAGGTCTCAAAGAAGTTAAAGAAATCCATTCTTTAATCAGTTCAAGCAATATAGATGTTTTAAATTTATTCATTTACTTCGGTTTTAGATTTGAAAATCCACGGTTTGGTTTCCATAAACACTTAAATTTATAAAATTGTTATGCAAATAATTCCTTTTAAAATCTAACCAGAACTCCATGAGGTCTTGTCTCATGGCTGAATGGATAATAAAATACTATGTGAACGAAGTGAACGCAATAAGAAAAGCTTTGCTTTTCTACAGACGCCCTGTACTCTTGGTGCAGGGTAATTCACTAAACCTTACCTCACAGGCAAAGAGATGCATTATATGTATCAGGCCGTATATTAGGGTAAAATTTCAGGCAATGGTATGTTTACGAAGAATTGTCAGAATTTTTTTGAACAGAAATACAAATTTAAAAAGGCACTCCTAACTACCTCGTGTACCGATGCGCTTGAGATGTGTGCAATATTGGCAGATATACAACCTGGTGACGAGGTTATTGTACCATCATATACCTTCGTATCATCTGCATTGGCTTTTGTACGACAAGGAGCTAAAATAGTATTTGCAGATAGCAGATTTGATCACCCGGGAATAGATGAGGATAAAATTGAATCTCTAATTACTTCAAGAACCAAAGCTATTGTGCCCGTCCATTATGCCGGTATTGCCTGCGATATGGACAAAATATACAATTATTATTAGGTGACGTAAAATCTTCTTTTGCACATTTAGCCTACGGATTTTGGGCTAAATTTATAGAGGAATATTGTGGACAAAAAACGACTAAAACAACCATTAGTTGTTCTAATATTCCAATTGTTAATTTGTATACATTTTTAGGCTTCCTATTTGAAAAAATATTGTCTGGTTTTCATCTTCATTTATAATTGAAAGAAAAACCCTAAGACAATCTACCAAAATTCGATATTATTTCAACATAAAAACGAAAAATCTTAGCGCTAATGTTCAGATTGAAAACAGTGATTTGGGTAAGGTTATTTTCTCTCGAGACTATAAATGTGTAATTATGTATGGAGAAGGTATGCTTAATATTATTGAAGCTAGATTTGATGATACTGGAATATCAATTTTTCTGCTTAATAAATTTCGAATTCGTTTAAAATAGTAAACATGAATTATAACATAGACTTTTTAAAATCTACCCTAACCTTAAATAATCCATTTAATTCTATTGATAATATCAAAGAATGGATTAAGCAGCGAAATGATGCTGTAAGTGTTAGAATCGAAAACATTTGTTTTAATGAAATGGATAAGTGGCGATTAGATAAAGAAAAAGGACTACTGAGGCATACAAGCGGTAAGTTTTTTACCATTGAAGGTATAAATGTAACAACGAATTGGGGTAAAGTTAAAGAATGGGAACAGCCCATAATTAATCAGCCTGAAATAGGATATTTAGGAATCATTACAAGAGAAGTTGATGGAATTTTATATTTCTTATTGCAAGCAAAAATTGAACCTGGTAATGTAAATAATGTTCAGCTTTCACCTACTTTACAAGCCACTAAAAGTAACTATACGCAAGTGCATAAAGGAAAAAAACCTCTTTACTTGGAATATTTCCAGAATGCAAAACCTGAACAAATATTACTTGATCAAATACAATCAGAGCAAGGTTCTCGTTTTTTAAGAAAAAGAAATCGTAATATAATAATAAAGATTGATAAGGAAATTCCAATAAATGAGGATTTTAGATGGCTTACTTTGGGTCAAATTAAGGAATTAATTAGAACTGATAATCTTGTAAATATGGACACCAGAACTGTAATATCAGGTATCCCTTTTGGAGAATTTGATAAAAAATCCCTAGACCTATTTTCAAATCTAAATTTTAAAGGTGATTCCTCTAGTTTTCAATTCGAAATGATGAGATCGGCTCTCGATAATAATTCTTCATTTTTTTTATTTGATGAAATATTGAATTGGATTTCATCATTAAAATGTCATTATGAACTAGTATTAGAGCCGAAGTCTATTTTTAAACTAAAAAACTGGTCGGTTACTGATTCAGAAATCGTGGAAAACGATGAGCGTTTTTTTAAAGTAATAGCGGCAAATGTTCAAATTAGTAATCGTGAAGTTGCACAGTGGACACAACCACTCGTGCAGCCAATGCAGGAAGGACTAATAGTTTTTATTGTAAAAAAAATTAATGGAGTATTTCATTTTTTAGTACAAGCAAAAGTAGAATCAGGAAATTTTGATATTGTTGAAATGGCACCAACAGTTCAATGTATTACCGGGAGTTATAAAAACTCAAAAGACCTTCCTTTTCTTGATTATGTATTGAAAGCATCCCAAAATCAAATTAAATACGACACATTACAATCTGAAGAAGGAGGTCGTTTTTACCGAGAGCAAAATCGAAATATGATAATAGAGGCAGATGATAATTTCCCTGCACAAATTCCAAATAATTATAAATGGATTTCACTCCATCAATTAACGATTTTTTTAAAATTCAATAATTATTTAAATATTCAGTCAAGAAGTTTAATTTCAGCAATACGTTTTATTTAACTCAATTAGAAATGCAAATTCCATTTAATAAAGTTTATATAGCCGGGAATGAAGAAAAGTATATGCTGGAAGCATTACATTCAGGTAAACATTGCGGTAATCACAGTTTTTGTAGTAAGGTAATTAACCTTATGAAGCAAACTCATAATTTTAATGAAGTATTTCTTACTCCATCGGGAACTGCAGCATTAGAGATGGGGGCATTATTGGCTGATATCTGTCCCGGTGATGAAGTTATTTTGCCTTCCTATACATTTAGCTCAACTGTGAATGCAATTGTAATTTTTGGGGCAGTTCCTATTTTCTGTGAAGTAGAAAAAGAGACGATGAATATTGATGCTTCCAAAATTGAAGCATTAATTACCTCAAAAACCAAAATGATTATTCCAATTGACTATGCCGGAGTTTCATGTGAGATTGATGAAATAATGGAAATTGCATCAAAACACAAATTAATAGTCATGCAAGATTGTGCCCAATCTTATGGAACTTATTATAAAGGCAAAGCTTGCGGTACACAGGCACATTTAGCAACATTTAGTTTTCATGAGACAAAAAACTTCAATGCTGGCGAAGGAGGTGCATTAATAGTAAATAAACCGGAATGGGTAGAAAGAGCGCATTTTTTACAAGAAAAGGGTACCGATAGAAGACTAGTTCTTAAAGGTGTAAAAAACAAATATAGTTGGGTAGATAAAGGTTCGAGTTACTTACTATCAGATATTCTGGCTGCAATATTACTTGCCCAGCTTGAAGCGGAAAATGAGATGAAGCATTTAAGAACTAAAATTACTTCTGCCTATATTAAACTTTTTTCTACTTTCAAAGCACTTGGGAAACTTTCCTATTTTGAAGTACCTGAGTATATAGAATTAAATCATCATGCATTTTGGGTAATTTTTGACACACAAGAAAACTCGGAAATATTCATGAATCGGCTAAGAGAATACTCAATTTATGCATATATCGGCTATCTTCCTCTACATTCAGCACCTAAAGGACTTGAGTATGGCTATAAAGCTAATGATTTGCCAATTACTGAAGACCTTGGCAATCGAATTGTCCGGTTACCATTTTATACCGAACTAGGAGCAATAGGTTTAGATTATTGTATTGATTCAATGAATTCAGTTCTAAAAGAAATATATTCAAAATGAAGAAATTAAAATTTGCAGTTATTGGATGTGGAAACATAGCTATAAAATCTTCAATTCCAGCTCTAATAAATTCTGAATTTAGTGAGCTAATTGTTTGCATCGATACGGATATTGCCAAAGGGAAAACCATTGGAGAAAAATTCGACTTACCTTTTGAAAATTCATTAAAAACGGCCTTCAAAAAATATAATTTTGATGCAGTGTATATATCTACTCCTATTGGCACACATAAAGATATAGTCATTTTAGCTGCAGAAAACAAAAAACACATACTATGTGAGAAATCATTAGCTTTAAATCTGAAAGAAGTTGAAGAAATGGTTTCTGTATGCATGAGGAATAAGGTTGCGCTTTTTGAAGGATTTATGTACCAGTTCCATTCACAGCATCAATTTGTTAAGAAGTTAATCGGTTCTGGAGAAATTGGGCAACCAGTACATTTTCAGGCTTGGTTTGGATTTCCTCCACTTAACGAGAATGATTTCAGATACAATAAAGAACTTGGAGGAGGAGCACTTCTCGATGCGGGCTCTTATACTGTACATGCAGCTAGACACTTTTTTGAAGCAGAACCCATTAATTGTTATTCAATTCTCGAAAAAGAAGGACATGAAGTTGAAATGCGAGGTTCCGCATTATTGAATTTTGGGAATAGCAAAACTGCACATCTTGTTTTTGGATTCAATAATATGTATCAGAACAAATATGTAATTTGGGGAACCACAGGAGTAATTACCTTAGAAAGAGCTTTTGCGTTACCTCCAGATTTTAGGTCAACAGTAATACTTGAGAAGCAGGGTGAAAAAAAAGAGTTTAGCATGGAACCTTGTGATCATTTTCTTGAGGAAATAAATTTTTTTGCTCTTAATTTTGAAAACAAGAAAAATATTGAGGAATGGCGTAGTGAAGTATTAAATCAAAAAGTTATTCTCGACAAAATTCTAAATAATTAATTCAAAGAAATAAATATTTAAATAGAAATGAAGATTCTACATATTGCAACTGATGAAAAGTTTATAAATTCCGCTAATAGAACTTTTGAAATTGCCTTTCCCAATTCTAATCATTTTATAATATTACACTCTATAATTAATTCTGCGCTAAAATATGTTGATAAAACATCAAATATTGAAATTATTCATAGACAGAAAAATTCAGAAATAATAATTGCAAAAAAATGCGAGAAATTTGATTGTATTATTTTGCACAGTATAAGTTTATTTAATAGCACTGTTTTTTTGGAATCATCTGTGAAAAACAGATTTATCGGAATGATCTGGGGCGCTGAAGTTTATAATAATTTCAACATTATTGGCCGAAATGTCTTAGGGCCTAATACTTCCAAAATAAAAAGCAAATTTGATAGGCATAGTTTAAAAGTAAAATTTAAAAATCTTATAAAGAACATCATTTATAATAAATATATTTTATATCCGTTTCCAATACAAATTACCTTAAAAAGATTAAATTATATCAGTGTTTTACATAAAGAAGAATACAACTATTTTATTAAGAAAAATATAATTTCTAAAAATTGCCGATTTGTTCCGTTTACTTATTATCCTTTGGAATATATTATGAAAGGGAATGATAAAAAAATAATTACTGGAAATAATATTTTACTTGGTAATTCGGCTTCATTAACAAATAATCATTTAGAAGCATTTGAGATTCTGAGAGATTTCAAGATTGATTGTAGAAAAATAATTACACCTTTAAGTTACGGAAACATACAATACGCTAAATATATAAAGAGTATAGGTTATAAAAAATTTGGTTCGTCATTTCAGCCTTTACTGAGTTTTATGCCATTACACGAATATAATAATGTAATTCAATCCTGCGGAATTGTTGTCATGAACCATTATCGGCAACAAGCTATGGGTAACATATTGGCAGCAATTTGGCTAGGTTCTAAAGTTTATCTAAACAAATCGAATACAGTATATCACTATTTGAAGCGAATTGGTATTTACGTTTTTTCTATTGAGAATGACTTAGTACCAGATAATATAATAGCTCTTCAAAATCTTACATTTGATGAGATAAAACATAACAGAAATATATTAGTACAAGAAATAGGCGAGGATAAAATAGTTATTCAACTAAGAGATTATATCTCAAAATTTCCTCCCACTCATTAATAACAATAATTTACTATGAAAATCACCCTTATCGCCGGTGCCCGCCCCAACTTTATGAAGATAGCTCCTGTAATACATGCTATTGAAAAAGCGCGAAATACTGGCAGCAACATAAATTACCGTCTAGTTCACACCGGGCAACACTACGACCAAAAAATGAGCGACACCTTTTTTAAGGAGCTCAATATCCCTGCACCCGATGCCAATTTAGGTTGTGGGGGTGGTACTCAGGCTGAGCAAACTGCAGCTATAATGGTAGCATTTGAAAAGGAACTGTTATCTAATCCAACAGATTTAGTGATGGTAGTTGGCGACGTAACAAGCACAATGGCATGTAGCATTGTAGCCAAAAAGCTCAACACAAAAGTAGCACATATTGAGGCTGGTATTCGCTCGTGGGATTTAACCATGCCCGAAGAAATTAACAGAATGGTTACCGACAGTATCACCGATTTCTTTTTCACCACCACCGAATTGGCCAACCAAAATCTTCGTAAAGCAGGAATTCCAGATGAACGAATCTTCTTTGTTGGGAATGTAATGATTGATACCTTACTTGCGAATCGCAATCGTTTTACCAAACCTGTTTTTTGGGATGAAATGGCTTTGGAAAAAGGAAACTATTTTGTGCTCACGTTACACCGACCTGCCAATGTTGATGAAGTTGGAAATTTAAAAATATTGATGCACGAAATAGTAACCCATACTCGAAATTTACCCATAATTTTTCCGATCCATCCACGTACAGCAAAAATATTCAATGACATCGGCATTAAATCACCCAGTCTAAAAATCGTAGAACCTCTCGGTTATCTCGAATTTAACTACCTGGTTGAAAATGCTAAAGCGGTGATCACCGACTCTGGAGGCATAACAGAAGAAACTACAGTTATGGGTGTACCGTGTATTACTTTAAGAGATAATACTGAACGCCCGGAAACTATTACAATTGGCACCAATGAACTCATTGGAATTAATCCTAATGCAATAAAACCAGCATTGGATAAATTGTTTGCAGGAAAATGGAAAAAAGGCGGAATACCAGAATTATGGGATGGTAAAGCTGCTGAAAGGATTATTGAAAAACTAAGTGAGATATATGGATAAGAAAAAAATATTAATCGTTTCAAGGGCATTTTATCCAATTATCGCACCTCGTGCCTTTCGTGCGACAGAGTTAGCAAAAGAATTTGCTAAGCAAGGGCACGATGTTACTGTATTAACCCATAAACATGAT
>Ga0208647_1000500_pt1 | contig 11016 bp, 10 predicted proteins | sample AntAceMetag02UKA_FD_184765 | JGI IMG/M metagenome (GOLD analysis project Ga0208647, IMG submission 184765) | Saline lake microbial communities from Ace Lake, Antarctica - Antarctic Ace Lake Metagenome 02UKA (SPAdes) (version 2) | ecosystem: Environmental > Aquatic > Non-marine Saline and... | reverse complement strand
GAATTGGCGGGGAGACATACAACGAGTGACGCGTGCGGTTCAATCAGATTTTACACCGTGAACCTCACCAGGAGCGACAGCAGGATGAAGGTCAGTCTAAAGGGCTTACCTGACACGCTGAGCGGAGCTGCATGGCCGACGTCAGCCTGTGCTGTGAAGTGACCTGTTAAATCAGGTAACAGGCGAGACCCGTATCGTTAATTACTACTGAAAAGGGTACTTTAACGAGACTGCCTTGGTAACAAGGAGGAAGGTGCGGGCTACGTTAGGTGGTACAGCCCTAATCCCCTGGGCTACACGCGCGCGGCAATGGTATGTTCAAATGGATGCGACTCCGAGAGGAGAAGCTAATCCCCTAACGCATATCTCAGTCCAGATTGAGGGTTGCAACCCACCCTCATGACGATGGAATTCGTAGTAATCGGATATTAGCACTGTCCGGTGAATAAGTCCCTGTCTCTTGCACACACCGCCCGTCAAACCAACCGAGTTGTGGAGGGGTGAAGCCCTTTTTGGGAAAAACCCTTTTACGACAAGGTAGGTTAAGTCGTCACAAGGTATCTGTAGGGGAACCTGCAGATGGATCACCTCCTATAAATTTCGTAAGAAATTTTTAAATTATATTAAGCAAGTTTAGAATTAATCATCAGCCTCATCATTTTGTGTCTTGTGCGAGATAGACTTTACGCGCTTGACGATATAGGGCCCGTAGTCTAGAGTAGCTTCGAAGAAGCTTCACAAAAACAACCTGTCCTTGTAATAACAATGGGCCCGTAGTCTAGTGGTAGAATACTTCGCTTGCACCGAAGATACCCGCGTTCGATTCGCGGCGGGTCCATACGATCGAAAGATCAATCATATTCAACCCTCTTTTGGGAAGAAAACGCAGAGTTAGCGTTTAAAAAAACTGACGATGAACCGAGTCCAACTACGTTGGCTTGGGGAGTTTGAGAATAACCTGGCGACAGGTATTATATTCGATGAGAACAGTATAAGAAATTCACTAAAGACACTTCCCTCTTAGGAGGGAGGTAAATGATTTGATTAAATCAAAGTGAAGAAGGATAGATTCTATGAAACTATTAGATGGATAGCTTGGCTTAAATTTTGATGAAGGACGTGGCAAGCTGCGATATGCTCGGGTGAGGTGCATGCAACCTTTGACCCCGAGATCTCCGAATGTGAAACACAATAATGCCGAGAGGCAGAATTACGCCGGGAATTGAAACATCTTAGTACCGGCAGGAAAAGAAAATAATAATGATTTCCTTATTAGCAGCGAGCGAAAAGGAAATAGGGCAAACTGAATCTGCTTTGGAAACGAAGTTAGAGATGTGGTGAGATATAATGACTAAGTGCTTGAGTTGAAGTGAACTGGAAAGTTCCGCTTTAGAGGGTGATAGCCCCGTAGACGAAGAGTATATGTCAGTTCTTAAAAGAGTAGGGCGACTTGGATTAGTCGTCTGAATACGGCAGAATTAACTGCTAACCCTAAATAGTAATTTAAGTCCGATAGCGAACGAGTACCGCGAGGGAAAGCTGAAAAGTACTCTCACAAGAGAGTTAAAAGACTTGAAATCTAATAGTTACAAAATAGCTACGGCTCTAAGGAGTTGTAGCGTGCGTTTTGAAGAACGAGCCAGGGAGTTTATTTGTGTGGCGAGGTTAATTAAGGAAGCCGAAGCGAAAGCGAGTACGAAATTGCGTTAGTCACACGGGTAAGACCTGAAGCCAGATGATCTATTCCTGAGCAGGATGAAGTTTTTTGAAAGAGAAATGGAGGTCCGAACCGTTGTTACGTGCATGTACTCGGATGACTTGGGAATAGGGGTGAAAAGCCATTCTAATCTGGCGATAGCTGGTTCCTGCTGAAATATGCCTAGGTATAGTTCGGTGTAGTTCGTTTATGAGGTAAAGTACAGATAAGTTTTGCAGGGTTATATAACTACGGAAACTTTTCTAACTCAGAACTTGTAAACTGCGTAGCACCGGAAACAGCGACGGTATGTAAGATACTGTTACGAAACCCGAACAAGGGAGCCCGAAGTTAAGGTCCCAAAATATTTGCTAAGTGTAACGAAGGGAGTCATTATTCTGAGACAGTGGGGATGTAGGTCTAGAAGCCGCCATCATTTAAAGAAAGCGTAACAGCTCACCCATTGAGAATAGTGGCCTCGAAAATGGACGGGGCTAAAGCAAATTACCGATACTTCGGATACATCCAGTTGGATGTTATGGTAAGCAGGCGTATTAGTTGCGCAGAAGTTTCCACGTAAGTGGGGGTGGAGCGACTAGTAATGCGAATCCTGGTGTGAGTAGGATCTGATCTTTCTGAGAACCGAAAGACGTCGAAAGAGTACGGTTTCCTTGGCACTATCAATTAGCCAAGGGTTAGTCTGCACCTAAGTCGCACCTTAACTGAATGTGACGACGGAGAACAGGTTAATATTCCTGTACTTGCTGTTTTTGTTAGGTTTTTAAATTGCTTTCGGATAAGTGGAATGCCGAGAGGTATAAGAAACGAGAATTTTATGGATTGTAATGAAGAGAAGTTTAAGAATCGTTCTGAATCCGCTGAGTCCAAGAGTCAGTGAAAAGTTTGAGAAATAGAAAGCAGTAAGCAGTACCAAGAACTGGCACTGGTACTCTAGCTGAGAAGGCTAAGACGTGAAGGGTTAATCAAGTTAAGGGAATTCGGCATAAATAGTCCCGTATCTTCGGTAGAAGGGATGTCTATTCTTTTGTATGATTCATTGTATGGGGGAGTAGATCTCAGTAACAAGGATGGCACGACTGTTTACCAAAAACGTAGCTAAGCGCAGCTCCGAAAGGATAAGTATGCTTGGTGAAGTCTGCCCAGTGGTGGTGTCTAAACACCGGTTTCAACCGGTCGAAAGCCCATCAAACGGCGGGCCTAACTATGAGGCTCTTAAGGTAGAATGTTGCCTTACGGTTTGCAAAATCATTTGCAAAACGCTTCAAGCATCATAGGGTAAACTAATGGACTATAGAAAAATCGAATTTAAGCTATGAGAAGAAAATCAAGCTATATGCTGGAAACTCCGAGTATCTCACTGTACAACGACAACGAAAATTTAAGTAGTTGGATCGCGTGAAAATCAGATGAGTGCGGACAATCAGCAGGAAAGACTAAATGCTTTGTGGATCGTCGGATTTACCGACGGAGAAGGATGTTTTCACATCTCTCTCAATAGACTCCCAAAGATGAGTTTAGGATGGCAAGTACTTCCAGAATTCCGAATTGTTCAACATGAAAAAGACGAGAAACTTTTACACGAAATTAAAAATTATTTTGGTTTCGGGAATGTAAGGGTTAATCGAGTTGATCACAATGGAACAAGAAAAGAATTTAAAGTTAGAGGTTTAGAAAATTTAAACAAAATCGTAAAATTTTTTAAGAAGAATCAGTTAAAGACTTCTAAGAAAAAAGATTTTGAATTGTTTTCTGAGGTTATTCAGATGATGAATAATCAAGAACATTTAACAAAAGAAGGACTTGATAAAATTGCTAAACTCGTTAGCAAGATGAATAGAAAGCCACAATTAAAGTATTTAGAATCCTCAGAGACTAATACGCTTGACACATTAAGTTGTGAAGATAGAGTCCGAACTTTATAGCGATATAAAGAGTTGCAATTGCTCTCAATAATTGCAGAATAACAGATGAGCGTAATGCCTTGTCGTCTGAATGGCGACGTGCATGAACGGCTTAACGATGTTGTCACTGTCCCTAACTTGCACCCTCCGAAATCATTTACCGGTGAAAAGGCCGGTGTCGTCTAGTGGGAAGCGAAGACCTTGTAGACCTTTACTGCAACCTGTTGTTGTGAATTTATTATGATTGCCCAGAGTAGGTAGGAGCGTTGAAGCGTTAGTTTCGGCTAACGTGGAGCAAAAGTGTAACACTACCCAATTTTAATAGGTCCACTAATCTGAGAAATTTGAGACAGCAATTGGCGGGCAGTTTGGCTGGGGCGGCACCCCGCAGAAAGAATATCTGCGGGGCCCAAAGACAAGCTCATCCAGGTCGGAAATCTGGAGTAGAGTGTAAAGGCAAAAGCTTGTCTGACTGTATTTTGAACAGCAAGAAATGCAGGAATGAAAGTTGGGCTTAACGAACCATCTATGATTTTTAATGGATCAAGATGATGACAGAAAAGGTACCTCAAGGATAACAGGGTTGTCGCCCCCGATAGTTCACATTGACGGGGCGGTTTGCTACATCGCTGTCGGCTCTTCCTATCCTGGATGTGCACAAGCATCCAAGGGTGTCGGAGTTCACGCATTAAAAGGGATCGTTAGCTGGGTTAAGAACGTCGTGAGACAGTTTGTATGATATCTACTAGATGTGTTGTTAACTGAGTGGAAGGACCCTCCAGTACGAGAGGAACGTGGGTTCGGAGCCTCTAGTCTACCAGTTGTTATGAGCAGGCTGGGCAGCCACGCTCTATCCGATAAGTGCTGAAAGCATCTAAGCACGAAGCGGACCGCAAAACGAGTTAACATAAGCCGCAGTAAAAGACTGCGTTGATAGAGACGGAATGTAAGCATTGAGCTTTCGCGATTTGTTCAGTTCGCGTCTACTAAAAGCTACACATTTTATTCGAAAGAATAAAGAAATATCTAACTTCATTTTGAAGTTTTGCCTATGAGAATAGGCGAGCGATGATTAAATCTAGACATAGTGAATTTGTAGTTTACTACGATGAAGCTATTAGTGAATTATTTAAGCGAGGATTTATCCGAGCGAGAATGATGAGCTACTTTTGTGGATTTCTTATACTGTTCTTATTTGTTATAAATATTCTAATCTTTTTTGAAAGATTTAAGATGTGACAAGAGTATAATAGTTCTTATAAGTGCCGAAGGTGGGGTCGGGGGGACGAGAGATAATCTTAAATAACTTCTAATCTTTTTGCAAATAGGTGAATTTGAATAATTCAAAAGGAGGTGTAAAATGTTTGAAAAAAGAATGAAGAAAATAGATGCTGTTGATATAGGTCTAATTAAGTTAGGCATGGTTGCTTTTACTTTATTTCTAATCACAGTATGGCCGGCTGCAATGAACTGGGTACATAGTGTTCATTGGGGATGGTTTTTAGGTGTCGCACTTGTAATTTTGGCAAGACCTTACTATAGAGCTTATCTTAAGTAAGCCTAAAATATAATTTTTATTTTATTTAACCTCGGGCTATTAATCAATATGTCCGGGGCAGAGAATTTTATAATTTATTTTTGTGGATTTCTTATACTGTTCTTATTTGTTATAAATATTCTAATCTTTTTTGAAAGATTTAAGACGTAACGAGAGTATCTAAATTTTTAAAAAGTATATGAGGATTGGGAATGTATGGGAATTTTAGGATTATCTCCAGAAGAGGAAAGAAAAGAAGTGATTGAGGAAGTAATTGAATTGTATACCAATTTAAATTCTGGCAAACCTGCAGAAGTAGCTAAGAGTTCCTCTGCTTTCATGAGAGAATACGAGAAAGTATTGGATAAATTGAAAAATTATTTTCAAAAGGATTTAATTAATGATATCCCTGATTTTGTAAACGACTTGTCTGAAGCAATAGAATTTAAAGAAGTCTGGTGTGGCATTGCTACCCCAGAAGTAAAGATAAAGACTATCGAATTGGGACTTAAGAAAATAATGAGAAAATTTAAGGTTGATATTCCTGAAAAACAAAACCCCCAGAATGAAACTCCCAATCTCCCTTTTCAAATTAATCAGATTATGAATACTGAAATTAATATATCTAATGAAAATAAGATTGAAATTTCTGGTCTTTTTAATAATGTTGAGCAGGAACTAAAAGAAGAAGAACCTAATTACTCTAAAATTTCTGGATGGATCTCTACGATAAAAGGAATTTTAAAATTGGTAGGGTTTTTCGGAAAATAAATGTCCAAAATGCGGTTCTAGATTATTAATGAGATATCAAATTAGCCATTATTATCAACGGTAGAAGACATCAATACTGTTTTTGCTATTCCTAAATATGGATTCCCATAATATATCTCCTTCATCTCATCTTTTGCACCATTAAGATTATATGTTGCCATTATTTTACTATACAAACTTGGGAAGATATAATTTTTAGAAATCAAATCTTTATCTAAGTTTTTAGAGCCTATTACACTTACAATTTGACTTCTTAATTCATCTAATTCTTTAACTGCTTGACCAAATTCTGGAGTTTGATAATAAGATTCTTTTTCTCTTTTAAAAAAATGTAAAAACTTTTTTACTTCTATTTCTTTTCTAAAAAATCCTCGTTCAGCTAATTCACTTCGTACCCTCCTCGTATTGTCAAACATTTCTAGGAGATTGTCATCTGTCCTGATATAGTGAAGATTTAGTCTTTCATAAGGTCTTAAATTAGATTCATTTCTTTCCGTAACTTCGAGTCCATGGTTAGCTATAATATAACCTTCTGTTCCTAGATAGGACAAAATAGTTAATAATGTATTTTGTTCTGTATTGTTCTCAGTTCCTTCTGATCCAAGTATATATAATAGTTCAGCAGGTCTTAAATTCTCTATAATCCCCATATTAAATAATATTTAACTCTTATTTTTAAATTTATTGCGTTTAAATTAACCACACATAAGTAAGGAATATATGTCTGTAACTCATATAATTAAACCTAAACAGTCAAGCTTAAAAACCTCCGATTCTCTTAAATTTTGTAATAGCTTGCTATTATGGGTGGGACAGCTAACTATCGGTGTCTTTGTCTAAATGGCAGAAGAAATGTTAAATGATTTCTAGGAAACTGAGGAAGGTCCGCGCATCTCTCGTTGATTTAATTCTTCGAGGCTTTTGAATTGCCAGTGAAAACTGGGCGTTGTAAAGCGTAGCTCTGGTATAGAAACGATCCGATTCAATTCGGCTGGAACGAGCACCTCAATTGATGCAACTGGAAGCCGTTAATTCGACTTGTACAGGCTTAGTCAGATGTTAGCACAAACTGTTTGAATTAGACTCAAAGTTTGACAGAACGTGGCCTATGTCCCGCCCTTGTTTTTTAATATATTAACATTTTTATTCCCTGAGCTATGAAGCCAGAAAAAATTGGGATTGCTAAATTGTCATCTACGTGAGGGAAAATTGTTTCAACAAGTGTTGCCATTAGTGCCATAGGAATTACAATCATCCAATTTCCTATAATTAAAAATCCTATAATTAAATCTACTACAAATTCAGCAGCAATACCTTCCCATGCCGTGTCTTTGAGTTTTTTTATCCAGTGTTTTCCAAATGCTATGCCGAAGATGGCGGCAGCCATGTCTCCTAGTACTGTCATTAGTATAACTGCTATTGCAATATCAAAATCAAAAAGACTCAAAGCAATAATTATTCCAAGTATGTAATAAACGTTTCCGGCTAAACTATTCTCTTCCCTGTCTCTGTAAAAAATATGAAATATCGGAATTTTTTGACGTTTAATTATTCTAAAAAAATCTATACTGACAAATGTTATGAAAACTGATAATAAAAAAAGCATTGCTAGCCTAGACGAACTTGTTAATTTTAATAATATCCAATAAGCAAGAACGTAAAGAAGCCCGATAAGATGAATTGTTTTTCTCTTTAACTCAAATGTAAGTTTTGACATATTTGTATTAGAAAAAAATGGTTTTTATATTAATGGATGCGGGCTAATTGACCTATGTGAAAGCTCTATCTCCTTACCCTCAATTAAACTTAAAAAGTGACTCTTCTGTTAATATATTATGGGGCTGTAGCTCATTGGGAGAGCACACGGCTGAAGACCGTGGTGTAGGGAGTTCGATTCTCCCCAGCCCCATTTTATCGATATGACAAGTTTTATAAATAAAAGAGCCTGTGTTAAATTATGAGAAGTGATAAAAAGGGTGCGATGGAAATGTCCATTGGAACTATCGTCGTTATTGTCCTGTCTATGTCTATGTTAATTTTGGGAATGGTTTTGGTTAAGAATATATTTGGAGGAGCTACTAGTAATATTTTATCTATAAATGATAAAACCAAGGAAGCAATTAATAATGATTTATTTTCTGAAGAAAAAAGAATAACTGTTTCTCTGCCAAACAGAATTGCTAAGATAAAACAAGATGAAGATTGGGGAGTTGCATTTGGAATTCAGAATTTAGAGAAAAATAATCCTGATGCAGGAAGTTTTGAATATATTGTATCTCTTAGTGATGATGATGCCGAGGAAAAATGTGGTATTGGTAAAAGTAGTATTGAATCTTGGATAAAAACTGGAAAGGCCGATAGTATGACTCTTCCTCCAGGAGAAGTTTATTATGGTATTGTTAGATTCAATATCCCAGAAGGTGCTCCACTTTGTACTGTTAGATTTCATGTTGATGTTACAACTGATAGTAAACCTTATGCTACTGATTTTTTCGATATAGAAGTTCTGGCATAAATTTAAAGACAAGATTTATTAATTGAGTTCTTTTTTAGAGACTATGAAGATATTGGCTATTGGTGATTTTCATGGGAAGTTTCCCGTAGAGTTAAAAAAATTAGTTAAAGAAGTTGATTTAATCCTCAGCGTTGGAGATTATCCTTCATGGGAATTTAAAAAGATTTTAACTGTTAATACTGGAGCGGCGATAGATGGAAAATGTGCAATTATTGATTTTGATGGAGTAAAGGGAAGAGTTAAAAATATTAGGTTTGTTAAATAATTATGATAAAATTATATAATACGTTAACGAGAAAAAAAGAAAACTTTGTTCCTATTAAAAAGGGCAAAGTTGGACTTTATACTTGTGGACCTACAGTTTATTGGTATGCACATGTAGGAAATATGCGAAGTTATATTTTTGCAGATATCTTGAAGCGAGTTTTAATGTATAATGGACTTAAGGTAAAACATATTATTAATGTGACCGACGTTGGGCATCTTACTTCTGATGGAGACACGGGAGAAGACAAGTTAGAAAAAGCTGCATCTAAAGAAGGGAAAACGGCTGAAGAAATTAGTCATTTTTATTTTAATGCCTTTGAAAAGGATTTTTCTAAGTTAAATTTGATTGCTCCGTTTAAATGGAGTTGGGCGAGTGAACACATTAAAGAACAAACTGATATGATTAAAATCTTAGAAGAAAAAGGCTATACTTACAAAACAAATGATGGAATTTATTTTGATAGTTCCAAGTTTTCTAACTACGGCAAGTTATCTAACAAGAAGATTGAAGGACTGAAAGAAGGAAAGAGAATTGCTGCTCGAGACAAAAAAAACAAGACAGATTTTGCACTTTGGAAATTTAGTGGGGAGCCTGGAGAAAGGCAGCAAGAATGGGATTCGCCTTGGGGACTAGGTTTTCCAGGATGGCATATTGAGTGTTCGGCTATGGCTTCTAAATATTTGGGAAAACAATTTGATATTCATACTGGAGGTGAAGACAATATGCCAATTCATCATGAGAATGAGATTGCGCAAAGTGAGTGTGCGTGGGGAGTGAAACCTTGGGTTAAGACTTGGATGCATGGAGCTTTTTTGAATATTAAGGGAAATAAGAAAATGAGTAAGTCGGCTGGAAAGATTAAAAATATTAGCGAACTAGAGAGTGAGGGTATCAATCCCCTGGTTTATAGATATTTTACTTACTCTGCTAAATATAGGAAACCTCTTATTTGGAGTGAAGAAGCTATTGCTTCTGCCGTTAGTTCGTATAAAAGACTTAAGAATATTATAAGTAAATTAGAAGATGATGGAAAACCTAACGAAGCATACTTAGAAGAATTCAAAGAAAGAATCAATGATGACCTTGATATGCCGGGTGCTATAGCAGTATTATGGAAATTAATTCGAGATGAAAAAGCTAATGGGAAGATTGGAACGATTAAAGAGATGGATAGAATTTTTGGATTAAAGTTGTTAGACACTGATAATGTTGAAGTTCCTGAAGATATTAATACTATTGCGAAAGAACGAGCTAAAGTAAGAGAAGAAAAAGATTGGAAGAAAAGTGATGAGTTGCGAGACAAATTGAAAGAAATGGGTTGGATTATTAAAGATGATAAAGATGATTACGAGCTGGAGAAAAGATAATGGAGATTAGAGAAATTAAAGATAAAATAGAAAAAGCTATTATCGCAGTGGCGACAGTTGATTCTGAAAACAAACCCCATGTAATTGCAGTTATGTATGTAAAAATTAAAGATGATAAGATTGTGATAACTAATAATTATATGAGTTCTACTCTTAAAAATTTAAATAATAATCCTAACGTCTCATTGGTGTTCTGGGAAAAAGAAAAAGGATGGAGAATTGATGGGAGGGCCGAATATTTTAATTCTGGAGAATGGTTAGATTTTGTTAAGGGGTTACCTGAAAATAAAGGTGAGTCTGCGAATGGAGCTTTGGTAATTGATATAGAAAACATCAAGGAATTAGGATGAATAACATTTCTAAAACCATGCAAATTTTGGGCAAGAAGTATCCTCGTTCCACTACTACTTTGAATTCAATGAGGGGAGAATCCAGTCCATTTGAGATTTTGATTTCGTGCTTACTCTCTTTAAGGACGAGAGATGAGGTTACAGATGTTGTTTCTAGAGATTTGTTTGAAATTGCGAACACGCCTGATGGAATTTTAAAAATACCTACACCAAGGTTAAAAAAAATTATTTTTAAGACAGGGCATTATAACAAGAAGACAGAAACGCTAAAATTAGTTTCTAGGGAATTAATTAGTAGATTTGAAGGGAAAGTCCCGAATAATTATGATGACTTAATTTCAATTAAAGGTATTGGTCCAAAAACTGCAAATATAGTCTTGGCGTTTGCATTCGGGAAATTAGTTTTACCAATAGATGTTCATTGCCATAGAATTCCAAATCGTCTTGGGTGGATTAAAACCAAAACTCCGGAAGAAACGGAAAAAGTTTTGACGGAAATATTGCCAAAAAAATATTGGAGAGAATTCAATTCTGCATTTGTACAATTTGGTAGAGAAACTTGCCTCCCTATATCTCCTAAATGTTCGGAA
>Ga0208647_1000499_pt1 | contig 11037 bp, 19 predicted proteins | sample AntAceMetag02UKA_FD_184765 | JGI IMG/M metagenome (GOLD analysis project Ga0208647, IMG submission 184765) | Saline lake microbial communities from Ace Lake, Antarctica - Antarctic Ace Lake Metagenome 02UKA (SPAdes) (version 2) | ecosystem: Environmental > Aquatic > Non-marine Saline and... | reverse complement strand
AATCAAGCTACTTATAATGCTCTACCAGTAGCCCCTTTTGTGGCTCCGGTCGCTCCCTCTGTTCTTCAGGCTGCGCCTCCGATTCCAGCGGTTCAAGCTGCGCCCGTGGCTCCTGCGGCTCCTGTGCATCCTTGGCAGCAGAAATAACAGACTTTTAGTATTTACAATTAAACGAAAGGGAAAAAATGATTGATGAAACTGATAATGTCGGACAAGACATTACTGAAGAAGAGGCTCAACTCAGGGATATTGCAAATCAACTTGCGACTATTAAATGCAAAGAAAGCGGAATCAAAGCACAACGGATTGACCTTGAAAACCAAATCGCGGCGCTTGTCGAGACAGGCGAAAATGGCAGTAAAACTGTGTCGGTTGATTATGGGCTGAAGTTGACAGTCAAACGTGCGCTTGGGTATAGTGCTGATGTTTCTGCACTTAAGAACCTTGCTCTACCAACAGACCAAATTCCATTAAAATTTGTTCCCGAAAGTTATGCTTTCGATCCGAAGGCTTATGAAAAGTTGGTTGAAGAGAATCCCTCTGTTGCGACCAGAGTCTCTGAATTTGTAACAGCAACTCCGAAGAAAGTTAATGTTACGATCAAAATTGGATAACAATTAAAATCTAACGTTTAAAGTATAAAACCCGGACAAGGTTTGCCCGGGTTTTATTATTGCCAAAGTCACAACCACACAGGAGAAATAGCATGGGTAAGATGGGGGATTATTTGCCGGAACAATCTGACATTGTTAGAAGAATTTATGAGTGGCATGAGCAACAAGACCGTAACGATCCGCATGGCGGGAGATTGGGAGCAAGCGTAATCGGCGATAAATGCGACCGCGCTCTTTGGTATCGTTTTCGTTTACCTGGTGGCAAAGAATTTGAAGGAAGACTTTTGCGATTATTCGAGACGGGCCACTTAGAGGAACCTCGTTTTGTTAGAGAACTGCGCGGTATTGGCTGCCATGTCGAGGACGTTGACGCGAACACTGGAAAGCAATTTGAGTTCACTTCGCTTGGCGGACACCTTGTTTGTCACCCTGACGCTGCTCTAATAGGATTACTCGAAGCACCCAGAGCATGGCACATTGGAGAATTCAAAACAATGGGCGGGACCGAAACTGAAAAATCAAAAGATTTTGAGAAAGTAAACAAGGACGGAGTTAAGAAAGCCAAACCGATGCACTACGCGCAAGTGCAAGTGGCAATGGGTTTATCAAAAGGGATTAACCGCGCTCTGTATCTTGCTAAGAAGAAAACCACGGACGAAATCTATGCAGAACGCATTCCTTATGACGCTAAGTTTTTCAAAAAACTCATGGCTCGCGTTGAAAGCATCATTAAGGCTTCATCACCTCCTGAACGGTATTCGACTCGTGCCGACACGTATCAATGTAAATTTTGCGATGCTAAAAAAATATGTTGGGGAACTAGCGATAATGTTTTGGCTTTTGCAAAGAAAACATGTCGCTCATGTTGTCACGCAACTCCTGAAATTGATAAAGACACAAACAGCGCTCGGTGGTCTTGTGCCAAACGTAATATACCTAGTTTATCTTTAGAAGATCAAGAGACTACATGTCAATATCATCTTATTCTCCCTGGCTTAATTCTTTTTGCAGACGCAACCGACAGCGGAGACGATTGGATCGAGTTCACGAATCATAACGACAACACCGTCTGGGTGCATGGTTTTGGTGCAGGAATGTGGTCTACAGAGGAATTAATGACAACTCCGGTTGCTGGGCTTAAAAGTCGATCGATCCATGAAGTCAGGAAAAATGTCGGAGGAAAAGTAATCGATATCGTGGATATTCCAAAGGAAGAGGGAACCGAGTAATGACCTTGTTCCATCCACCTCAAATTGAACAAGGCAAAATCGTTCCGCGCCCTTATCAAATAGAAGCTCTACAAGCTCTCGATGAGCATATCAGGACAAAAAAGACGAACCCCTGCGTGGTTATCCCTACCGGCGGGGGAAAGTCTATTCTAATGGCGTGGATCATTCAGCAATGGAAGAGAGAACATCCACCGCTCAGAGTCGTTATCTTGGCCCACCGAAAAGAGTTGGTGGAACAAAATTCTACGGAGCTAAAAGACCTTTGGCCCGGGGGTGACATTGGTATCTATTCCGCAGCATTAAAGAGACGTGATTATGATAGTTCAATACTATACGCAAGCATTGACAGTATTTACGACAAATGGGGCAAATTCTCACCGTTTGACGTGATTATTGTTGACGAAGCGCACCGTATACCGGTCAAGGGTGAAGGGAAGTATCGGCAATTTATTTCAGGATGCAAAAGCCTCAATCGAAAATGGATTCCTGTTGTGGGGTTTACTGCTACTCCGAATAGGCTCGGGTGCGGCCCGATATGTCACAGGGATCATATTCTTAACGAGATTTGTTATTCGGCGAATATTGGCGATTTGATTAATCAAGGATATTTATGTAAATTACGTTCTAAAATTGGGGATATTCAGCCGGATATGGACCTAGTGAAGAAGAACTCTGGTGGCGATTATACTCTCAAAAGCCTGGGTGAAGCAATCGATACCCCGGGCATTGTTCAGGAGGCAATGCGCTCCGCTGTCAAAATCATAATAGCAGAGAAACGCAACTCTGTTCTTTTCTTTTGTGTTGATGTTAAGCATAGCCATGACGTTTCTATGGAATTACGTAAATACGGGTTGGATGTTCCTGCGATAACAGGGAAAACTCCCCAAGTTCAACGGACCCGGATTGCCGAGGCATTCAAAGCCGGCCAATATAGGGCTATTTGCAACGTAAACGTGTATACAGAGGGATTTAATGCCAAGCAGGTAGATTGTATCGTGTTGTTACGCCCAACGCTTTCTAAGGGGCTTTACGTGCAAATGGTCGGTCGAGGATTGCGAACACACCCGAGCAAAAAGGATTGTTTGGTGCTTGATTACGCACGTTGCATAGACGAACACGGTCCGATTGATTGCGTTGAGGCGGACGAAGTAAAGGTAATCTCCTGCGGCAAGTGTGGAGATGCCTTTTCCCGTGCCGTGCGGATTTGCCCGAATTGCGGTTGGGAAATTCCTAAACAAGAAATCGAGCGCATGGAAGCCGAGGCAAAAGAAAAGCGGATGCACGAAGCTGAACACTCTAATCGCAGCATTCTAAGCAGCGAGCCGGAAACACTAAAAGTTAATGATGTTTTTGTGGAACGTCACAAGAAGCCGGGGAAGCCAGACAGTATTCGCGTTCAATACCGATGCGGTCTGAGCGTTTTTCGCGAATGGATTTGTCTCGATCATGGCGGGGTAGCTGAGAAGAAAGCGAGGGAATGGTGGTTTTGGCGTTTTGGCGGAGAAGAATCAAAAACCATTACGGTTGATACTGCGCTTCAAGATATGTTTCTCAACGTGTGGATTAAAGACGTGACAAAAGCGATAACAGTTCTCAAGCAAGGAAAACATGATACCATTGTCGATTACCAAATTAAGCAGCCTCAATCATCGCGACAAGGAGTAAATAAAAATGTCTGAACACTTGAACGCGGCTGTGGCTCTTGCATCAAGAGGGTTTTGTATCTTTCCCGTTACCTCAACAGGGAAAAAAAAGCGGCCGCTTGTGGAAAGCTGGCAGAATATTGCAACAAAAGATTTGGCTCAAATACAAGTGTGGTGGACGCAATGGCCTGATGCGAATATAGGTATGGCATGTGGAAAGTCTGGGGTTTTTGTTCTCGATGTCGATGTGAGTGACGGCAAACCCGGACTAGAATCGCTTGGGAAACTCGAAGCTGAATATGCAAAAATACCGGAAACAATGCAAGTCAAAACCGGGTCCGGTGGAATACACTTCTTTTTCAGGTATACGCTAAATCGTTCAGTGGGAAACCGAGGACATTTTTTACCAGGCTTAGATGTGCGCGGCGACGGCGGATATGTCATTCTTCCTCCGTCGATCCACGAAACAAACAATTTATATGAATGGGTCAAAGAGATTGCGCCGGCTGAATGTCCTTTGCCTATCCTTGACTTAATCGCACCAGAAAAGAAAATAATTCCTCCGTGGACTCAAGTGGCAAAGACTCAGCCGCTGAAAAGAGTTACGACCGATCACCGAACTCCGATTCTTGAACGTGCTGCGCTCTATCTTGCTCAATGTGAACCAGCTATTGAGGGGCAGGGAGGTCATAATTCTTTGTTATGGGCCGCTCGTGCTATGGTGGTTGGCTTCGAACTTTCTGATTATGACGCTTTGTCTTTGCTTTGGTCAGAGTTTAATCCGCGTTGTATGCCTTCGTGGGACTTTGGAAAACCTTCTGACTGCAAGGATTTTGAGCGCAAAGTAACCGAAGCGCGGACCGTCCGGTTCGATAAGCCGCAAGGGTGGTTATTAACTGAATGCGGGTTGCGTAGTGACGATGACGCGCTTGCTTCGATGATTGGGGATAGCTTTGCTGAGAATTACACGAATCGGATGGCTCCACAAAAATCAGAGCAGATTTATGCTTCTGAAACAAGCGAACAAGAAACAGCGCCTACACACGAAAAGTTCCCGTTACACTGCTTGCCTGAGCAGGTGCGCGAATACATTGAACTGGTCGCTGATGTCCAGGTTGTTGATACGGCGGGGATCGCTCTCTCTGTGCTTATTGCCGCCGGAGCTTCTATGGGGAACGCTTTTAGATTTAGGCTCAAAGAAGGCTACGATTTACCGCCAATTCTCTGGGGTGCGATTATCTCCCGGTCTGGATCAAATAAATCAGGACCGTTCAGGGAAATAATAAAACCGTTAAGGGCTAAAGTCCCGGTCGGGCAAATCGAAAATATGATAATCAATCCGCAGGGTCAATTACTTGTTGAGGATGTAACAACTGAAAGTCTTATCGAGGTGATGACAAACTCTCCGCGTGGGCTTTGCTTGGCAAACGGCGAGGGAGCCGGCTGGATCGGAGCTTTTGACCGTTATTCTCAAGGAAGTAAAAAGAAAGTCAGTGTGGACGAAACCATTTGGCTCAAGCTATGGGATTGTGACACATACCAAAAGAACAGAAAGACAAACTCAGAAAACGTATTGATCCACAATGCTGCTTGTGGTGTCCTTGTTTGTATTCAACCAAAGAAAATGGCTGAGTGCTTTGATCCTGCTCAGTTTGCCTCTGGTCTTGTCCCTCGCTTATTGGTAGTTCACCTTCCAAAAACATTTAGAGCATGGTCAGAACGCGCCATGACGAAAGACAATACAAAATGGTGGAAGGAAACCATAATGAGGCTTCGGAGCTTTTCTTTCGCTAATTGGGACCCTAATAACGGAGAATACTTCCCAAACATAATAAACCAGAGCGCCCAAGCAAAAGAAAGATATGTCGCTGAATTTAATCGTTTGGCTAAAGAAATCAGTCAGGCAAATGATATGTCTGAATTATTCTTAGGCAAAGCTCAGGGCATGATCGGTCGCATTGCTTTAGTTCTTCATGGTCTTGGCGCTGCTTGCGGACTCTATGATATTAAAAACGAAATCTCCGAAGAAACGATGAACAATGCAATAGAAATCATGCAGTATTTCACCGCACAACAACTCAGCGTCTACAACCTGGCCGGCGAGTCTTACACTCAGAAAAGAACAGCAGAATTACTTGATCTCGCAACGAAGAAAAAAGGTATCCTCACTCCGCGTGAACTGACACGGGCCAATAACAGAAAATGGGCTACAGCAGAAATCGGCGCTCGCGATCTTGAGAAAATGGCTGAGGCTGGATATGGAACATGGAACGCGGTGCAAAAACTGTTTGTGTTAAAACAATGAGCAAGCAAGAAGCCGTAACAATTATCATTCCAATGCCGCCGAAGTGGTTATCTCCCAACAAACCGGTTTGCGGACGTGGTGCGCGAATGAGGCATTGGCGTTGCACTCAAAAACAAAAGAAGTTAGCAAAAGAAGCTGTTATCGCTGAGGGGATAGAATCTGGTCCGTGGCAAAAGGTGGAAACTAAGGCAACTTTTTTTCACAAGCAAGAGCGCCGGCGGGATGGTTCTAATTTCAATGCAATGCTTAAGGGGGCTTTTGACGGGATCGTTGAGGCGGGTCTTGTTGTTGACGATGATCACAAACACTGGACAACGTTGCCACCCGAGTTCTTCAAGGATAAAGAGTTTTCCCGGGTGGAAATCGTTGTGACTCGAATTAAGTAGATGTTCTTTCGATTATCTTCTGCACTCTTTTTCTATTCCATTTTCCCGAACGCGCCACGTGAGCGTAGCTTTCATTTAACTTAATCATAATCGCGTTAGGATTCATCCCCGCCTTGTGCATGGACTTAAGAGCAACAAGCGCCTCTTGCTCCCCAGAGGCTTCAATGAGCGCCGAACTGTCTTCCGGGTTGAACTTATACCCGTAAGGCGCAAATCGTCCCATTCTCTTGCCGTCTCGTTGGTGCTGCCGCATTGCATAGGATGTTCTAGCTCCTATCATTTTGCGTTCATATTCTGCGACTGCTGCTACAATCTGACGGACAAGCGTTTGCTCATTGCCATCGCCGACAACATCGCCACTTATCGCCACTATAGTGGCTCCCTTACTTTTAACGGCTCTGTTTATCTGCTCGGCCAGGTAAACGTTACGCGCAAGTCTATCACGCTTAAAAACAATCAAAATGCTATTCTTGGCCAGTGAGTCAATAGCTTGCCAAAGTTGTTCCCTGAATTCATCTGCTCCACTGACATCCCGATCAAAGAAAACTTCGGTGACGGTATATCCCTTTTCCTCGGCGAATCTGCGACAAATAGATTCCTGTGTCTCGCAACTTTCCGATTTATCAGCGTTTTTCCTGGGGCTGAACCTAGTGTATATTATTGCGTTCATGCTAATCCTCGGTAACCCATCCACCTCTTGTGAGTTTTTGTCCCGGAATTTCGAAAAAATGAGTCGGTGCATAAAGACTTTTTATCCCGTAGCAAATTATGAATTTTTTATCTTTTTTGCTCCACCTCGCAACATACGGTAACTCGGCAGGACTTAATACTAGATACAATTTACTGTAATCAATTTTTGATTCATTCCCTTCGATTTTTTTCCATTTTACGCAATCTTTCATTTTACAGCCTTCTTTCTATTTCTGTTCTTAGTTCGGAAAACTCATTATTTTTCATGATGTCTATTTGGAAAAGAATTAAGTCTAACGGCTTGCTTTCACAGCCTCTAGCATTTTTGCCAACAATTTTTCCACAATAACTTTCAACCGCTTCATCGAACACGGACAACAGTTCTTCCTTCTTAGCCTTCTTCGCCAACTGATAGCGTTCCATCGTCTTTTTTGACCACCAAGAAAACCATTCATATACGACATAAAAAGCAACAGCGCGTCCGAGATATGCCATTGTATGCGGTGTGAAAGCCGACAAAATTATACACGCTAAACTCGCAAAAAACGGCATAAGCATAAGCACAACCCAACACGCATAGAATATGTTCTTAAGTATTTTTTTTATTATGAATGACAACCTTCCCCATAATCTCTGTTTTTGTTTTCGTCATAAAATCCTCTAGTCCCTCGATTGGAATCATCGGACTTTCTGTGTCTACGTCATTAAAGACTATTATCTCTCTTTCGCAGTGTTCGTTTGGCTCTAGGGTTCCAAATCCATCTTCACATAATCCATATCTATTACTTTTCGCGGGTATTTCTCCTTGATACCATCTACTTGCTTCCCATGTTTTGATTTTTCGCCTTATTTGCCACTTATATAATTGTTTTTTAAATCCAACTAAGTATTCTTTTATGTCCTCTAAAAGATAAACTTCTTCGCCGACTTTGAATTCTTTATTTTTCATGTATAGAACCCTCGGTTCTCGTAATCGGCCTTATGATCAGCTTCAATTTTGTTGTCTAGGATTTGATCTTCAACGCTTTTCTTCGGCTCAACCTTCAGTCTTCCCCGATTGAGAATATCGCATCGTTGTTGTGCCATTTCAGGGGTTAGACAAATGATAGCTTCTTCAATAAAAGATTGAGGGTTTTTGTTGCCATAGAAAAGTCTACCACTATGCTCAAATATGGTCTCTATTTCGACCGGACCAACAACGTGTGCAATCTCGTCTGTATCTCGGGCCCAACCCCAAATTGTTTGTCCTACTTTGTATTTGTTGTCAAGTATCTTACTCATATTACGTCCACCTTTCATCCGTTGTCGGTTAGTGCTTCGGTTGCTATTCTTTGCATTTTAAGCGGCAACGCGCACGTGACATTACAGAAGGCTTTAATCTCCCTCAGAGCCTTCTCGTAGCGGTCTGCTTTGCGCTTGTAGTCTGGCTCTGGTTCAAATCCGTAATATTCCTTTGGCCTTCCCTTCATCAGGTTATCGTCCATCACGCGACACGTTGTAGTCTGTGTGCCTATCGACATAATCAGGTAAATACAACTGGGTAGAATAATACGCAGAAGCAACATTAAAGCGGCCTCCGTCTTGCGAGATATACCAGTAGCGTTGTCTGCTCTTTGGAGTCCATCGTTCAACCATTATCAAATTCCCCTTTCAGTTCTTTAATTCTGGCTTATCGCCAGATAAGTCTTTAAGCAGTGCTTGCGCTTCATTGACCCATGCTTGTAAAATTATACGTGGGTATTCTTCCTTTTTCATGTCGGATTTTACCGTAGCAAATTCCTCAACGAACGCGATTAGCTTATCAATTTTCTTGTCACACTCCCACCCAATCTTAGCGGCACGGGACACCATTTTGTCACGCTCTTTTGGTGGAACATTGTTTATCCCCGACAGCTTCCGTGCTATTGCTTCCTGACTAGACGTGTGTCCTTTAACTTGTATGTCACCCATGCCTCACCCATCCATTTCTGCTAGTAGAATGTAAAGTTTTCTTTCTATGTCGGAATTGCTATGATTTAGTTCGTGCAAATAATCATAAACTTCTTCAAGCAACGCCTTCATGCGTCTATGCTCATCCTCCAACATCGGCAACCTAGCTATGCGCTCGGCTAATTTTTCGCTCCATGTAGTAGCTATCATCGTGTCCCCATCAAACACATAAGCTTCATGGTCACTATCTAACGTTGTCCACTTCTCAACCTTCGTGTCGCTCATTTGTCTGCTCCTATCTTGGTGAGTAGTTTTTCTATATCCTGAATTAATGTAAATCTTACGCAATCTTCTGCGTGTGTCGAGAATTTAACGGTTCTCAAAACCAAAGCAGTATTGTTCAAGGTCTCAATCATCTCCGGCAACGCTTCAATTTGTTTGGCTAATTTCTTGTCGTTTACTTCGATTATCACGTCACCGTTTGCCATAACTCTTGCACTTTCATTCCTTATCGTGGCTGCATATCTATCGCTCATCTCTTTTCCTTTCGGTTAGTTGTAGGTTTATTAAAATGTTTTGATGATAATGTTTTCTATTATCTTTTATGCTGTCTAAACATATGAGAGCATATTTGCCGTTGTCCTTTTGGACGATACCTAGCTGGAGTCTGCGGCAATATTTTGAAATAGTTTCATCCGGTTTTTTGCCGAGAAGATAACCTTGGTCAAAATCTTCAATATTCACGACCGCGCCTCCTGTTTGGGTTTGTTGTATTCTGCTTTCGCTTCTTCTTCGGTCAGAAATAATTCATCTTCATTGAAACCAGATGTCCCATATCCAGAATAGAGCAAAACCCCACAACAGTTTTGAATGCGCGTAATTTCAAAGCTCCCATACGCTGAAAAGCCAACAAACCAAACCTTTTGTCCAAATTTAAATTTATTCTCTAATATCTTCACGCTTCCTCCTTCGTGGGTTTGTTACATCATTACCGTTGCTTTGAAAATAAAAGCCGCGATGCTTGGCAAAATTCCTATACCTGCTATAGCCGCAAGCACTCCTAATGAATTAAAAATATCTTCCCAATCTAAGTTTCTCATAATCTAATCTCCTTTTGGTTGTTACTGTTCTAATACCCACAGACCGGGCAGCCATACAGCCCCCGGGTTCGACCTTCTGGTCTCGTCAGTGTGAGATTATCCTCTGCTAAAATACAGATACTTAGGAGTGCTGTTGTGATGCAGGGTCCCACATATACTTGCAAAAGTTTTACCATCCTCTGTTTCCATGTGGCTAAACCCGGGGATGTCAATTGCCTGATGCAATTGAACCCATGCACCGACAGGCCGGTTTGATGGAAGCCCCAACAGCAGGGCAGTGTCTTCTGCTTCAATAAAGAAGCAGAGCCATCTTGGTGAACGTCTCTCAACTTTGCATTTAATCATCTTTTCCATTGTGTTTCCTCTCGTTAAAAGTTTACGTCAGCGTGAGACTATGCGTCTTTAAAGCCTTCATAATACCGATAAGCACATCTGCTCTTGCTTGTGCTGCTTCTTTTGCCGCATTGTTTATCCTTTCAACCCTCACCGCCTTTCTTGTTACCTGTTATTACATTCAACGCCTCCTCTGTTTTTATTTGGTTATTATTAATCTGCATCGTTAATCGCCTCTTTATCAGCACGCACCAACACAAGCCCGTCTTCACTTACAAATGCTGTTTCATGCTCATTTTCTGGATATTCAGAGCGTTTTACTGGATACACAAGGCGCGGCTTTCCTGACACAATATGCCGTCCTCGCTCACCGCGTATCACAACCGCATCCCCCGGATTGAATATCGTGTTAATCTGCATTTATTATTATTCCTTTCAAAATGTGGGTGATAACATCAACCGTCCAGCCATTTCCAAGCGCTCGCAAGCGTTGTGTTTTACTAATGCCTTCAGTGTATCCCATTGGCAATGTTTGTAGATGTTCGGCTTCCTCAGCACTAAGTTTTCGGATAACATCGAGTGTCTCATCGGAATACAACCCTGTTTTAGGACCACGTCCGCCAGCTTCGCCGCATAAACAGATGGATTTCCCTTTGGTTGTGTAAATCCTATTTCCTTGTGAATTGCTTTTAATATACGCTATTAATCTGCGATTTGTCCTGTATCTACTATTCCTGATAACCTGTTTTGCCTGAACAATATTGCTATACGCTAAGGGTTTTAATACGTCCTCAACTACTGCGTCGCT
>Ga0208647_1000494_pt1 | contig 11066 bp, 26 predicted proteins | sample AntAceMetag02UKA_FD_184765 | JGI IMG/M metagenome (GOLD analysis project Ga0208647, IMG submission 184765) | Saline lake microbial communities from Ace Lake, Antarctica - Antarctic Ace Lake Metagenome 02UKA (SPAdes) (version 2) | ecosystem: Environmental > Aquatic > Non-marine Saline and... | reverse complement strand
TTAGAAATAGTTAATCTCCTTAACTTCACAGGATCAGAAGGTTCTTTTCCCATTTTAATCTGGTTCATCCCTATTTGACCAATTAAATATGTTTTTACACTCATTTTAATATACCTCCCTTGATTTGACTTTAGTTTTGTATTTTTTGGAGAATAGTTTTATAGCATTTGCTTTTGTTTTTGCTCTTGTATAATCTCTGGTAAATTGTATACCACCTTTAACATTTCTTGACATATCTAAACCAAACTTTTTCAGAATAATTTTTTTTGTTACCATTTTATTTTCCTCCCTTGCCTATACACCGATCTTTGTTTTTTCTTTTTTCTAGCCATATAAACCACCTAGATTTAATGTGGCCTTAGAATTATATTCTTTATGAAGTTGTTTCCGAGTTTTTTTCTTATATTTGGTCTTTTTAACACCAAGTTTTTTACAAACTTCATTACTACATCCCTTTGTTTCATGTTTAACTGATTGTTTTGCAACTATAAAAACATCTTTTATGTTCCTTCCAAATTTTGTTACTACTTTTTTTGCTTTCATTATGGTTCACCCTATGTTTGTGGTATAAAAAAGGAAAAAATAAAAAAAAAATAAACTATTTAACGGAGGTTTATACCTTCCTTCCGCCTCTAGTTAGAAATACACCTAGGAATAGCATACCAACTGAAAGAGCAATTATTGCTGGTGTCCATCCTGCTAATCCAGCAGTTCCCATCTGTCCTTCTAAATAGAAAACATTTTGGGTTGCCTGTGAAGCAGATGCTGTGTCTGTTGTGTTACCACAAAGACCTGAAGAGACATTATAAGACCAAGTTCCACCTGTCAGTTCAGAGCATCCATCCACACTGCTACCAAACTTAGAAAGTACTACTACTCCTACACCAATAATTACTGCAAAGGTTACTAAACCATATCCTAAATCAGATAAGTTGTCAAACATTCTATTTAATCAAGAAGGTTTAAACTTTTCTTCCGCCTCTAGTTAGGAATACACCCAAGAATAACATACCTACACTTAATGCAATTATTGCGGGTGTCCAACCTGCTAACCCTGAGGTTCCAAGTTGTGTGTTCAAGTAAGAAACAGTTGTGTTAGCAGTTCCTCCAACAGAGTCACCGAATTTTTGAAGAACAACAGTTCCTACACCAATAATAATAGCGAAAGTTACTAGACCATATCCTAAAGCACTTAAATTATCAAACATTTATTTTGACCTCCTTTCATTAATATTCAGCATAAGTATTTGGAAGAATAAGTCCTTTATATATCGTTAAGTCACTTTTAAGTTACTTCTTAGTTACCTAAACATTTCTTTCTTGCCAAGTAATATATATTATGGAGAACAATATTTGTCCTAGAAACAACATAAGAAATTTCCAACCCATTAGACCCAAATATGTTAAAAACATACCAGAAATTAACATAAGGAATGCGGAAGTCATCAATGCTGCAATAAAACCAAACTGTGGCATAAAGGCCATGAACAGAATTACTTGCATCATAATCATTAATCCTACATAACCCCACCCACCTGTATTAGTATTCACTACATTAAGTAATGAAGAGAAATTATTAGCTCCTTCAAATGGGTTGGTTATATTTGTAAAGTTACTCATGTTTTCACCTTGAACAATATTCTTAAGATTATAAACCCTAGTGCAGTGATCCATAGTCCTCTAAGGGCCCAGGACAAGTAGTCAGGTAACATCATATATTTTACAACTGTTTCAATCCATCCTCCACCTGCAACAAAGACCATTAACATGGAGAACAACGAGGTTATAATATTCCAAGAAGTTCCCAAAGTTAGACCTACTGCTGACAAAAATGATGCTTCACCACCTGTAATGCTATCTTCTTGATTTTCTTGATATTGATTAAAACTTGCTTCCATTGATGAAGTGTCTAATCCTTCAACTTCAAAATCCTCTCCATCATGTAAATTATTCATTCCTCCAATAACTATTACCCCAAATATTAAAATGAAAATTATAGAAAACACCATTCCCTCTGTCCATCCCTCAAATGTTGATGCCATTAGGACTTTGCCTTCCCGAGATAATGAATTATTATCCCTGCTAAAGTTACAATCCCCATGAAAATAGCTATGTTTATTGCACCAAATATAACCACTGGAATTAGACCAATTATTAATAATGTTATTGATGCTACTGGGGAGAATATACCAATTAATCCTACTACCATAGCTAAAATAAACCCTATGAATAATCCAAAGTCACCATCAACAGCATCACTTAGGGAATGCCACAAAGTAATAAGAATTTTTTCTGGAGATGCTGTTCTATATCCAACCGCATAAAAGTTTCCAGAATAAGTTCCAGTACCACAGGTCATTACTCCAGTATATCCAGTTGCACTTGAATTACAAATTAATATACTTTGTAATCCTGTTTCTTTGTAAACATCTAATCTCATTGAATCTGTGGCCTGACTTGCATCATTCCAGGTGAAAACAAATCTACTATTATCTGAATCATAAACTAAAGTAGATTCTACATCATACACCGAAAAGAAATCTGTTTCTGCTGAATCTACTTGAAGAGTATATGTGCAGGGGTTTACTAAACAGGCCATTCTTACTGCTGCTGCAAGTTGAATTAAAGTTCCGTCCCTTTCATAAACACCAACCCTGTAATCAACATCTTCTACTTTAACTTTCATTACTGTCTTACCATCACCATCAGTATATGCTGCTTCAACAATTTTATATTCATCTAGTTCAGGATACCATCTTAATAAATTCAAATATTTATTATTGTAGGGAGTAAGTTGTGCATCCTTTACTTCAAAGATGAAAGATGTTGCTGATGCTGTTGGAAGATTGTAAAGAGTATAAGCATTCCCTGTTTCATTACTTAAAGGAAATTCTTCAAACATATAGAATCTTCTTTCCACATACCCTGTTGAATCATAATTAATTTCTCCATAACCTAATTTATAATCTCCTTGAGTTTCATTAATACAAATTCTAAAGATGTCTGTATCTACAAAGTTTCCATACAATTCTTTTGAACTTGAATCTCCTGTTCCATATTCAAAATTATAATCAATACTCATGTTTTGATCTGTTAAGTTATTTGCATCCTTAAAAGTATAATTTGCAGTTTCAAAGTAACCTGCTGGGCAGGCAGTGTTTGTTATGTTAATTAATTGTAGGGCAGTAACTGAATGGGAATATGTTGGAGAAGTTATGTATGTTGTTGTTGCTCCATCATTCAAGGAAACATTCCAAAAGAAATCCATTGTTCCAGAGGCGGTAACTACGGGAATTACTATTGTGGAATTAAATATTACATTACTTCCACTTCCAGTGTCGGTTAAAACACTATTAGTTCCATTATGATTTAAGTTTCCATTCATACTTAAATATATTGAATCATCATAGGTTAAATTAATTATGAAATATTCAGTATCTGTTTCAAATGTTGTAGTTGGGTAAGTTTTACTATTTTCAAATAAAGTATAATTCCATTCATAGAAAGTTGATCCAATATTATTTGCTGAATCATTTGCATAAACTGTTATGTTATTATTTATATAACTTTCAATAGAAAAGTTTGAAACATTACTTGCACCATAAACAGTTATGTTTGAACTATTATGATTATACCAAACACTATCTAATGTTCCAGCTTCAATAATACTCCAATTTAATGTTTCATTTTTCCCAACATATCCATAATCTAATTCTGCTGTTGGTGAATTAATTGTAATCAATGGTGCAGTTGAATCTACACTTACAGTTATATTTGAATTTCCAAAAAAACATTCATCATTATCATTACAAAATTGATAATTCCATAAGAAATTTCCATCTCCCTCTAAATCTAAAGTATAAACTAATTCTTCTGATGCTCCACTTAATCCAATTGTAGTATTATGTCTTTCAAATACTCCTGTATGGTTTGTCCAAAGACTTCCATTAACTATTACCCCAGAACTTCCTGTTGCATTAAAAGTAACTTTTTGTGTTGGAGATACAAAATTATTTTCTGGAGAATTTAATGTTACTACAAACTTTGCACCAAAAGTAATTCCTCCCCCATTATTCCATAAATCTAAAATTTCGTCTGTTGTTAAAGTTCTGTTCCAAATTCCTATTTCATCAAATATTCCATCCCAAAAGTTACCTTCTCCTTGAGCAATTATTAAATTATTTATATTCATGGGGGATGGATTTTCATTTACACAAGTAGGTTTTGAAACTCCATCTAATATAAAATCATATCCATCTAAGGTTACATTCCAATTCATAACTAAATGATGCCAAGTATCAGCAGAAACACTTCCCCCAACCTGACACCACCCACTATTCCAAGTTCCTGCATGTGATTGAATTTGAATTATTTCATTTGCTAATCCTCCAGAAGATGCTCCTAATTTTATACCACTCCAACTTGGACCAAATAATATAAATTGGTCTTTAGTGCTTGAAGTAGTAATTGCATCATCTGGATTAAACCACATAGAAATAGAATAAACATCTTGATTAATATTTCCAACATTAACTTCATCATTACTTCCATCAAAATCCAGACAACCATTAAGTTTACAACTTGCTCCACTCAACCAATCACTAGCAGGTGTCATGTCTGTTAAAGTTCCATTCCATACTGCTCCATCTTGTAAATCTTTTAATAAAGTATCTGCTGCTGCATCTTCTTGAAAATCATAGTAAACAAACAATCCATCTTCTGTTCTCCACAAAGCATATTCTGTAATCCAAATCCCATCTACTTTAATTTGCCAATCTGTTTCTTTAAGTATTCCTAGATTCCCTTTTAATTCAAACTTATAATTGTCTGCCTTACCTTCTGTTCCAATCTCATAAGGTTTATCATTTAAATAAATTTGATAACTCTTTGGTTGATCTCCGATAAATCTAATATCTTCAATAAGAACTCCATCTTCATATTTAATAAATTCTGGAATCAAAGCACTACATTTTCCTCCTTTACATATTTCTGTGTTCTCTGTTAGTTGAAACTCTGCTTGTTTTCCAAATCCAAACCAATCATTAATAGTTACTTTTCCATATTCTCCAACTGATTTATCAAAACTCTTTTTATTGAAATCAAAAGCTCCAGCAGACACCAAACTAATACAAAACAATCCAACTAAGAATAATACTAATAGCTTTTTCATCTTTGAAATCCTGATGCACTCCTAAATTTACCATACATGATTATTCCCGTCACAATAATTACTCCCAATAAAATTAAATCAAATCTTGTTACAATGAAATTTGTAATTGGAAGTTGGAGAACTTCTGTGGAAAATGCTTCCATCCCAAATATTGTGGTCACGGGGGCCATTACAAGTTTTGAAAACATTAATGCGATCACAGAACTTATGAAATAGAAGAAAGCATATATTGGGTGAGATTCAACCATGAATGCAAATACAAATAAAAGAATCATATTTACTAAGAATGCTATTGCAATTAACCAATCCCAGAAAGTTATGAAAGTATCCTTAACTGTTCCAACTCCTTCTCCTGCTGCTGCTGTAATATTTCCAACCTGTGCTTGGTAAGGATCAAGAATACTATTAACAACTAACAACATAATTGGTGCAAGAATTAAAAGTCCAATGATTGTAATTACCCAAGTAACAACATCACTTACTCCTCGCTTATTCATTCTTTTTCTCATTTTTGTATCCTCTTCATTTTTCTAATCATTTCTTTAGTTACTTCAACACCCTCGGTTCTTGCAATAATTCTCATTGCATCTGCCTTAGTTACTGGAACTGAAACCATTCTTCTGATGTTCTCTATTCTCTGTTCTGTCCAAAGTTCATATTCCTTTGGAATCTTTTTGTTGATTAAAGGTTTTTTCTTATTCATGGTTTCATGCCATCAAGGCCCCCCTTTACAATAGACATTACAAATCCAAATGCTGGAAGAATAATATTTGTGAAACCAGTTATTCCAATGAACCAAATAATCCAATCATTAAAGAAAACATTTCCTAAGTATTCCTTTCCAAAAATTAAAGTTATGAATAGGCCAGAGTATAATGCGAAGTTAATGATTAGGTCCTTTGCATCTAAATCCCATTGGGCAATATGAAAAATATTATACATCATCATAATAAATAATCCTATGAATTCCAGACAGAATAATATGATGAAGAAAACAATTACTCCAGAATCAGGTCTTTCATTTCCATTTGCTGTCACATCCACAGTATAGGAAAACACTTGTAAATCTCCTCCATTAAAACCACAGTAACCTGAAACATCATATTCACCAAGGGGTTCTGTGTAGTTAAGAATTAAAGTATAATTGAAATCCCCTGACCTTTTTGTCATTGCAACATCAGAGAATATTGAAGAAGAGTTTGGGTATTTGATTGAAGAAATATTACAGTAATCACATAGAGCAGTTTTGTTAGAACATAGTTGAATTAATTCAATGTCGGTTGATTGTTCAAATATTCCTAGAGAAGGTGTTGTTGCTGCAACCATTGGTATTAACATTAATAATACCATAATTGCAATTAACCTCTGGTTACCCATGAGTTACTATTAGAAGAAGTTGTTTTTATATTTAATGTTCAAAATGGGTCTTGACGGATTTGTTTCATTCATTCTATCAGTATCTTGCGAACTAGAAGTCATCTTGTCCACTCTCCTTTTTACTTTCTATCACCACATCCATTTTAACATAATAATGATTGCAGCCATTATAAGTATTACTATTTTTAGTATTATGTTTTCATCCATTTGTTTTTCACCTCTTTAGAATAGAATTAATAAAATAAAAATTAATTATCTATTCAGTTGAACAATCCTTTAAACCAATTCCAAAATCCTTTCTTCTTTTCTGGAACGATTACTGGTTGTTCTTGTTTATCTTCGCTAGTTTGTTGTTCTACTTGAATTGTTTCTTTAACACATGATCCTGTTGGCTTTTCTTTTAAACCAATTCCATTATCATTCAATACAAAACATTTTTCTCCTGGAATTATTCTATTCCAATATCTTTCAGCAACAGCACAATTCTTTTCATTGTAATTTGTGATACAAGATTCTACTCTCTTTGGGTGCATCCAATCTGCTTTAATCCAAACCCCATTTTCACAAACCCATTCAGTGATACAAGCACTTCCATCTGGCTTACTTGGTTTTTCTATTACAGGATCTTCAAAGTATCTTGTGTAATAAAAATATTCTAATTCTTCCGAAGTAAAATCTTCTTTAAATACAATATCTCCTTTCTTGAATCCCCATGGTTGTGCTATTTGCCAAACTCCATTCCAAGTTCCATTCATCCAAATTCCATTAGAATATTCTGGATTATCAAATAAACTATCAATGGCTGTTTTGTTTACAACTTGTTCACTTCCTGCAGCTGCAAGACCAATGAAACAAACTAACATTAGTATTCCTAATATTTTTTTCATATATTTGAACCCCCTTTCAGCGATATTTTCTCTTTTAAATATTTCATTTTTTATAAACCTCGAAATTTCCTTTTTTCTTAGAATCAGAACAATGTTCAGTCATCAACATAATAAAATCATGCCAAGATAAATCTCCTTTTATAGCTCTTAATTTCCTTGCTTCAACGTCTTCAAATTTTTCGTTTATGTTTAACATTTTATTTGGTAGTAACTTAGTTAGTTAGTTACTCTTTATAAATATTTCGTTTATTGAGTGATGTGGTGGAGGGATTAAAATGAGGAGAAAAATCGCAAGATTTCTTCCTTGCAACCTCCCTTGATCCACCTGGTTGCGTATTATTTTTTATTGAATAAGAATAACAAGATTTGTTATAACCTTCACAAATTTTACATTCTTTATAATCTCCATTAATTTCTTCGATTGCTTTTTCAACATAAATTTTCCATAAACATTTATCTTCAAGATTTTTCATTTTAATTTCTTTCCTCTATTGGATCAAAAGGTTCTTGATGTATTGGTTTAATTGGTGATAGCATTTGCTCGATTTCATCTAGTTCTTTGTGAGCTTTTCTTAGCTTTTCTCTTATTTTGTTTTCCATTTCTCTTTCCATAATCATTCTCTAGGGGAATTGTGAACATTATAGAGGTTGGTGACTTAAGGGAATAAAGGCCCTCCTCTCCAACCAACCTCCATTAATGTGGAGAGTATTATTTTTCATATATTTTAGATTCTGCTATAACAAAAGTAGTTGCTCCAAGAACACCAACAATACCATTAAATAATCTTTCAATTAATGGTGCTGCCATATCAACAGAACAAACACTTCCAATAAATATAACTAAACCTAATCTTGCCCATATTTTATTTTTTTCCATTATTCTTCTCCTTTTTATTATTATTCAACATAATTGGTTGGATTAATGACTTTTCACAGCATTTAATTATTTCCAAACATAATTCTTTAGGAACTCTTGATCGATCTACACTTCCAGACAATCCTTGTGTTCCTGTTTTAGATCCTCTAGGTGCTGATATATGACAGCTATCACCATTCTTACACATTGGCTTAGGTTTCCATTCCTCACAGTTAGTCCATATATCTGTTGGCTTCATTCTTGTATCTCCATATTGACAATAAGTAACTGTGTTTCTTTTTAATCCATCCATGAAAGCCATCTTCCTTAACACTCCTCTTGGATTCTCAATAAACCAAAACTTGGGTTTTAACTTCTTAATTATTTCTAATGTTTTCAATACATAAGCCATACCTAATGCAGTTTCAACTCTTTTAGGACAATAGTTCCCACACCATGAATTCCCAATACTTGCAACACTAAAACAAGTGCAAGGTGGTGATGCCCAAATTAAATCAACTCCTTCTTTAAAATAACTTTTCAATGCTTTTAAATCCAGTTCCAAAATATCCATACAGATTGTTGGATTAAATTCCTTATATTTTTCAAAGGTTACACATTCATGTCCTCTTTCTCTAGCTACCTTTGAAAAACTTTCTGTTCCTGAGAATAATTCTAATATTCTCAACTTCTTAATCCCTAAACTTTCCTTTGTTATATCGTTGTTTTCTACCTTTGAATCCATAATTTCATTCTCCTTTTTTACCTTTTTATCTTTCGTCATTTTCTAAGTGTTTTGTGATTTTCTTTTTATCATATTATAAATCTTCTCCATAAAATAAAATACCCTGCTAATATTCCAGAAAGATAAAAAAGTGTATACTCTAAAACCAATCTTAATTCATCCATTTTTACTCTCCTTCGTCATTAATGGTGGCTTGTGTGTCTTTTCCTTTTTTAACCATTTTAAAATAATCTTTTGATAATCTTTGGTAAATGGTAAATGAATAAATGATACTACCTTTTCTCCTTCTATAACTTTAATAAATATGTGTCTTTCTTTCATTTCTCCTCCTCCGACATACTTTGGTGCATTTGCGTTCTCTCTTTATATTTAATTCTTGATTTGTCAATCTCAGTTAATTCTCTTTTGAACCATGCAGGTTTTACTACATCAGTTTGTAATCTATATAATGTTACTCTTAAACATCCATCACAACTTTCATAATTATCTTTACATTCATAACACCATTCCCAGATTGATTTAAATTCTTTATGATTCATTCTTTACTCCTGTTTGTTAATGTGGTGTTGAATGAATTATCCATAGGTCGCTCCCAATACAAACCCTAACATTAAACCTGCAATAATTGTAAGAGCTGACTTAATCTCTTCTAACATATTTTCACTCATTCTTTACTCCCATTCACACTTGTGGTGTTTAATGATTTCCTAATTCTACGAATATTAATTGCATTCCAAAGTATTAAAAGTAAAAGTGCTAGGTTGATTGCGAATATCTTTTTAATCATTTTCCCTCCTATGTAAAACAGTATATGCTAATTTAATTAAGCTGAATAAAATATAAACAACTAAAAAAATTATTATTCCTGTTACTAAAACATCCCAATCAACACAACTTGAACATTCAATAGCTTTATTTAAAATTATTGTTTCACTCATTCTTTCACCTCACTTGTGGTGTTGAATGTCTTTTTTGTTTGTTCAATTAAATAATTGTAATAAACAAATTTATCAATGTGCCATGAATGTAATAAAGCATAAAACATTAATGAAGTAGAACAACTTCCTTCATATCCAGAACTTGCCATGTTCAAAACACTTTCCATAAAATCTATTTCTTTTACATTTGAAGTAATTTCCAATTTTCCTATCATTCTTTCACCTCTAAACCCCACAGAGCTTCCCAACCAATAACACCCCGAACTATATCGGTATTTCTAACGATATAGGGTGTTGGGCAGATTGCATACACAACCTTTTTACGGACTCTTTGGGTATCAGAATGGAGAGTTCCAAGAACCGTAACCTCATTAGCCATCCTAGAAAAAGCACCTGAGCCATCATTCTGATTATAATTGTTCATTTTTACTCCCATTCGTTTTTGTATTCTTTGATGTCGTTTTAGATTTGATAGTCATTTTCTGATCTCTCCAATTTACTTAAATAACTTGTTGGCTTTGTTGTTGTAACTTCTTTTCTAAAAATATACATCTTCAAACAATCTAAACAAACCATTCCTTCTCTTTTACAACTTATACACCAATCATATATATCCCTCATTTTTTCTCTCCATATCTTTCATTTAAATAATAGATTATAAAATCCATCATTATTACAATCAATGCTAATGCAAGTCCAAAACCCAAATATAGTAAAAATAAATTTAAGTTCATTCTCTTATTTCCTCTGTTGAATACATATCTAATCCTAAAAAGTAAGCATGATGATTATATCCTGTTTTATATTTACTTACATCATAACCGAACATATCTGCAAATTCAAATTCCTTTTTGAATCTCCTTAATGCTTTCATATTTGTATCTCCATTTGATTTCCAAGTGCTTCTGTATGATTTCTCTAATAAATTGCTTAATGTTTTTGGTAGTTGTTTCATTTTAATTTATCCTCCAATATCTTTATCATCTCCTTCAATGATTCTACTTTTCCCTCTGCTTGAATCATTTGTTCTTCAAGTTCTTCTTTTATTTGTTCTAGTTCTTTTTCTTCCATTTTGATTATGAATGTGTGCCTT
>Ga0208647_1000490_pt1 | contig 11116 bp, 13 predicted proteins | sample AntAceMetag02UKA_FD_184765 | JGI IMG/M metagenome (GOLD analysis project Ga0208647, IMG submission 184765) | Saline lake microbial communities from Ace Lake, Antarctica - Antarctic Ace Lake Metagenome 02UKA (SPAdes) (version 2) | ecosystem: Environmental > Aquatic > Non-marine Saline and... | reverse complement strand
TCCCTTATGAAGCGTTTGACCAGCTAGAGATTAGAACGAAAGAGTTTATTTTCTTAGATTGGAACCCTACATTTGCCTTTTGGTTCTACGAAGAAGTGAAAGAGAGAGAAGACGTTGATTTCCTCACCCTAACCTACCTAGACAACGAAGCACTAGACAAGAACATCGTTAATAGCATCGAGAAACACAAAGACAATAAGAACTGGTGGCTAGTATATGGATTAGGACAGCTAGGAGAGGTAGAAGGGAAGATATACAAAGACTGGGCTATCATAGACGAGATACCCCACGAAGCTAGGCTAGAGAGATACGGATTAGATTTTGGATACAGTAATGACCCCACAGCTATAGTAGCAATATACAAATACAATGACGGTTACATTATAGACGAGATAACACACCAGAAAGGACTTTCAAACAAACAGATAGCAGACACACTCCTTAACAACCCACAAGCCTTAACAATAGCAGACAGTGCCGAGCCTAAGAGCATAGACGAGATATACTCTTACGGAGTAAACATAATAGGAGCTACTAAAGGGCAAGGTTCAGTTAATCAAGGTATACAATACGTTCAAGGACAAAAGATTTCATTAACAAAAAGAAGTTTAAATACAATAAAGGCTTATCGTAACTATATGTGGAAGATAGATAAGGACGGGAAGATACTAAATGTACCTGACCATTACCTATCAGACCCAATGGATGCAATAAGATACGGACTTTCAAGCTTTGAGAAAACCTATGAAGGTAAGCATAAAGTGAATTATTAGATTGGCTTAAACAGGGGCGAAAGTCAAAAAGAGGTGCGATTCTGCACGGGGCGGAGACAAAAATAATTAAACAACAAAATGGCAAATAAAATCGAGGAAATTGCAATACAGAGTTGGAAGGACCACAACACTAAATATCAAACCCGTAAAGAGAAATGGGTTGAATTAGTAGCAAGATATGAGAACGAGCCGAGAGTAGGTTCTATTACAGAGGAAACAGAAACCAAAACTAAACTAGGACAAGCTTATGCTCTAGTAGAGAACTTCATCTCTAGGATAATTGCTCAAGCTCCTCAGTTCAACTACCTCGCAAGAGAACGTAAAGATGTTGACTTCGTAGAACAATACAAAGAGTTCAACGAATACCAAAACCAAGAAGCTAACTCAAGAGAAGCTTTCGAGACTATCGCCAAGTGGGGTGGTATCTGTGGCTTTGCTGGTTGGAAGATGGGCTGGAAGACAGAACAAATTCTAAGGAAGAAGAAAGGCAAAGAAGTTTTCGGTAAAGTAATAACTGACCCAACTCTAGTAGCAACAATGGATGCTTTAAAGATGGGACGAAGTGTTAAGGTAGACGATGACGAAACTATCTCTAACTGGACTATAGATGCTATTGCTCCTTACGATATGATTTGGAGTGCCAACGCCACTGAAGTTAAAGACTGCTTCGTATTAGGGCATAGAGTACACAACAAGACTTACGGAATGTTAAAAGAAGAAGGTTATGATATGACTAAGGTATCTAATCGGATTAAAGACGACGCTAACTACTGGAAAGGCTTGATAGAAGAGAACAAAGGGCTATCAACTAACAAAATACTAGAGAACGTACAGATAGAACTAGCCGAGCTTTACATCAAACACCTTAAAAAAGGAGTATGGGAGAATTGGGTAGTTACTTTAGTAGATGTTTCAGACAACGCTTACGGTGGACAACCAATGGTTATTCGTCAAGAGTCAAATCCTTTTGATAAACAGTTTGTACCTATGGGAGTCTTCAGACCTATCAAACGACCGGAGAGAATGTACGGCTTTGGAATCATCGAACCAGTCCTAGGAGTTTTAAACAACGAAGAAGATACTTTGAATATGGTTGCCGAGGCTTTTTGGACAGATGTTTCCCGACCAATGGAATACAATCCATCTAATGTAATTGACGAAGCTGCCTTAGAATTTAAACCACGAACCTTAATCCCTGTTAGAAGACTTGGAGAGAGTGTAGCGGTATTACCAACACCCCAACCTAATATGGGTTCAGCTTCATTCATTCTTGGGTATATGGAGAAGACCAAACAAAATGTAACAGCGATTACAGATTATCAGACTGGTGCTAATCAAGTATCAAGAGAGCAAACAGCGACCGAGGTTAAGACTAAAACCTTTTTATCAGAACAACGAACCAATAAGATTTTACAAAGGTTCGAGACTGATGTATTAGAACCTGCAGGCAAGATGGCTTTATGGCTAAACAAACAATACTTAGCTGACCAGAAGAAAATCATTTACAGAGTCTTAGGAACAAAGGGCAAGATGATGGAACAAGACATTAAACTCAAAGACATTGAAGCTATTAAGGATGTAGTCATTGTTAGCGGAAGTTCATCTTACCTAGACGCTTCGGAAGAAATAGCTAAATGGTCTAACCTCCTATTTATGTCTAACAACGAGTTACAGTTCGGACCAATGGGTGTACCAATGGACAGAGAGTATATCTGGAAGAAACTATTAGAAGACGGTTATAAGATTAAAGACCCTGATAACCTCATCCCTTCACTCAAAGAACGTGAAGAAGAGAGTGTTGGCAACAAACAAGCTCAACTCAAGGACGCTAAAGAAGAAAACCTTGACCCAGCTAGTGCTAGAGTCCTAGGGACTGATAACCACGAAATACATTTAAAGATTCATCAAGCAGCTCTAAGAAACCAAGGCTCTGAAGGAACTCAATACACCCCAGAACAAACACAGATGCTGACTGAACACATTAACAAGCACACTGAGATGGCAGGTGGAGCTAACCCTTCATTCGCTGGAGCAAGAGAACAACAAGCGGCTAATCAAATAACTCAACCAAATGGACAAGCACCCAGTAATGGAGCTTCTAGCGGAACAGGCTCACAGCCTCAACCTACTAGATAAGTTATTAGAACAGGTATCAGCTAACAAGATAGACGAAGCAAGGGCAACAGCAGCTAAAATAGAAGCCTATGAAGAGATTAAATTCGATTTATTAAAAGCAATTAAAGAAAGCGAATGATTACCGTGGAAGATTGTTTAAAAGCCCTAGCTAGAAAGAAACAGAAGAAGAGGTTTACCCACAAGACTAGCTACGGCCGGGAGATGAAGGAAACTTTCGGGTACGATGTCAAAGCACACGAAGAACATTATCAGAGAATAAAAGACACCCCATACGATATGCAGAGATGGGAACAATAAATAATTTGACCTTAGTATGTCATTAAAAGACTATTAACTCATAATAGCAGAAGCTTAACTGCGTCAACAAAGCAAGCGTAAATTTATGACAGAAGAAGAAAAAAAGGACGTAAAAGAGGTAGCTACTACCCCTCCTGTCCAGGAGGAAGTGAAGCCAGCTGAAGTTGTCAGTGAAGACGTAAAAACTCCTACGGTAGAGGGTCAAGTTGACCAGAGTGTATATGAGAAAGTAAGAGAAGCAATGAAAACAGAGAGAGAAGCGAAGAAAGCTGAAAAGGCTCGAAACGCTGAACTTGAAACTAGAATTGCCGAACTGGAATCTCAAACCCCTCAGGGAGAGAAGACATATGGTTCTTACGAAGCTAAGGTTGATATTTTGACTTTAATGAACAAGGACGCTTTCTTTAAAGAAAACTCAGACTTAATTGAAGAGAAGATGGCTGACAATCCTAAAATGGATGTTCAATCAGCTTTGACCGCAGTTAAAGCGGAGTTCTTTGATAGAATACAAAAAGAATCACAACCTGTTGGGGATAAACCCTTAACAACACAAAGACCTACCGCTACCGCTGAACCTGTAGATCAGGTTAAAGCACCAACAATGAAACAGGTGCTAGGGGGTAAAGTTGAGATTGACCCTAGGCAACTAGAAGCAATTAAAAACGTATACCCAAGGCAGAGATAGGGCTTTAAAAGAAAATGGCAGCAAGTACAAACCAATTAACAAATGAGAACGACTTGACTACCCATGCTAATTATATCCCAGAAGTCTGGCCAGGAATGGTTGTAGACTTCAGAGAAAGTAATTTAGTAATGAGTAATTTAGTTAATCGAAGAGACATTGAAGTAGCAAATTATGGAGACACTTTTTACTACCCAATTACCTCTAAGGGAACTGCAGTTACTTATGTAGCTGGATACAAACTATCAGACAGCTTACAAGTTGACACTGACGATGTAATCACCCTTTCAATCGACCAATTCAAAATGCATCCTTTCCATATTCCTTGGAATGTTGCAGACCAGGTCAAATATGACACAATGGCTATTAATATGCGACAAGCTGGAGTAGCTATCGCAGAAGCTATTGATTCTTATGTTCACTCAGTAGCAATCGCTGGATTCACGACTCACGTCAATGATCCTTCCGGAACTGCACAAGTAGCTGACCTAGCTATCGATGACATCTTGACAGCGTTCACAACTTTGAACACTTCAGATGTTCCTTCAGGAGAAAGAGCTTGGGTATTTCATCCATCTGCTTACAAAGAACTTCTATCTTTAGACTACTTTGTAAAACACGATTATGTAGATGACAGCCCAATGACTACTGGCCTAATCGGAAGTATGTTGGGTTCACCAGTGTATCAATCAACTAACGTTGGAACTACTACTGGAGGTTCACCAGCTGAAACTACTTACGGTAATCTTTACTTCCACCGAGATGCTATAGCTTTGGCTATGCAACGACAACCAGAAATGGAACAACAATATGACATCGATACACAGGGTATCTTTGGAAACGTTCGAACTGGTTACGGATGCGTTATCTTACGAGCAGACCACGGGGTAGTTATTGAAACAGTAAATGATTAGGCAGAATTAGTCTAAACTGTTGACACGATAAAGTAATAGGAGTACAATTAGTTTATAAACAACTAATTGCTCCTATACAGTGCCTCAAAGGGACATTGTATAGGAGTCAAAACCTATGAAAAAAGGAGAAAAGTTTAATCATCTAATAGCAATTGAGTTTGTTGTTGTAACTAAAAAAATTCATTATTGGAGATTCAAATGCGAATGTGGAAAAATTAAAGTTATAAACAAATATAATGTTTTGAGAGGCCATACTAAAAGTTGCGGGTGTCTGCTAAACAGAAATAAGGAAGTAGATATTCAAGGTAAAAAATTTGGTGAATTAACAGCTATCGAAAAAATTACTACTGATTTATGGTTATTCGAATGTTCCTGCGGTAAAAAGAAAGTAATTATCAAGAAAAATGTAAAAAATGGAAACACCAAGTCTTGCGGTTGTATGAAAGCTAAAATAAATGGAGATGCTCACAGAACCCATGGGAAAACAGGAACGAAAGTATATAGAGCTTGGTTACATATGAAAGACCGTTGCAACAATACGAACGACAAAGAATATAAACGATACGGAGCTAGAGGGATAGCTATTTGCAAAGAGTGGAAAAGTTTTGAGCAATTCTTTGAAGATATGGGGGAGAGCCCGAAAGGAACTTCTCTCGATAGAATAGACAACAATAAAAATTATTGTAAAGAAAATTGTAAATGGTCAACACCTAGAGAACAAGCCAACAATAGGAGAAGCAATCGCTTTATAACATACAACGGCAGAACAGAGACACTAGCAGAATGGGGCAGAATAACAGGAATAAACGCTAAAAACATAAATAGAAGAATAGACAACTATGGTTGGTCAATAGAAAAAGCATTAACAATACAACTATGAAAGTTTTTAAATGCGAAAAGTTATGCACAGTATCCGACAGAGAAGTTAAATGTGAGAGGTGTGGAGAACTAACTAAATACCTATGCGATGTTGACTCAATAGAAGAGCGAGACATCTTAGTTGAGAATCTACAGAGAAATAAATTTAAGAAGATAATGAAAAAGAAATGAATCTAGCATCATACACAGCCTTAGTCCAAACAGAAGTAGACGACACTTCCACCAGAGCTAAGAACGTAATTGAACAAGCAGTTAAAGACACTTACCAAGAGATTCTTAACTACACAGTCGAGTCTTTAGTTGGAACTTCAGAAGAAGACGTTACAGCTACTGCCTCTCAAAGATACATTGAGACAGTAAACACTTATCAGGATTTAAAGAATGTTCTATATAAGTCATCTGCTGGTACTGTTTATAACTACCTTACTAGAATTTCAGAACAAGATTACTACAAGATGAATGTAAACCGAGACGACAGCACACCACTTCATTATTACCTAAATGCAGACAAGATTTATTTTGATGTTTCACCTGTTGACGCTGGGACAGTTAAAGTCAATGGAGTAGTAGTTCAAGACGAACTAACTGGAAGCACAGTTTCCGTTATACCAGACAGATTCACTCAAGTGGTAGTCAAGGGCAGTGTTGCTCATTTCAAGAGTTACGAGGGCGTACAGGACGCTAGAGAGTACTTTAAAATCTACCGAGGACCATACTACGAGCAAGGCAAGATAGGAGGCTCACTTAAATGGATGATGGAGCAAACTAACACAAAAGAAAAACCATTAACAATGAAACTACGATGACGTTTTCAGCAAATTACAAATTGCGGGATATTCCACACTTGAGAACCGGGCTTAACAATAAGTACGACTCTTCTGAAATAGCCAACACAGATATGGCTGACTGCGAGAATATAGAAGTTGACACTCGTTCTATCCGTAATGCTGGTGGTTATGTTGACTACGGAGGAGCTACAGGCCCTTTCTACGGAGGATTTCACGCCAAGTTTGAAAGCGGTACTAATAGAATGATACGTCAGAGACAAGGAATACTAGAATACGATGACGGAGCAGGTTCTTGGACAGCTTGTACTTTACCAACAGAAGGAAGCCCGGCTGCTTCAGTAAACATCTCCTCGATACCTTGTTCTTTCGCAATGCTCAACGATACTATTCTATGGAGTAATGGAACAGACGAGGTTTTAAGTTCAGCAGACGGAATCACTTGGACAGAAAGAGCTACCCTACCTAAATCAAAGGTTTTATTTAATAACGGAAAGAACAGAATACTATACATGGCTCAACCAGCAGCACCATCAAGGATAGATTGGTCAGACATTAACACTCCGCTAACAATCAACGCTGTTTCTTATCAGTTTATAGGGAAGAATGACGGTCAAGAGATTATGGATGCTGTATTACTTCCTAACGGCTCAATGCTTTTACTTAAAACTCAAAGATTCTACCAGATAGCCGACATTACATCCGATATGATAGCAGTTGACCCTATTGGTGAAGCCCCTTGTGTCCGATATACAGCAGTAGCAACTGAGAACTCAGTTATATGGGCTGGACCAGAGGGAAACGTCTACGAGTTTGACGGAGTTAGAGCTAATCTAATCACTGACCAGATAGCTTCTCTCGGAATTACCAAATCAAATCTAATGAGAGGGGTATATCACAACTACAAATACCGACTAGCAGTCCCTAATGGCTCAGACTCTTACAACTCAATCGAGTATGTAATAGACAGAAAAGGAAGAACAGAAAACAACCTAAATCCTTATGTGATAACAAAGAACTCTAGGTTTGTTGGTTGTTACATTCAAGAGGACAGAGAGGTATCAGGCGTTAGAAGAACCAGATTATACTTTGGAGACGGTGGAAGCCCTGAAACAGGAAGTCCAGCAGAGAGTCCTTCAACTTTTGTTTACATCAATGACTTACACGATACAGGGATTACGCAAGGCTTGAATGGAGTAGCCCAGACTTGCACATTCACCACTAAGTTTTTTACAGAAGATGTGCCTTTCTTCGTTAAGAGATACACTAAATACTTCTCACAGGTTAAAAGCTCAACAGACCAAGACATAACATTATCTTATCGGTTCGACCCTTATGACTCTTATACAGACATTTCAATACTATCGGCTGCCTCAGACCTGGATTTCTTATTAGAAGATGACTCAGCGGGTGGATTTTCAGAGGGATACTCATTCGCTTACGAAGCAACAGAGAATATCTTTCAAAGCCTTGAAACTACAGGAGCTGATATTCGTGGAATCCAATTTAAGCTAACTTGGTCTTCAATACAAGATGTCGAAATATTGAGTCAAGCATACAAGTTCCTCACTAAACCTAATTTTCATTAAAACAATAAAATGGCAAATCAAGTAAGTACAACATTTCCAGATTCTACCTATACAAGTGCTAATAAGCCTTCAGTAGAGACACTCAAAACAGATATCGCAGCTATCGAGACAGCTCATAACGCCTCAGATACTGCATCGGTTAAAACAACCGATACCAACGTATCAGCTAACGATTGGGTATTAGATGAAGACGCTATGGGTTCAGATTCAAACCAAAAACTATCAACGCAACAAAGCATTAAGGCTTATGTAGACGCAGCGATAGTAACGGCGACAGCAGCAACTAAGTCGGCTTTATTCCCAGTAGGTTCAACCTATGTTAATTATTCAGTAGCAACTAACCCAGGAACACTATTAGGGTTTGGAACTTGGGTAGCTATTACAGACGAAGTGCTAGTTGGTAAAGGTTCAGGAACATTCGCTTCTATCGGTTCAGTTGGAGCAGAAACTAAACAAATTGCAGCGGGTAATCTTCCTCAATTAGCCGTAACAGTTACAGACCCAGGTCATGACCACGACCAGAAAGGGAATTTAAACACAGGGACTACTGGTGGAGCAGAGGGTGGTCTAAACACCGACCAAACAGTAGGGCAAACATCCTCAGAAACTACAGGAATTTCAGCCGTAGCCAATCCAGGAGGAGCAAACACAGCTATCTCCCTAGTACAAGGCTCAAGAGTCGTTTATATGTGGCGTCGGAGTGCATAAGTAACAAAAAACTATGAAAATTGAATTAAGAGGAGAAAAGATTTACGAGATTAAAGAAGAGTTACTATCTGGCTTAGACCCAGAGCGAGAGTTGGCTATTGTCGAAGAAAAGCTGGCTGAACTAGAAGCGAGAAGAACTGTTTTAATAGCATATAAAGCTAAAAACTATGAACTTATTTCAGGGAACACAACTAAATAGAAGCCGAGAAATCCTTACCCGCTTTCAACCGCCAAGATATACCACAACAGAAATCGGAGAATTAAAAAACTTGCGAGTTGGTATGATTTGTTTTGATACCACTGTTAGCAAGTTAAAAGTTTATAACGGTACAGCTTGGGAAGCAATTACTTCCGCATAATAATAATATAAAATAATGGCAACAACAGACGCACAATCAAGGGCAAACATACAAGGCTTAATAAGCCAAGGCTACACCCAAAATCAAATCAACTCTTTTGATTATGGGAATCACTTAAACGGTAACGAGGTTAATAGGTTTGTTGAACAAACAGGCCCTTCAGCTATACAACAACAAGGTCAAGCAGCTCAACAACAGCTTCAAACAATAGCAAGCCAACAGTACGAGTTTGACCCTCAACAGTTTTTACCGGGCATACAACAACAAGCACAAGGAGTATTTGCTCCACAGCAGGCTCAATTAGAAGCTCTTAGACAGTTACAAAGCTCTCAATACCAAGAACAGACACTTACTACCAATGAGCAGTTTGAAACTCAACTACAGAGCGAGATTGAGTCAATCAACTCTCGAGGTGCTTATTTTGGTGGAGGTGCTATTCAAAGAGAAGGTGAGATTGGAGACCAAAAGCTTCGAGCGTTGAATCAATTAGGATTACAAGCACAGGCTGCCGACTTCAATAATCTAGCTCAACAAGGGCTACTACAAGCAGAAGAAAGCCAGTTTATACAAGATAGATTATATAACGCCGAAGCTGGAGCTTATGCACGTTGGAGCGACAATAGAGCTTTTAGTTACCAAGCTGCGTTACAACAATATAGTATGTATACAAACGAAAGAGACTTCGCTAGGGGTGTATTCGAGAGCGATAGAACTTTCGACCAAACAGAAAGAACAAACGATGAAAATCAAAGACGCTTTGAATTAGAGTATGATATGACCAGCCAAGAATTTGAACAAGCTAAAAGAACTTGGGATATAGATGTTGAACAAAAAAATCTATCTTATCAGCAAGCTCTTGAAAAGTTCAAAGCGAAAAATGATACTGTTGACCCACTTCCAGGTTGGGGAGATTTTGAAGCAAGTTGGACTGGAGCAACTGATGATTTAGGACAAGGAGTTTCTTCCCAGTATGGTCAAGGAGTTTCTAAACAAGAGACAGTCTATGATGGAGGGTTAGTTCCAGTTACTTTTGGAGCTTGGGGCTAGTAATAAATAATTTTAAATAAAATGGGATTCGGGACAACAAACAAAATGAGAGTAGACGATGACGAATTGAAATTACGTCAATGGGTCGTTGAATTAAAAAATAAGGGTAAGAACCCTGAGATGATTCGTGATTACCTAACGCAATACCAAGGATATAAAACAGAAGCAGTCCAAAACGCTTTTAATATTGCTGGTATGGAATATCAACCTCCAGAACAAACTATCCAGACTCCGCAAGCAACTCCGCAGGCTCAACAACAAGACCCCAACCAAACTTATCTTGGTGGACAACCTTTCTCAATAGAAAATTCAGCAGATTTCAGCTTATACCAAGGAGAAAAAGAGAAACAAGAAGAAAAGTCAGCCTTGGTAGATTTTGGTTTGAAGGCTGTTGACAAAAAATTAACTAATATTGATAAAGCGGCAGAGCATAAGTCATTGGATGATGCAGTAGGGCCAAGTATTACTAAAATCTTTTCAAGAGGAATAGGTTTAGGTGGTAAACAAGATTTTACAGGTATAGTAAACCAAATAGTCTCAGTAGATGCTTTGGATAGTTTAATAGAAGCTAAATCAAGAGGAGCTACTTTTGGTGCTTTATCTGATAGAGAGATGGACTTACTAAAATCGGCTGCCACTAAGATTGGTAGTTGGGGAGTAGCACCAGATGGGAAAACAGTAGCTTATGATATTTCAGAAAAGGCATTTAAGGCAGAATTGGCAAGTATGCAAGAATCAGCCAAGCTCCTGCAGCAAGGTCTTTTAGAACATAAAAAAGAGATGGAAGCTAATCCTTTAGTTGGTTTGCCTAAACAAGCGGTACAACAAGAGGCACAACAAGGCAAGCAAGGACTTCATTTAGAAACTCCTGATGATGCTAGGAAATATCTTGAAGCTAACCCAGATGCTCCAGAATCTGCTGGGATAAGAGAGAAGCTAAAAGCATT
>Ga0208647_1000488_pt1 | contig 11133 bp, 16 predicted proteins | sample AntAceMetag02UKA_FD_184765 | JGI IMG/M metagenome (GOLD analysis project Ga0208647, IMG submission 184765) | Saline lake microbial communities from Ace Lake, Antarctica - Antarctic Ace Lake Metagenome 02UKA (SPAdes) (version 2) | ecosystem: Environmental > Aquatic > Non-marine Saline and... | reverse complement strand
AAATATTGTTGTGAATATTGAAAATCAGTCATACGTGTCTTCTCACGTGCTAGATGTTGCATCATCATAGCTCTCTGAGGCTCTGGTCTTTCTTCAGCAACCTGTTCAGAGTTCACATGAAACGTCTTAAAGCCCATACTTGTATCAGTATAAGCTTCATAGAAGTAACCTTGAGCTGCATTTGGTGTGCTTAATAACCATAGCTTACCACCAGTTGTTAATAACATTGGAGTAATACTTGACCAAATAGCCTCTGGAAGATATGCTGCTTCATCAGGGATAATAATATCCACTGTCATACCAAGAACTCCAAGACCATATTGACCTACTGCTTTAGTAACAATACTACTACCATTGTTAGTAAATACTTTATGTTTAGTTGGCTTCTTAAGCCCTTTCATAATATAAGATTTATAATTGTCAAATAAATATAACATAATCTTCTGCAACATTCTCTCTGCTTGGTCTTCTGTTACAGAAATAATAAGAACGTGCTTGTTTTTGTTATTAATAATATACTCAGCAGCCTTAATAGCTACTATCTGACTCTTTCCTACCTGTCTACCAGAGCAAATGCATAGATTACCCTCTGCTACCAGTACTTCTTTCTGCCATTTGTCCAGAGTGAAGCCATAGTTGGGTTCTTTGCTTGGTTGTTTAGTAGATTTTTTAGTCATTTTTTATAATTTTTGAGTGTAAGATGTTACTCATTATACTCTTAACTCTTCAAAAGCGCATCAACGCAGTTGTATTTGTTGTGTTACTACCACCCTATCCACCTATTGCATAGCTGGTACAGCCATTGCATAGCTGTTGAGTATGAGTAACAAGTAAATAAGTGTTACTCAGTTTGCATTCCATAAAGGGCATACATATGATGTTACCAAGCGTGCAACTTTACTATGTAAAGTTGAATGTTTGTATGCATTTAAATAGTTATGTATTTTATGTGAATGACAAACCATTATCACCATTAACTTAATATATCTCTTAGTACTCTTATTAGTATGTGTGCGCTTTTTACTGCACATTCTCCTCTGACCACTCACCAGTCCATCTGTTCTTGTTCTTATATGTGTCAAACTTCTTAGCATAGTTACCAGCTATCTTGTTATTCTTTGTTTGAAAACACTCTCTACAAGTATGACCACAGCAAGGTTCTTGACAAACCCTGCATAATCTATCTTTTGGTCTACTCATCTTCTAAGTCACTCCTATCATAGATTGGTATCAAGTTTACATATGTTCCAACTGCTAAGTTAGCGCCTTTTGGAATTGTTATCAGTAAATTATCATCTCTATGTTTATTCTTCTGTAATCTTACTCTTGCTATAATCATTTGTTCTTACCTCCTATCATTAATATAATCTCATCTAGTTTGTCACAAGTTCTTTGTATCTTCTTCTCCAACTCTATTAATTCTGCTTTCATTTTATTCCTCTTACTAGCTTCCATACTGTGCTTACAATATATAATATAAGTGCTGTGTTTATTAATACTTCATTCATCATCTTAGTTACCCCACATTAGTGTGACTGGTATCATATCCATTGGTGATACCACATAGTCTTGACGTGTTCCACGCTTAACTATCTTTGCTGTTCCATCTTCTATCATTCTATTTAATATATCTCTTGTAGCCATTCCATCTACTGTCAATACTGTATCATCTTCATTAATCTGTGCGTGTATATAAATATCATGCTTTGGTTTCTGAAACCACATATCTTCTCCTTTAGTAGTCTTTAAGTCTATAGTCTTTTCATTAAATATAAAGTCTGGTTCATTCCAACCTTTACCTTCTTGTATAAACTGTATCCACTTGTGAGATATATTCTTTTCAGTTAAGTATCTATGTAGCACAATCTCTCCAAGTACACCAATATAATTGTTACTGCATTTAAACTTCTCATGCTTCTTAACACTATCAAGTTTATCTCTTAACTCTTTAGCTTCTTTTACTTCCTCTTCTTTAATATATATATTCATTGTTAACTCCTCCAAGTTAGTTTTCTTTACTATACTATTATAATGTATGTTCTACTATATAAATGTTTCGCTTTTAGTGTGGTTATTACCACAATAACAGTTATATATTTAACTACACGTTTATTATATTATCTAATAAACATCTGTATCAGCTGTTCCACCTGTCTTCTTTTTCTCTTCTATATACTCTTATGACACTACGCGTTTATATACTTATGTATTTTAATGTAGTAATTACCACACTGACGCCACTTGCCATAGGAGCTCCATACAGTCCATCCTGTGGACGCATATTTCAGCCATACTAAGTGTTGTCTAATCAGAGAACGTCCACGTATGAGCTTGTATGGACGTCTCAGAGACACGTCACTAATTGAATTCAACCACTTGATAATTAAGAGTTATTGTATCATTACTTGCCTTTCTAATAGCAGTAACTGTTGTTGCATCTGTTAACTCAACATATGCTAATACGTCATCACAAACATCAGTTGTACTATTTGCATAACCACTGTAGTTTCCAAGATAAGATATAATACTTTTAGTTGTATCTACTGAATCTATTGTATCTGTATTACTTACACCAGTTGCTACTATTGTACCTGATTGGTTAGACTTAAGTACTCCACTATTAAATTCAATAACACAGAAAGCTATAAAACCATCATTACCATATGATTCTTGTTTGCCTGTTATAGTAGTTGAATTAGTTAATTCTATTGTTGGTAAAATATTATCCCAATCACTACCACTGTCACCATTTGCTGTCCACCCTGTCATTAATAACAAAGTATCTGCTGTAGTTACTGAATCTATTGTTGCAGTGTATGAAACATCATTACCCATTGTAACTACTCCATGTTGTATATTCTTAATAGGGCTACCACCACCTGTTGCTTGTCCAAAAATAATTCCTTGTGCCATATTTATACCTCCTTTGTGATGAAATAATCAAACGTTATGTCTGTTGATTCAGCACTTGTACTTGTTATTGTAAAACTACCTGCTGCACTTACTACACTCCATGTACCAGCTGGGTCTGAGCCTGTTATACTAACTATAACTAAACTTGCTGCTGTACAAAATGCATCTGTAAATGTTTGAGCTGTGTCATTGTCTGTAAACGTACTATTACTTTGTTTGAATGATGCGTTACCAGAACCTTTAGCTGTGTTAGCTGTGATTGCACTAGCTTGTGCTCCACTAATTGTTGTTGGATTATTAATTAAATCACCATAGTCATAGTCCCAATCAAATGATACCTTACCATTGTTAGTAGATATATTAGATTCCATTGTATCTAAGTTAACTGCTTGAGTAACAGAGATATGTCCTACTTTAGTTGAACTTGTACTATCATAACTAATCTTATCTGTATTTAAACCAACTGCTGTGACTAAAGTACTGTGGTCTGCACCAGATGCATCTCCTCTATGAGTTGTATTAAGTCCTATTGCTGTTGTGTTAGTACCTATACCAGATATATCTTGGTCTCCTGTGTTAGAACCTGATGTGTCTGCTAGTCTTATTTCTTCTGCTGCAATATCAACACCATCAACTAAGCCTGTTACTGCTAAGTCACCTGTTACTGTTACTAATGGTGTTGCGCCATCAATAGATATTCTTTTAGTTTCTACTGTACCATCATTAACATAAAAGTCCATGTCACCATCTAAGAATTTGTTCTTAATGTCAGTGACACCAGAATTATTTTGTAATAATACTAACTTGTTTGCTTCTGTTGCATTAGCCATTACTGCAATGTCAGCATATTGTCCAGCTGGTGATTCAACGTGGAATCTCATTGATTGTCCTGCTGTCTTACCTGTTAAGTGACAGTGTATATTTGCATCTGATTCATCTATTCCAATGCATGCTTCATGTGCGGTGTTAGTTGTCTTAAAACATATCCCAGGGTTACTAGCATTAGCTGTCTCTATTTTTAATAGAGCATCATTCTTTGTTATATTAATATCACTTGTTACTGGACTACCAAGAGTAGTATCACTACCAGCTGCGTGTAACGCTGCCTTCTCTACGTCTGTAACATAGTTATCATCATCAGTCTTAGCTGGTTCAAAACCTGTGTGTCCTGCACTAGCATAATCTAAATTTGAAAGTGCTGTGTGGTCAGTTACACCACTTGCTGTTGTGCCATAATATAAACCATCTACTCCATTAGTTCTAACATAGTAGTCTGTTGTTCCATATCCACTTGGTGTATCAGTTAAGTCTTCAAATGTTGTTGGTGCTGCTGTACCTTGTATACCTTGTATACCAGTGTCACCAGTTATACCTTGGATACCTTGAATACCCTGTTCACCAGTTATACCTTGGATACCTTGAATACCCTGTTCACCAGTTGCTCCAGCTGTACCTTGTGGTCCTGGTACTGTACTATCTGCTCCAGTTGCTCCAGTGTCACCAGTTACTCCTATTTCACCTTGCGGTCCAGTGTCACCTGTTACACCAATAACTCCTTGCGGTCCAGTGTCACCTGTTACACCAATAACTCCCTGTATACCTTGTATACCCTGTATACCTTGTTCACCAGTATCTCCTTGTGGTCCTGCTGTACCTTGTGGACCTTGTATTCCATCTACTCCTGCTGTACCTTGTGGACCTGGTACTCCTGGCATTGAGTCAACATAAGCTTTATTAGTAATATCATTACCTTGAACTGGAACTTTTTCAATAGTTCCTTCTTGAGTGTTAAGTACTTTCTTAATAGCGTAGTCTTCTGTCTGTTCAATAGACTTACGCCCTTCTTGAAATGTATATTTCTTTGTTGGTTGTACTTTAAATATTTTATTTACATTTGTCATAGTTTTACCTCTCCATTGTTAAAATTAAAAAAAAGGGATTTCTCCCAAAATTATTTAACTTTCTTCTACTGAAGTTATTGCTTCCCAAGATGCTGCTGCTGCTGCTTTAGCTTTACAAATTGATAACTTACCTAAGTCACTATCAAAAACAATAGTGCCTACTTCTGCTATCATTGTATTCTTAACTGCTGTAGTAACAATAGGGATAATCAAAGCCTGTGGGTTTAATATATCTGCCATATTAAATACCTACTTTCTTGTATTTGTAATTTTACAAATAGCGTTAGGGCTAGTTACTTGTACTTGTCCTAATTCAAATGCTCTAATTGTAGTTTTAATTCCAGGGTCATCAAGTTGTAATACTGTTAAAGGAGTTGCTTGTTTCCAAGTCATTGCTTCTTTAGCTACTACTACGTATGCTACATCAGGAACTGTTACTTCTAATGCTTCAGTTACCATAATCTTTAGTCCTGCAATTTGACCAACTACTCCGCTTGAAACAACATCTGCTGTTTTAAAACTAGGGTTGTTAGTTAACTTACTGTTAGCTAAAAGATTAGTATAATCTGTACCATTTAAACATAGATATCCTTGTCCGTTTAAAGCATTGATATTGTCTGCTCTAAGTAATTGGATAGCTTGTAAGATGTTTAAGATAGGGTCTCTGTTTGCTACAGTTGCACTGTCCCATTCATCTCCTGCTCCAATAACTACTGAGTTACCAGCGTTTGCTAGCATACTTGCTGAGATAGTATTATCTACTGATAATGCTACTGCTCTACCTAATCTTAGTAAAGTTCTTTGAATCATTGGTATGTTGTTAAGTCTTGCGTCTTCATATGAAATTACTCCTTCCATACCATACTTCTCATTCAATGAGCTTACTTTAGTCCAGCTTACTTCTCCATAAGGAAAGTTTGCTAGTCTTGGTATACCTTTAACTGCTGCTGTAGTACCACCTTCTAAATCAGTGTTAGTTTCTCTGTAATAAGTTTCAGTCCATGCGTTTGAACTATCTACTGTACATAGAGTTTTTAATTTATATTCCATTAGTGCAATTGCTTTAATTGCTCCGTCTATATATTCTTTTCTTAAATCTGCTTCTCCTGTTGTGTCTGCCATTTTAAATCAATACCCTCACTGCAATAACTTCATCATTGCCTGCTGTCTCTAATGCTTTTCCAACTAGTTCAGCTATATCTTGTGCGCCTGCTTCATCTGCTGCTGCTATTAAATTTGCACCACCAAGTTTAACTACGTTACCTAATGTAACTGCTGCTGAAGTACATTTTAAGTCAAAGATACCATTAGTATAAACTGCTAGTTCTGTTTGACCATCATTAGCTACTTTCTCACTTGCTGCAATCCCACAAAAGAATTGTCCTTCTGCTGAGCTTACTGCCATTGTTCTTGGGTCTGCTGATAAATACATCAGAGTTCCCTTTGGTATTGCATTTGCGTCTGCAACTGTATACCTGATAGGGTCTCCCCTATTACCTAGTAATTCTATGATTACTGCTTCATTTGCCATTTTATTTAACCTCTTTGTCTTTTTCAAGACTGTCTATTTTCTGTTGTATAGTATTAATATACAGTTCTGCTTGTTCCAAATCTATTGTTGCTTGTTCTTGTACTTTCTTCCAAGCTGCAATACCATCTTCCCATTGAGTTTTATTCATCATTGTTAAGTGCTCCTTCAATTGCTGTACCTTTAAAGTAGTTCTTCATATCCATCTTATCTTTTTCTTCTTTGGATAATACAACTTCAGGTGTTCCTGCTTCTGATTGACCGCCTAACAGACGTCTTGCTTCCATCTTCTCTAGTCTTTTGACCAGTTCTTCATTCACTTTGTTTGCGTGTTCTAATCTTTGAGCTGCTTTTTCTGCTTGCTCTATCATACTTTGTTCAGTCATTTTCTATTTCCTCATATTAGTGACATAGCTATACATGCTATTGTCATTATAAAACCATACGCACCATAAATTAGTTTTGTATGTGTCTTAACTGTTCCATTTGTGTAGTCTAACTTCTGACTAATAGATTCTAATTTTTCCATTATATCCTTGTTAGTATATTCTACTATGAATTTATTCATTGTAACGTTGCCTTCTGTACTTCAGTTAACTGTGCATATGGTACACCAAATGTTTCCATTGCTAAGTCTTCAAGACTTTGTTGTCCAGGTACTAATGGTTCTTCATCAGATTCTGTTACTGTTTCACCACCAGTTGACAATAAACCAAAGTTCAATGTACTTGGTGCTTCTTGTTTGGTGTTTCCACCTTCTCCACTACCAAAGAAAGAACCTCTTCCAGTTGCTGCTATTGCTTCATTATAAAGCTTAGTCACTGCGCTGAACTGATTGTTAGGGTCTAAAGCAAAAGCTCTAATCTCTGCATCATTTAATAGTTCTTCAGCTGTAGGTCTTTCTCTTAATATTCTGTCTGCCAGTTCTTGTCCAAAAGCTAGTCTGTCAGTATCCACTGCGTTTTCTTGTGCATTCTGTAAGTCATCTTGTAATTGAAACTTGTCAGGATTCTCATCTTGATACTCTTGAATCTCTTCAGGAGTTGCTGTTCCATCAACAATTCTTCTTTGCATCTCTAAAGTAATCTCTTGTTGAGTTGCTGCTTCTTCAGTTGCGTCAATTTCTTTATCAGTCTTATCAATGAAATGTTTAAATTCTAATGCTGTACTAGCAAAGTAGTTATAAACTGGTATCTTAGATTGAATACTTCCTTGAAACTCAATCATTTCTCCCATCATTTCTCTAAGTTCTTTTGCACCTTCAATGTCTCCAAGTTGTAATAACTTAGATGCACCAATACTTAACTGTTGCAAGTCATCCTGAATTGCGTTTTGTGTTCCACTGTATGAAAAGTAAGTTGCTAAACCAACACCAGTTACTGTTGAACCCCAACCAAGTAGACTTCTCCAATTGCTTGGACTGATTGCTTGAGCTGTTTGAGTAAATATTTGTGATACTCTCTTAGCTTCTGCTGTATTCTTAAGTGCTTTACCACCATTGACTACTTTACCAACTTGAAATAATTCAGTTCCACTTGCTATTGCTTGTCCTTTAGTTCCATACTTACCAGCTATTGCTGTTAACTTATTAACAATTGCTTGTGCTTTAGATAATAAATTTCCAGTTTTAAATGAATTAGCTGCTGCACCACCAGCACCACCAACTCCAAGTAAAGCCATATTACCAACATAGTTAGTAAGCCTTCCAAGTTGTGTAAGTGGTTCTTGTGTTGTTAAGTCTCTATTGCCAGGGTCTTCTTTGTTTAATAATCCAGTTGTAAACTCACCAACTGCTCTTTGAACTCTATTCTGTGGGTTTGGATTAGCTGTGAATGTTCCTTGTCCATCAGTATATTCAGATACTTGTGAATCTTGAAATGCTTTAATCTGTGCATCTGCTTCTGGACTTCCAACTCTTGTAAAACCTCTTGAACTTCCACCTGAATTTCCAGTGCTTGTGCTTGGGTTTGGAGTACTTTGAGCAATTTCTCCACCAGTTGATGGAGAATTTCTTGGAGGTACTACTACAGGGTCTACTGGTTTTCTTGAGTCTTTTACTTCACGTGGTGTTCTACCACCTGGTAAGTAACCACCAAGTTTATCATCAACCTTTTTGTATGTGTCTTTAATTCTGTCAAAAAATCCCATCTTAGATACCTCCTTCATTTGCAAAGCTTGGTACTAACTTGCTTGACTGGTTTAAGTCTTGCTCTTCACTACCATCTTTTCTATCATCACTTAACAAATTGTTTTGTAAGCTTGCAGGGAATTCTAAGTTAATCTCTAACTGAACTTGTGCTAGTATTTGTTCTTCAATGTATAGTTGTTCTTCTTCAATTGTCTGTTCAAAAGCTAGATATGATATCTGTGCTGCTGACTGAGTTAGTTCTTGTGAGCCACCAATGATTATTTGTGGTACACCAACTGCTTGATAGAAGTATTGGTTAAGTAATTGAATCCAAGGCATTGGATTAAGACTTGAGTTACTTGGCACTGACGCCAGTTCAGTCTCTACTGAGCCTTTTGGAATAAATATATCTTCTCCTTCTCCTTTACTTGCTGCTACTTTAGCTTTGAAAGTATTAATCTTAGTTGGAACGTCTGTGTCTAGTTTCCAAATTCTTACAGGATATATATTTCTATGTAAGAGCTTCTTATAATCAGCCATTGCTTCATTACGTGCTAAGATTATCCATTCTACTGATTCTATAATAGATACGCCATGTATTTCATCAGCTATTCTATTTCTACAAAGATGTAAAATCTTCTCTGGATTGAATTTAATACTACCACTCTTTGCTTTTTGTTCATATCTCTTAATAATACCTTTGGAGTCTACTATAACTTTAATAGTACCAGGGTCTATTGGTTTGATATTAATCAGTGTTTCACCATCTTTTATGATTTCAGCAAAAGCGTCACCATAAATATGATATTCTCTAATCAAGTTTTCTAAAATACTATTGAATGAATCTTTTCCAAAACCAGTCATAGTATCTATGGTTAAACCTGTAACCTCATCTGTTGAAATACCTTTACCAATTGTCCAAGTTGCTTTTGCATCTATAGCCATTTTAAGTTCAGGTACTGATTTGTAATATCCTAAGTACTGTGCTGCATTAGCGTTCTGATATTCTGTTTCTTTATCTCCAGTAGCTGCGTCAGTTGTCTGACTAGACACTGAGAAATCAGTAATAACAGATGCTTGTGCTCCAGTCTTTGTGGAATCTATTTCTGTGTATGCCATTTTTTATTTCTCCTTATTCTTCCCAACCAATTATAGTTACATCATAATGAGCACCACTTGCTGGTGATAGGAAAATTCCTATATCAAACTGTAACGGTGTTGTAAAATTAACAATATTATTAATATCATCTGATGCTGAATTACCAATAAACTTGATTGTGCCTGCTGTACTTGTTCCATCATAGAACGTTTCAGTATTTGGTGAACCACCAAGACATGTATACATAATTGAAGTAACGTACAATGTTCTTCCAGTTGTAACTGTATATATTGAAACAGCTTGAACATCACTAGCAGTAGTATCTACTTGAGTACTACCAGATTGTTGCCATCTTGGTTTCAAGCTATCTTCACTATCACCAAATATTGAATCTACAGTAAGTGCCATCTAAGCAACCTCTCTAATAAAGTCTGAAACTTTCTTATCTCTAAGTATTTGTAAGTCTCTAAGATATGCATCTCTAAGAATGTTAATCATATCTTCTGCTTCAATACGTGAAGTATAACCACTCATGTCATATTGAATAACATAAATTGCTGCTATACATGTTGCACATTCTTTTAATATGCCTTTTGTATCATCATTAAGTGTTGAGTAAACATCACTAAAGTTAAATCTACATACTGAGTTAATATAACTCTCTGCCTCTGTCATGTATTGATTAACGTAAGCTTCTGCTTTACTTGTTGCGCTAGCTCCTGTGCCAGCTTTTCTTTCTACTTCTGCTGTTGTCGCAAAAATACCTGTATCTGCCATTTTTATTCTACCTCATAATATAAGTTTAAACTCTTATCTCTAACACTCCACGCTGCACGGATAATTCCCTCAGCTATATGAGTATATCTACCATGAATTCTTACTTCATTAGTATTTCTGTTAGTTTCATATATAATAGACTTAAGACTAGCAAAAATATCAGTGTCTTTTAGAAACTGAATCTCTTTACGTTCCATCATTTTAAGTAAATTAATATATAAGTCTTCTTTTAAAAGCTTTCTTTTTCTGCTTGAGTCAACATCAATAGCCCTTCTTGCGTTATTGATGGCAACTACTTTTCTTTTAGTTTGTTCATGTATAAGTAACTGGTCAAAGACTGCTACGCCTAAACCACCATCATCAATATACATCTTTTTGAAATCATACTCTAAATCTAATTCTAATATCTTATCAATTGTATCAGTTGTTAACGTGTACTTGTGTACAATATTATCTCTTTGGAGATAATTATCTCCTTTTCTTTGAAATATCTCAAATGTAGTCTCATCACCACCCATTCTGGCAACGTCTACACCCAAATAATACTCTCCAGCTGGTGTGGAGGAAGAAACCCTCTGGAGAGTTTGGGATGATTCTATAAGCTCATCAGGAAATAGTTGTCCTAGTTCCTCTAAAAACTGTGCTAAATATTGTTGTGAATATTGAAATTCAGTCATACGTGTCTTCTCACGTGCTAGATGTTGCATCATCATAGCTCTCTGAGGCTCTGGTCTTTCTTCAGCAACCTGTTCAGAGTTCACATGAAACGTCTTAAAGCCCATACTTG
>Ga0208647_1000487_pt1 | contig 11145 bp, 26 predicted proteins | sample AntAceMetag02UKA_FD_184765 | JGI IMG/M metagenome (GOLD analysis project Ga0208647, IMG submission 184765) | Saline lake microbial communities from Ace Lake, Antarctica - Antarctic Ace Lake Metagenome 02UKA (SPAdes) (version 2) | ecosystem: Environmental > Aquatic > Non-marine Saline and... | reverse complement strand
ATTCTGCATCCATGCCGCCGCTACACCGCGCCCGTCAGTGGAGTAAAATCTCGATCCTGTTTCAATCACCGGAAAACCGCGTACGCATCCCGGCCTTGAAAGTATGCAATACTTTGTTTTAGTCTCATACAGCCATTTGCGAAAGGCGCATAGCAGGCTGAAGGGCGGATTGGTGACAATCACCTCCCCCGCTTGATAATCAGCAAAAAGCGCGTCGAGCGGCAGGTCACGCGTCACCCTGATGTTTTGAAAGCCCCTCCGCCTGAGTGCCTGCGGGAGAGTACTCTCTGATCCGTCCGGCAGAATATCTGCTGGGCATAATATATACGCCTCTTTCGGCTTCAGGTTGCCGGTCGTAGCGAGCCATTCAGCGATCTTGTCCGCTGTCTCCGCCGGAGTGTACCACTCATCATCATTTATCCTTGTTATACCTGATTGTTTAACCATTTTGTCACACCTTAAGCGTTTGGCCGTTCTGCGCCCGAATATTCTTTAAAAAATCTCTGATCTCTTCCGGCGTGATATACCCGCCTTGCTGGATCACGTCGCTACCAATGCGCCATGCGGCCATTAATATTTGTGTCTTTTCATCAATCATGGCCTACCCTTATTTATGCGAGAGCGGCCCTCTGTGCCGTTTGCCGCTTGTGTGTGTGTCCTAATCGGCCTGCGCCTCGCAAATGGCGTGTGTGTGCCTTGCGTGATTGTTTGCGGCGGTTGTGGTGTTATAAATCAAACTGCATTTGTGAAATGTGTCTGCGTACCCGCTCGACACCAGCTTTATAATAGTCAGCGTCAAGCTCATACAAATCAAGATCGAATTCTAAGTCCCAAGCCGCAATGGCAATGCTCATTGATCCGCCGTGTGTATCCAGTATCGTATCGCCCGGCTTTGCGTAGTTGGTTAAGAGCCATTTATAGAGGGCGACTGGCTTTTGGGTTGGTTGTATGCGGTCATGCCCTCCGTGTGTGCCTTGGTGGTATGATTTTGACACCATACGCAAGGCCTTATTAAATGAAGTCCATGCAAGTTCGCCATCGCTAAAGTCTCCACCTATTTTTTTGTCCCAAAATATCCATCCCATTGAAGGTGTTTTTATTTTATCAATAAAATAATTACCACCCCATATAATCTGGTTTTTTGAAACCCGCCTTAAATTATCAAAATATTCTTGATCTGGTGGTTTATCATCCCATTTCTTTTTTTCATGTGTTACGACCTTGTTATATTTTTTACCTTTTCTTGTCCGCTTTTTATCTCCTCCATCCTCGCCGATACCATACGGAGGGTCAACAATTGCCAAATCAAACTGCCCCGCCCTCATGCCAGCCATAGCAACATTGCAATCACCCCGATACAAGTTGATATTCGCTCGGCCCGTAAATTTTGTTACTTCCATTATCGCTCCTTAATCATCAATTACAAAACCGCATTCCACACAGTGGGCCAATCCGACGGCCTCAATAATTTCGTCACGAATTGCCGTGATCTCACATATCCGGCCCGTTGAATATGATGTGTCTGCTTTATCGTCAATCGCGTTTCCGTATGATTTTATGGTTGCTTTTTTATCAGCTAGGCCGTTGCATATCTCAGCAAGGCGTTTTTCTAGTTCTGTCATTTTGTACCTCCGTATTTTTTCCAGGCCCGCCGCCCGCCCGTAATTAAGTTTGTGCAACAATTTCAATAATTGTTAATAAAATGAGCGGCGGGGAAAGTGTTAATTTTCGGTTTCGTTTATCGCCGTTACGATTTCATCCCTTGAAAATTGCCTCATTGCCCGATTTGATTGCCTGCGTGTAAACCTCCGTGCCGTCCGTGCCGCGCCTGTGCCTTGCTGGTAGCGGTGCCGGTACTCATAGCCGTTATCCCTTGCCATTGCTTCGCGTTTTGTTTTTGGCCGCATTCCGTTAACCTCCGTATTTTTTCCAGGCCCGCCGCTGTGACTTGCCGCTCATTTCGATTAGGTCGCATATCTCAGCCACTCGGTCAAGTACACGCAGGCCATATTTATTCTCCAGGCTTTGTGGTGGCTTTTTCCCTGGTTTGCTTTGCGGTGGCCACGCCGGTAAATTGGTAGTAATAAAAAGCCTTGCCCGTTTTTCCACAGGTATTTTAACCATGTGAGTATGCCAGTTTATTAAAAAGTCTGCGACTATGTTTTGCTTATTGCCATAACTGCTGACAACATCCTCAGAGCCGATATCGTCTAAAAACATATCATTGTTAAATCTTAGATAGTCATGCACTTGGTGTTCCTGCTGATCCATTGTGAGTTTTGATAATTGCTCGGCATCGAAGCACTCAATTGTAAATGCCTTGATAATTGCGTGTATAGCAAAGGTCTTGCCGCAACCGACCGAGCCTGTTATCAAGGCCCCGCGCCCCGGTGTGCTTAGAATGGCCGTGAACGCCTCGACAATCATGCTGTAATCTTTGGCATTACGATTTTCAAAGCCGTATTCAGCTAGGCGCTTGATTATCCCGGCCCTGATCTGATCTCTTGTTTTCGGCTTGGATTTAACAATTGGTTCCGGTGTGTGATAATTGTTGATAATTTTCTCATTCAGCTTTTTTGTCAGCCCGTCGATATCTATGTCTAGTCCTGTTGTATCGCTTTGCATAATGCCTCCCTAAAATTTGCCGCGCTGGCTTGGGTCTTTGAATGCAGTCACGGCGGTTTCGTTCCGATCAATACCGCCCTTGCTGTTCCCATTGAGCGGAAATATACCCTGCCAGTTATTACGCATACTTGTTTCAAGCATTTCGATTGCCGTTTCAATGTCAGATTCCGCAAGTAATTTAAGTTGCTTTTTTGCACCTGTTTTCTTTAATGGGTGCCGCTTATCCGTTTTCAGATATTCCAGCCATTCGAGCCATGTTGTTTTAAACTGGGTGCTGGCAAGCTGCGAGGAATCAAAGAAATCTTGAAATTCAAACCCCTGTTTATCATTATCATTATCATTCTTTATCTTTATCTTTATAGCTAGCGGTTTGCTAGGCTTTTGCTTTAGCATTGCTTTAGCATTGCTAGACTTTGCTAAACCTCCCGCCCTGCCTGCCTCTTGTCGCATTTTGCGCTTGGTTGAAAGCATGTCATATTGCTCATTTAGAAAAGAAATTGATACAAAATCACTGTTTTCTGTATTTGAAATAATACCACTTTTGTATAACTGATCTAGCAATTCTTTGGCATGGCTATATCGCTTGTCTAGCATTGCTACAGTTACGCTACAATCACGCACCCAATAGAATGTACAAACATCTATGAACAAACCCTTTACGTCAAACGGTTCTATATCTATATCTCCATTTTGCCACTCTTGCGGCGTGAACCTAAAATATGGTAGTTCTTTAGCCATCACTTTACCTCAATAAAAAACCCATGTCTCTCTAGTCGCGTTCAAGTGCAACTAGGGAGCATGGGCCTAAATTCTATGTCCTGCGTCTATCGCTTGAACTCACGCATTAGAGACACTATACGCATTTACCCGCCAAATTACAAGGGCAATGTTTTAATTACTTGCCAAGTTTTTCGGCCAGCACTTTTTCAAGGCCCGCCGGTGTCATGTCTGCCTCGATCACAAGGCCGTCAAGCTCTGTGTCCAGCAGGAACTCAATTTCCAATACGATATTGGCCCGCTGTTTTTTGCTTATCCGCATGGCCGTAAATGTTGCGCCATCATCATAGCCGCCGGGGATTAATCCGCAAGTCGCATATAGAGTGGCCTCTTCAATGGCCTGTCTAATTTCGTTTGCCTGTTTCATTTTGTCTCCTTAATTTTCCGCCTTCGGATTGCGACCGTTCGTGTGCGGTTGTTATGTTTCATTAGGTGGTCATTTCTTTTCAAAAAACACTTTTTGCAGTAATAACCGTTATCCCAATACTCGCTATCTTTGCCACATACTTTGCACTTCAAATCTTCTTTTTTTTCTTTCATCTTTCAGTTCCTTAATTTTGTAATAACAAACGCATGAGCGTACTGCTCAATCAAGCGTTGTGTGCCTTAAAATCCATTTCCGATCCATCACGCCCACACCTAGGACACTCCCACCAATTATCAGCATTGGTTATTGTGCCTTTGGGTTTCAACTCACTGTTGTTGCCTGTCCAGCCGCAGGGGCACACAACAAGGCAGTGGAGGTTATCTCCAATCGCTCGTTCCTCACTCATTCTGAACCCTCACTTTCAGCGTTGGGTGATAAACTCAGTTGTATTTTTAACAACTTTATACTAAGTTTTATTTGCTCCTTTTGCATTTTTCGTAGTTGGTGCCGATCCACAAGATCAGACAAGACACCCAACAACAAAATGCACATGATTGCAAAAGCCGCGATTGATTTAGTTTTCATAGTTCTCCTTTTCTGTGGCTTTTGCCGCATGTGATTTAGACGTTATCTTTTGTTTTAATAACACGCATATCGGATTCTAGACAGCCCACCGATTTAAGATGTGCCATAAGGTCCTTAGCTTTTATCAAAGTTTTAAAATTATCCGATTCGTAACATCCAAAAGTATTCATTACTTCAACCCATTCACCAAAGCTGTTTTTAACATCAACCCTGAAAATCATATAACCCTCCTTAACTTCGTAGATAACAAACAAATGGAGGTTATCTGCGAAACCTCATTTTAGGCGTTGTGCTTACATTTTTTAAAGTCTATAATTTTAGTCAACATTGTTTCTCCTTAATTTCCAATAACAACTACATGAGCGTACCTCGCTCAATCAAGCGTTATGTAACCACAGTTAATTCGTCCCGCGTATAGTGTCCAAGCCACAGATGCCCACATCTTACATGGTATCTGGCAAGAGACCTGTCATACTCAACAGCAACCCCCTTGGCTATAAATTTTCCGTCCTGTCTTACTTCCACCAACTTGCCGGTAATTCTAACAACAGGCTTCACCGTACCAACGGGGGCTATTTTCTCTTTGTCGTTTTTACTTTCGCTCATAATTCAATCCTTTCCGTCGGCTCACTCAACGGTGAGTACTGCGTTGGACGATGATCTTTTATTCCATCGTTTTGTTGATTCCGCAATGCCGCAATTTGACAACATTGCCGCCCCGCACGTCAAGCAGTACGGAACATTAGTATAGCTTCGTAATTGCGCATCGGTGCATAGCGTTATTCTTGCGATGTTGTACCCTCCGCAGAACGGGCAGTCCAACAAGGTTGCTTCACGCGTATTCGTATCGCCGTTTTTACTTTCGCTCATAATTCAATCCTTTCTAGTTTCCAATTTCTCGTTTAATTTTCCGCCTGTATTCGGCATTATCTTGGCTGTACGGATTTCTGTGTCTACAGCCAAGCGTCACCGGATCTGTAATTCCCATCCTGTAAAATCGTATCAATATCAGCTCGGCAATCTCCCTGCTTTTTTTCATGCTGTTCCGGTCGCTGTACGTCCACCGTCTGGCCTTGCGCTTGTACCGCCTTGCATAGATCGCGTCTATACGGTTGGCCTCCCTGACCGCCTCTGTGTGTAGCTGATATGGCCCTACAGCCTTGCCGTTATCTCCATGACGTTTATCTGTTCCGCCTTGTGACTCGACCTGGAGGATGGCCGCTAAAACTATTGCTATGATGTTGGTCATGGTTTTGCCTTATCTGTTAATTACCGCATCACGTCCACCGCGCATCTATCGCATATCTCGCGACCTGGCGGAGCTACGCAACCACACAGGCGGCAGGCCGATTGCCTACGTTTGTGTTTCAAGCGAGCCACTTCTCTTTTTGGCTCTTTCAATCTCTGCCAAATCGGGCAATCTTTGGCACAACATTTTGAACTTTTATTGTTAATATAACCGCATCCGCATGTGGCCGTCTGAAACGCGCACAGCCACTTTAATTTCCTGAACGTTATCAATCTTTTCATAATTTCACCACCTTTTTATTATCGTCATTTAGGCCCCTAGTTGCCCGCCTGAGCACCGCCGTATAGGTCGCGCTGTTGTGTGCTACCTGGCAGGCCCGCTTTATAAATGCCGCCTGCGTCTCGTCGCTGTACGGCTTCATGGCGGCCCCGGTTGACTGCCACCATGCGCCGAAAGTCGATTGCTTTTTAATTGGCATCTGTTTTCCTTTTCACTTTTTCAATAATTTCTTCGACTGTACCGACCGGATCACCATCCATCAACCTATATGTATTACTTGCTGTGCTAATTGGGCCGCCGTCCGAAAGTTTGCGCCCAAATTTCTGCTTAGGCTCAAACTCGATAAATTCAGACACCCTTATTATACGCTTAAGATTATTGTTAATAAATGTCATATTTCCAAGTCCATAGCCGTTGTCGTAAAGGCTAGATATCCTGTCTTCAACCTCTTTTTGCAATTCAATAATCTCCTGTCTCAATTTTCCTACTGTCATTTTTCCGATCCTTCCATAAATTTAAACACGGCCTCTTTAAATTCGGCCATATACCGGCATACCACAATTTCACCGCGCTTGCATAGATAGCCTTGCTCAACGCTCAGTTTTGTGCCTCCGTTTTTTAACTCGATCTCGGCATATTTCAGCCGCCTTGAATCCATCAAAACGAGGTCGGCCAATATCGGGTTTGCCTTAGTTTTGTGAAGGTGGATGTACCAAAAACGGTTGTGCTTCGGTATAGCCCCCTGAGTGCGCGGCATGAATCCGCACTGCCTGAGAAACTTCTCGCAGGCCATCTGCATTTCGGCCTCGTTATCAAAGTCAGGCAGGCCCTTTTCCTTGCGCCGCCTGGCCTGGTATCGCTTCAGATCGTCCTCGGTCATTGTCGGTTTATTGCTCATTTTGTGCCTTTCAAAAACAGTAATACCCGATTAAAATTCCAATTGGCAGACAAACCGCCCCCGCAAATCCAGCGAATAAAAAGGCTATTAACCGCCGCTTTTCGTCCAGCTTGCGATATGCGGCATTTTCGCCCTTTAGCACAGCAATAAGCGATGTTGCGTTGTTTAATCTCACGCCCTGTTTATGTAGCTTTTCGTCGAAAACTGTCTGTTGCGCATCAAATGCGGCCTTGTGTAATGTACTCATTTTTGCTCCTTTTTTATCCCAGTCTCATAAAGATGTAAACAATCAAGGCCATGTTTAAACTGGCTATCAATATCAGAAAAGAGAAATTCGTAATTTTGGTACAACCATCTCCTTCCGAAATGGTCGCGGAAAATAACACCCTCGTTTTCTATCAAATCACAGACAAATTCTTTAACGTTTGAATATTTCTTGTACATTTATTTCCTCTTACTTTTTGTAACTCATTTTGTACCCTTAAACTTTCGGACAGAATTTAGAAACTAAATTAACTACCATTCCAGGCACTGCCATTATGTTTTCAGGAAGTGCCGCAACTTCATTAAACACGGTTTTTTCAATCTCTTTATGCGCTTCAATCTGAGATTTTAGCAACCCCTGCCGCCTGACCGCCTCGCGCCTTATGAACGGTCCGAGTTCACTGCAAAGTGCCGCAGCATCCTCCATTGTTAATTGGATGTATCCTTCCTTTTGCAGTTGCTCCTCTATGTGTTCGCCAATTTCGGCAAATCCGCCTTTAGTAACCTGTACGCATTTTCCGCGTTCATTGCCGCCCCAAAATTCATTGATGGTGTGATCTGTCATTTTCGTTTTTAGTTCTGTGCTCATTTTGTTTGCTCCTTAGTTATTTCCACGGACACCAATCGTCCGATAAATTGTTTAGATCAAGTTTCTTGCGCTCAGGCAGGCCGTATCGTTGCCTGAGTGCCGCCTCTTCCGCGTCAAGCTCTGCCACAAAGACACGCACATACTTTTCGAGGGCACTTATCACGGCTTCGTCCGGCCTTACAACTGCCTCGAAGTTCGGTAGCTTTGGATCGTACAGTAAAAAGTGCCAGCGGTCAAAGCCTGTCACCCATAGGCAGGCCTGTATCTGTACCATGTTGCAGGCCGGTACCTCATTCTTAATAAGCTTTGAAATGTAGGGCGCCTCCATTGCCGTCTTGATTTCAAGGCCCTCATTATCGCCCACAAATCCGTCCGGCGACACGCCGCAAAACCCGCCATCATGCAGGCAGAAACCGACCTGCTTAACGTCTACATTGTGCTCCATTTCAAACCACTTGCGGGCCTCCGGCTCCAACTCATTGCCGCGCTCCATTGCCTTATTCGGGCTGTGCTCAATTGTCGCGCCGGTTATGCGCTGATATAGCAGTTGATGCTTATATGTCTCACGCGCCGCGCTTTTAGTTGCGGCCCCCTTCGGCGTGACGATATTCGCAAGTGCCGAGCCTGTCGGAATGTTGCGGCGCGCGGCAAACCATTGCGGGGACAATTGCTCACATGTTAAGATTTTCATACCGGCAGATCCTCTTCGCTCTCTTTGTCGGCCCTTGCGCTCTCAACGGTTCGCTTGCAATCTGCATATTTGGCAGTCGGGATATCTGCAAACTCTTTGCACCCCGCATAATCAAACATCTTTTTTTGTCTCGACTCCGGCATCTGGTCGCCCGCAAGTTTAATCTGTGCCTCTAGATATTCGGCCTGCTCCTGCGTGATTGTATCCGGTTGCCAGCCGTTGCCGTCGTCATCATTGCCCATGTAGATTCCGAGCACGCCGGTAGTCGCGTATCGCTTTGAGTATGTCTGTGCACTGCCATCGACCTGTGCGACGTTCTGGCCGCGTATCAGCTCAGGTATTGCAACCTCATTATGTATCGGCTTGGAGTACCCGCTGACGTGCGATATCGTGCCGTCAAGAATACACACCTTAGTTTCGCGGTTGAAGGTGCATGACTCCCATGTAATAGCAAGGCCACACTCTTTAATTAACGGCCTGATTGTTGACCAAATCCGATCCATGCGGGCATAGGGCTTGCCGTTCGCGCTGTCGCCTTTTGTAATAATAGGGCACTCGTGCTGAAATTTTGCGATTGCCCGCGTAAATTCCTTTTTGGCTTCGCGCTCCTGCACCCTTGTTTCAAGGTCAAATAAGGCCGTGAGTTTTTCAACGGGGATGTCGTTATTCATGGCAACATCTTTAATAATGGCCATCGGGTCAATTACATCAACCGGCCCGCTTTCATACTTTGTCATTTCACTGTTCATTTGTTTGACTCCCTTTTCGTAATATCAGCCGCTACAATTTTAAATGAATCATTAACCAGTTTTTCAAACGCCGGCATTGTGCCTGGGGCATTTTCGCAAATTTCAATTGCGATATCTGTTGATTCTTCTTCTCCGTCTTGTTTATATTCGCAAGCAAAAGAGACCTCACCATTCATAAGCACTTCCATCGTAAATCTAGCACCCGCTTTGATACATTCATTTGCGAGCATATCCGTTAATTCCGGTGCTTCGTTTATTTCTCTTATGACTTGCCTGCCATTTGGCCTCATAAACTGTGTAACTTCTATCATAATTCAATCCTTAATTAATGCCCGTAAAAAATCACAGCCATGTTGTCATTTACCATCTTTGATAGCAGGCCGATTGCCCACTCAAAGCGTTTGTAACCGTACTTTGAAAAGTCCTCTACAAGTGCCTCTAGTACGGCCTCGACTGGTACAGGGATAAACTTGTTGCCCCAATCATCATACGTAGCTTTAAGGCCGTGATCGTCAGCTATCAATACTCCTTCGTCATCAAACTCTTTTCCGTATCGCGCCAGCTTGCGGATTGCGGCCTTGGCATCGCACTGGCACAGATCGACCATTGCCAGAACGTCAAATTCGTTATTCGGCGGCCCGTGCGGATCGGCCTTGAATTTACGGCCAATCATAATCTTTAGTTCGTATCCCATTTTGACTCCTTATTTAATCCGGTTAATTGCGTAACGTTCATCATCAAAGCCGTCTTTTTTCTCCCTGAGTGCAAGCGCAATCTGCCGCCTGTAAAATGTATAACGCTTTTTTGCCTCGGTGAATCTAAGTGTATCGGCATCAAGCGCCTGCTTCATTTTATCAAGCGATGCACCTTGATTCCTCATGTTTTGAAAGTGCCTACTTATTGGCTGTTTCATTTCTTTGACTCCTTACCCGCACATCGAACGGGTGATTATTTAATCTGTGAATATTTGCCGGAAATAATAGTCACGTTCTTTTGTAATATGGTAATATTTCCGCCTTTCGGTGTCCCGTCTGTATTGGACGCGAAAGCAGAGATAAAATCGCCTGTAACAGTCATATACTTCGACGTAATGTGATAAAGTTTGCCAGACTTTTTGTTAACAGCAATACCGATTATTTTATATCCGCAATATTTCATTATTTTGCCTCCAATAACGATTCAAGTTTATCGAGACGAGCATAAAGGCGCATAGTCTTTTTAGATCCTCTTGTCGAATTTAATAAGTCATTCGTTGCTTCAATTTCCGATTCAATTTCTTGTTTTGTCATTGTCTTTACTCCTTTAACTGTTTTAACTTCGTTCATGCCATATATAAAGCAATCATTGTGCCAACAAGCACACTCTCGCGCATTAAATCCAACAGGCCTTTTATAGCCATATTCCGCCCTGATTAAAGTTTTGCCGTGATCCAGTTCAGACTTGGCACGGTTTATAATTGGGCAGAATGTCACGGCTAGGCCATTTTGTCACGCCAGAATGTCACAGTAGGTTAATTTTGGGCGCAGAAAAGGCCGCCGGTATGAACAAACCCGGCGGCCTTGTGGCTTTTGTTGAAGGAGTGCCACTATGAGATATGTAATTTTGTTGTGTTGTTGTGAAAATTGCCCCAGTTTAATTTTTAGTGGCATACTAGGAAAACCCCTGCCCCGCTAGCTAACTTAAGGCAGGTTATTTAAAGCAATATCTGTGCCATTACGCATCAAGGCAACTAACAAACTTTTTAGCATTGGCAATCACCGCATCTGTGTATCGCTTCCAAGGCCATCTGCCCATGATCCGAACAGCCTTGTATATCAGCCAGCTTTTACACTGCCCGATTTTAAGCATCCTACAGGCCTTGTACAGCCGTTTATCGCAAATGACCCGCTTATGTGCCTTAATCCGGTACTCGCCATCATGTAGCACTGCGGCGGCTATAAACGGCACCTCAAACGGGTGAAATATAAAAGGCCAGCAGAACCGAGGGATTGAACCGCCATCGCACCGAAAGCCTGCCCTTATAGCGGTCTGCTTGCCGTCAATATCCGGGCCCGCGTAATCCTCTTCAAGCT